>Ga0114979_10002272_pt1 | contig 12999 bp, 7 predicted proteins | sample S_140625_EF_Meta_FD_87315 | JGI IMG/M metagenome (GOLD analysis project Ga0114979, IMG submission 87315) | Freshwater microbial communities from Lake Simoncouche, Canada to study carbon cycling - S_140625_EF_MetaG | ecosystem: Environmental > Aquatic > Freshwater > Lake | place: Lake... | reverse complement strand
ACGCCGCAGAGGCCTTCGACCAGGAACGGGCAGTCGCCGCGTGCTGCGGCCGCGCGGACGCCGGCGGCGTCGGGCACGGTGCCGGCACCGCGCAGGCACCACGCGGCCTCGAGGCCGGTGACGTAGAGCTTGTGGCCCCACTCCTCGAAGCGGCAGCAGCGGCCGCTGGCGTTGCAGACGGGCTGGAGCGCGGCCGTCTCGGCGGCCACGTCGTCATAGATGGCGCGTACGGCGGCGTCGATGTCCGGGCTCCACGCGGCAGCGCTCCAGCGCTCGGCGAGCTGCGCGGCATCGGGTGGAAGTGCGGCGAACGGATCGCCGGCGCCGCGGTTCAACGCGCCCAGCTCCCGCCCTCGGCCTTGTCGCGCTCGAGTGCGATGCGGATCTGGAGGTAGTCATGCACCGGGCCCTGGTCCATGCCGGGGCAGGGAACGTGCTTCTTGGTGTCTTCCCAGGCCTTGCGGCTCTTGAGGTTGCCGTCCCAGAAGGGCCACGTGCGGCACTGCTCGGGGCGTGCCTCGTAGAGGCCGCAGACCGCCTTGCCGGGGATCGAGTTGCGGTCGAGGAAGATGCAGTCGTTGCCGAACTCCGTCTGCTTCTCGCGCAGCGAGCGGTGCTTGCCGACCTTGCGCGAGTAGCGCTCCAGGAACTCGGCGACGGGCATGCCCATCTTCTGCGCCATCGCGGTGCCTTCGTCGGGCGTGAAGAGGACAACGCCTTCGGGGCCCGTGCAGCAGTTGCCGCACATGGTGCATTCGAAGCGGAGGCCGTCGCGGTACCAGGGCTCGCCCTTGCCGGGCGCGGTGGGAGACATGCAGGCATCGTAGGGCCATGCGCGCGCCGGCACGCGCAGGTGCGGATCTGCGTGTGCGGGCGCAGATGCACATCGCCCCCGGCGCGAGGCCAGGGGCGATGGTGGGTTTCATGGATGGTGGCCAGGCGGTGCCGGCCGGCGATCAGTCGCCGGGTTCGCCTTCGGGCCCGAACTCCCCGCCCGTCTCGGCGCCGGCGCGGAGCGCCTCGCTGAGTCCGGCCAGGGTCTCCTGGCTGATGGTCGAGGCGAACTCGGGGCTCTCGGCTCCCAGTTCCTCGGCTTCGTCGCGCGCCTCGGCCAGGTAGGCCTCGTCGCTCGTCTCGTCGCCTTCCGGAACATCCACGAGCTTGGCAACGCGGATGTTCTGGTAGTCCTCGCAGCCCGTGCCGGCGGGGATGAGGTGACCGAGGATGACGTTCTCCTTGAGGCCGCGGAGCTCGTCCGTGGCGCCCGCGAGGGCCGCCTCGGTGAGGACCTTGGTGGTCTCCTGGAAGCTGGCGCCCGACAGGAAGCTTTCGCTCTGCAGCGAGGCCTTCGTGATGCCGAGGAGGAGCGTCTTGTAGGTGGCCGACTTCGGCTTGCGCGTCTTGGCCTCCTTGCCGCCCTTGTCCTTGGCCAGGGCGTTCTGCTCCTTGACCTCTTCCTTGGTGGCCAGGCCGCCGATCGGGAGATCGGTGTCGCCTGAGTCCTCGATCCGGAGCTGTCCGGCGAGGGCCTCGTTGCGGGCCTTGAGCTCGAAGCGCTCGACCACCTGGTTGGGCAGGAAGTCGCTGTCGCCCGGCGTGGTCACGCGGACCTTGCTGAGCATCTGGCGGAGGATGGTCTCGATGTGCTTGTCCGAGATCACCACGCCCTGCAGGCGGTAGACGTTCTGCACCTCGTCGAGCATGTAGGTGTAGAGCGCTTCCTCGCCCTTGATGCGGAGGATGTCGGCCGGCACCTGCGGGCCTTCGGTCAGCGCATCGCCCGAGTCCACGTTGTCGCCGGTGTGCACGCGGAGGTGCTTGCCCTGCGGGACGTGGTGGTCGAACTCCTCGCCGCTGTCGGCGATGACGCGGATGGTCATCTTGCCCTTGCGCTTGTCGCTCAGGAGCTCCACGCGTCCGCCGATCTCGGCGAGCACCGCCGGGTCCTTCGGGTTGCGGGCCTCGAAGAGCTCGGTGACGCGGGGCAGACCACCGACGATGTCGGCGCTGCGGCCGGCTTCCTTCGGCTGGACCGCGATCGCCTGGCCGGCCTTGACCTTGTCGCCCTCGGAGACCGAGATACGGGCCTTGGCGGGAAGGTGGTGGAAGTCCAGGATGGCGCCCGAGTCGTCGACGATGGTGATCTGCGGGTGCTTGTCACCGGTGTGCTCGGTGATGATGCGTTCCTGCGTGGTACCACGGGTCTCGACCTTGACGGTCTGGCCCTCGATGACGTCCTCGAACTTCACGACGCCCGACTTCTCGGCGAGGATCAGGGTCTTGGTCGGATCCCACTGGACGAGCGCCTGTCCGCGCTTCACCTGGTCGCCGTTGCGGACGACGATGGAGCCGCCGTACGGGACCTTGTGGTGCTCGAGCTCGCGGCCCTTCGCATCGTTGATGCGGATGATGCCGTTCTTCTTGAGCGCCACGAAGGCCGTCGTGCCGTCGGGCAGGGTGGTCTCGACCTCGTTGCAGTCCACCACTTCCACGGTGCCGGCGTTGGTCGCCTTGTGCACGGTGTCCTGGATGCTGCTGAGGGCGATGCCGCCCGTGTGGAAGGTGCGCATCGTGAGCTGGGTGCCGGGCTCGCCGATGGACTGTGCAGCGATGATGCCGACCGCCATGCCCCGTTCCACCGGCTGGCCGGTGGACAGGTCCATGCCGTAGCAGCAGCCGCAGACGCCGCGAGCGGTCTCGCAGGTGAGCGGGCTGCGGACGTGCACGGTGGTGATGCCGAGGTCCTCGATCTCGCGGGCGATGGCGTCCGTGATGATCTGGTTCTTGGCGACCACGGTGCGGTCGGTGCGCGGGTCGACGATCGCCTGCAGGGCAGTGCGGCCGCGGATCTGGTCCTTCAGCGGGACGTCCACCTCGTCGCCCTTGAACAGGGCGCGCTTGGGGACGCCGGCCTTGGTGCCGCAGTCGTGCTCGATGACGGTGACCGACTGCGCGACGTCGCAGAGCTTGCGCGTCAGGTAGCCGGAGTCCGCCGTCTTGAGCGCGGTGTCGGCCAGGCCCTTTCGGGCGCCGTGCGTCGAGGCGAAGTACTCGAGCACCGTGAGGCCTTCACGGAAGTTCGAGATGATGGGCGTCTCGATGATCTCGCCGCTCGGCTTGGCCATGAGGCCGCGCATGCCGGCGAGCTGCTGCATCTGGTTCCGGTTACCACGGGCTCCGGAGTCGGAGAACAGGTAGACGGGGTTCAGGTACTTGGCGCCGGCCTTCGACGGGTTCTCCTTCGTGCCGATCTCCACCTCGAGCCCGGTGACGGGGTCGCGGCGGTCGTTCTTGAAGGTCTCCATGCTGCTGTCGGAGATGTCGTTGCGGCACTTGGCCCAGAACTCGAGCACCTGGTTGCGGCGCTCGGTGTCGGTGATGGCGCCGTTCTCGTAGCTGCGCATGACCTTGAGCACGCGCTTCTCGGCGTCCTCGATGATGCGCTCCTTGTCCGCGCTGATGCGGAGGTCGGTGATCGCGAACGAGAGGCCCGAGATGGTGGAGTAGCGGAAGCCGACCTCCTTCATATTGTCGAGCAGGTCGATGGTGTCCGACTTGCCGCGGCGGTTGAAGGTGTCGTCGATGACGCGCGCGGCGCCCTTCTTGCTCAGGGAGCAGTTGTAGAAGGGCATGCCGTCGGGCAGGATCTCGTTGAAGATCAGGCGGCCGAGCGTGGTCACCACGCGGCGGCTCTCCGGGAGCTTCTTCGGCTGGTCCTTCTCCTTCTCGACGCTCTCGCTGAAGCGCTCGAGGCGGATGTCGATCCAGTCGTGCAGGTCGATGGCCTTGGTCTCGTAGGCCAGCAGCGCCTCGGCCAGGTCCTTCATGCGGCGGATGCCGCCCTGCTCGGTGGGCTTGTCCTTGAAGCCGACCGTGAGGAAGTACACGCCCATGACGATGTCCTGGGACGGGCTGACGATCGGGTTGCCGTTCGCCGGGCTGAAGATGTTGTGGATGGACATCATCAGCACCTGCGCCTCGGCCTGTGCCTCGACGCTCAGCGGCAGGTGGACCGCCATCTGGTCACCGTCGAAGTCGGCGTTGTAGCCGGTGCAGACGAGCGGGTGGATCTTGATGGCGTTGCCTTCGACCAGCACCGGCTCGAAGGCCTGGATGCCCATGCGGTGCAGGGTGGGGGCGCGGTTCAGGAGAACCGGGTGGTTCTTGATGACCGTCTCGAGGATGTCCCACACCTCGGCGTCGCGACGCTCGAGCATGCGCTTGGCGCTCTTGATGGTGTCCGCCAGGCCCTGTTCCTTGAGCTTGCGGATGATGAACGGCTGGTACAGCTCGAGCGCGATCTTCTTCGGGAGGCCGCACTGCCAGAGCTTGAGCTCCGGGCCGACCACGATGACCGAGCGGGCCGAGTAGTCGACGCGCTTGCCGAGCAGGTTCTCGCGGAAGCGGCCCTGCTTGCCCTTGATCATGTCGGTGATCGACTTGAGCGGGCGGTTGGAGCTGCCGAGCACCGGGCGGCGGCAGCGGCCGTTGTCGAACAGTGCGTCGACGGCCTGCTGCAGCATGCGCTTCTCGTTGCGGATGATGACCTCGGGGGCATTGAGGTCCATCAGCTTCTTGAGGCGGTTGTTGCGGTTGATGATGCGCCGGTAGAGGTCGTTCAGGTCGCTGGTGGCGAAGTTGCCGCTCTCCAGCATGACCAGCGGACGCAGGTCGGGCGGGATGACCGGGACGACGTCCAGCACCATCCACGTGGGATCGTTCGGGCTCTTGCGGATGGCCTCGACGATCTTCAGGCGCTTGGACAGGTCCTTCTGCTTCTGCTTGCTCTTCGTGTTGAAGAGGTCCTCGCGGAGCTTGACGGCCTCGTCATCGAGGTCGAGCTTCATGGGGGAGAGCAGCTCGCGGACGGCCTCGGCGCCCATCATGGCCGTGAACGTGCCGTGGCCGTACTTCTCGAGTGCGCCGCGGTACTCGTCCTCGGTCAGCATCTGCTTGAACTCGAGGTCGGTGCTGCCCGGGTCGGTGACGACGTAGTCCTGGAAGTAGACGACCTTCTCGATGTCGCTGGTCTTCACGGCGAGCAGGTTGCCGAGGCGGCTCGGCATGGCCTTGAAGTACCAGATGTGCACGATCGGCGCGGCCAGGTTGATGTGGCCCATGCGCTTGCGGCGCACGCGGCTGTGCGTCACCTTGACGCCGCAGCGGTCGCAGATGATGCCCTTGTACTTGGTGCCCTTGTACTTGCCGCAGGCGCACTCGAAGTCGCGCTCCGGGCCGAAGATCCGCTCGCAGAACAGGCCGTCGCGCTCGGGACGGTAGGTGCGGTAGTTGATCGTCTCGGGCTTCTTGACCTCGCCGAAGCTCCAGCTGCGGATGTCGTTCGGGCCCGCGAGGGTGATCTTCACGGCGCCGATGTCGTTCACGCGGTCGTAGACGTTCTCAGACATGTCTTTGCTCGCTTTTCTGTCCGCCTGCGGGGCGGGGATGCGGTCGTTCGGTCGGTGGCGGCCCGTGGGGGCCGGTTGCTAGCGCGTTGGTTGCCGGCCGCGCGCCCGATGGGCGCGCGGCCGGTTCGTGTCATGGTCAGTCGAGGATGGGACGATCGTCGCCCGAGAGCTTCTCGAGCTGGATGTTCATCGCCAGACCCTTGATCTCGTGGCAGAGGACGTCGAACACGACGGGCATGCCCGCCTCCAGGGTGTTCGTGCCCTTGACCATCGAGTCGTAGATCTTGGTGCGTCCCTCGACGTCATCGCTCTTGACGGTGAGGAGTTCCTGCAGGACGTAGGCAGCGCCGTACGCCTCCAGGCCCCACACTTCCATCTCGCCGAAGCGCTGGCCGCCCGTGCGTGCCTTGCCACCCAGCGGCTGCTGGGTGATCAGGCTGTACGGACCCGTGCTGCGGGCGTGGATCTTGTCGTCGACGAGGTGGTGGAGCTTCAGGATGTACATGAAGCCGACCGTGGTCTTCTGCTTGAACGGCTCGCCCGTGCGGCCGTCGTACAGCTGGACCTTGCCGGTCGCCGGCATGCGGGCGAGCAGCTCGCGGGGAGTGCCCGGTTCCTTGCCGGTCTTCTCGAAGGTGTCGAGGCGCTGGGCCACGTGCTTGTTGGCGTCGCTGACGGTCTCGAAGATCTCTGCCTCGGTCGCGCCGTCGAAGACGGGCGTGAGCGCCTGGAACCCGAGCACCTGCGCCGCCCAGCCGAGGTGGACCTCGAGGATCTGGCCGACGTTCATGCGGCTCGGCACGCCGAGCGGGTTCAGGAGCACGTCGACGGCGGTGCCGTCCTCGAGGAAGGGCATGTCCTCCTCGGGAACGATGCGGGCGATGACGCCCTTGTTGCCGTGACGGCCGGCCATCTTGTCACCCACCGAGAGCTGGCGCTTGGTGGCGACGTAGACCTTGACCATCTCGAGCACGCCCGAGGGCAGCTCGTCGCCACGCTTCATGTGGCCGACCTTGCGCTCCTTCTCGACCGAGATTCCCTGGATGCGCGGCCAGAACTGGCCGTAGGTCACCAGGGCGGCGTCGCGTGCTTCCTTGGAGCCCTTCATCCACTTGTCGGAGAAGTTCTGGATCTGCTCGAGGATGACCTCGTCGATGTCGCTGGCGCCCACCTTCTGGCGGGTGCTCGGGTCGACCATCTCGGCGCCGAGGGCGGCGTTGACGAGCTGGACCATCTGCTTGAAGAGCGAGATGGCCTTCTTGTCGAGCTGCTCCTCGAACTCGGAGATGTCCTTCTTCAGCTGCTTCTTCTGCTCCTCGTTGAGGTGCATGCGGCGGCTGAAGCGCTTGGCGCCGATCACGACGCCCTCGGTGCCTGCCGGCACCTCGAGCGAATCGTTCTTGACGTCCTCGCCCGCGCGACCGAAGATCGCGTGGAGGAGCTTCTCTTCCGGGCTGAGCTCGGACTTCGACTTCGGGCTGACCTTGCCGACGAGGATGTCGCCGGGGCCGACGCGAGCGCCGATGCGGATCACGCCGAACTCGTCGAGGTTGCGCAGCATCTTCTCGGAGACGTTCGGGATGTCCGCGGTGAACTCCTCGCGGCCGAGCTTGGTCTCGCGGATCTCCACCTCGAAGCTCTCGATGTGGATCGACGTGAACACGTCGTCCTTCACCAGGCGCTCGTTGATGACGATGGCGTCCTCGAAGTTGTAGCCGTCGAACGTGTTGAACGCCACGAGCGCGTTCTTGCCGATGGCCAGCTCGCCCATCTTGGTGGACGCGCCGTCGGCGATGATCTCGCCGGCCTTGACCTTCTGCCCGGGCTTGACGACCGGGCGCTGGTTCTGGCAGGTGCGCTCGTTGAGGCCCGCGAACTTGCGGAGCTCGTACTCGTCGGCGTTGTCGATGATGATGCGCTGGCTGTCGACGAACGTCACGATGCCGCCGCGCGCAGCCTTCACGATCATGCCGGAGTGGGTTCCGACCACGCGCTCCATGCCCGTGGCGACGCACGGCGGGTCGCTCTTGACGAGCGGCACGGCCTGGCGCTGCATGTTCGAGCCCATGAGCGCGCGGTTGGCGTCGTCATGCTCGAGGAAGGGGATCAGCGAGGCGCTGACGCCGACGATCTGCTTGGGGCTGATGTCGACGAACTGCACTTCCTCCGGCTCCACCAGGACCAGGTCGACGTCGTTGGACTCGTCCTTGTCGGTGCGCTTGCGGGCCAGCACCTTCTCGAGCTTGGTGTTGCGGATGTTGGCGATCTTGCCTTCGGCATTCATGGCGTCCGAGGGCGCCAGGATGTGCTTGAGCTCCTCGTCGGCGCGCAGCTTGACGACCTTGCCGCTCACCTTGCCGTTGCGGACCTCGCGGTACGGGGTCTGCAGGAAGCCGTAGTCGTCGATCTCGGCGTAGATGCCGAGCGACGCGATGAGGCCGATGTTGGTGCCTTCCGGCGTCTCGATGGGGCAGATGCGTCCGTAGTGCGAGATGTGCACGTCACGCACCTCGAAGCCGGCGCGCTTGCGGTTGAGGCCGCCCGGCCCGAGGGCGGAGAGGCGGCGCTCGTGCACCAGCATCGACAGCGGGTTCGTCTGGTCGACCACCTGCGAGAGCTCGCTGCGGCCGAAGAAGAACTCGATGGCGCTGGAGATGCTCTTGGAGTTGACCAGGTCGGCGATCTTGGTGATCTCGCCCGGCTCCTTGACGCTCATGCGCTCCTGGACGGTGCGCTTGAGCTTCAGGAAGCCCTTGCGCATCTCCTCGGTGGCCAGCTCGTCGAGCGTGCGGAGGCGGCGGTTGCCCAGGTGGTCGATGTCATCGATGAACTGGTCCTTTGCCTTGCCGCGCAGGTCGAGCATGTAGCGGATGACCGCGAGGAAGTCCTCGGCGCGGATGCGCTGCATTTCCTCGCCGACCTTCTTGTACTTCGGGTCGTGCTCGAACTTGCGGTTCATGCGGAACCGGCCGACGCGGCCGAGGCGGTAGCGGCTGTCGTCGAAGAACTTCTCCTCGAAGAGCTTGCGGGCCTTGTCGACCTGCGGCGGGTTGCCGGGACGGAGGCGGCCGTAGATCTTGAGCAGGGCGGCCTCGTGCTCGCTGACTTCGGCCAGGAAGTCCAGCTTCTCCTCGGCGAGGGTGTTGAGGATGAGCGAGTCGCCGGGATTGGCGACCACGCGCACGCTCTTCAGGTTGCTGGCCAGGATGTTCTCCAGGCCCTTCTCGCCGAGCTGTGCGCCGACGCGGCAGAGTTCCTCGCCGGTCTCGCTGTCGATGATGAGTTCCGCCGAGTAGTGGTTCGGCGTGAGCTTCTTGGCGGCCAGGTCCTCGACCTCGTAGAACGCGTCGAGGATCTGCTCCGTGGTGGAGTACTTCTCGTCGAGGGCGCGCAGGAAGGTGGTGGCCGCGAGCTTCGTGCTCTGGTCGATTCGCATCGCCAGCACGTCCTTCTTGGTCACCTCCAGCTCGATCCACGAGCCGCGCTCGGGGATGATGCGGCTCGAGTGCAGCGGGCGATCGCCGATGCGCGACGCGACGCTGAAGTCGACGCCGGGCGAGCGGTGCAGCTGGCTCACGATCACGCGCTCGGCGCCGTTGACGATGAACTCGCCGCCGCCCATCATGATCGGGATGTCGCCGAGGTAGATGTCTTCCTCGGTGATCGGCTCGCCCTCACCCTTGGTGAGGCGTACGGTGACGCGCAGCGGACGACCGTAGGTCAGTCGCAGCTCGCGGCACTCGTCGGGCATGTAGCGCGGCTCCTCCAGCCGGTAGCGGAGGTAGTCCAGGCGCATCGCCATGTCATAGGACTCGATCGGGAAGATCTCTCGGAGCAGGGCCTCGAGTCCCTTGTGGGGATCTCGCTGCGCCGGTTCCTTCTTCAGCTGGAGGAAGCGGTCATACGCCTCCTGCTGGACCTTCATGAGATCGGGGACGGGATCGGCTTCGCCGCGCTTCTTCGAAAAATCGCGGATGGTCTTTGTCGACATGGTGTGATCGCCTCTCGTTCCAAAAGCGAAAGAACGCGTACAGTGCCCTCACGGGCCCTCTGCGTGTCAGCTGATTTGATGAATTGGTGGTGCCGCCGCCAAGACGGAAAATCGTACCCAAATCCCGGCGAGGGGGCAACCTATCGGCTTGATCTTGGCACGCGCTTTGCAGGAATATCGAGATTGTGTTATCGGGCAGCAGGGAAGTTGCCCCGGTCGGCTTCCGTTACCGGCACCTGCCTGGGGCAAAAGCACACGAGCCCGGCGCAAGGCCGGGCTCGTGGGAACGGTTTGGTGACAGGGCGGGGTCTTACTTGACCTCGACCTTGGCGCCGGCGGTCTCGAGGGCAGCCTTGAGCTTGTCGGCGTCTTCCTTGGAGATCTTCTCCTTGACGGCCTTCGGCGCGCCGTCGACGACGGCCTTCGCGTCGGCCAGGCCGAGGCCGGTGGCCTCGCGCACGACCTTGATGACGTTGATCTTGTTCGCGCCGGCTTCCTTGAGGATGACGTCGAACTCGGTCTGGGCTTCGGCGGCCGGAGCAGCGTCGCCAGCCGGGGCGGCCATCATCATGCCACCGCCAGCGGCGGCTTCGATGCCGTAGGTGTCCTTCATGTAGTCCGCGAGGTCAACCGCGTCCTTGAGGGACAGGGCGGCGATCGAGTCGCCGAGGGTCTTGATCTTCGCGTCGAACGTCTTGGCTTCAGTTGCAGTCATGGTGAACTCCAATTCACTTGATGTACCTCCGATAGGAACCGGAACACCCGGTTTTTAACCCGCGAACGGGCCAGTCGGACGGTGGATGGACAGAAAGAGGTGGTGCCGGTCAGCCGGCGATGGCAGTGATGGTCTCGCCCTTTTCGAGGCGCGACTCGACTTCCTTGACGATGCCCATGACGCGGCCACCCGGGCCCTTGACGGCACCCATGAGGTTGCGCGCGGGGGAGAGCACGAGGGTGACGACGTTGGCCTGGGCCTCCGCCTTGGTCGGCATCTTGCTGAGCTTCTGCACGCCGGCCGGGCCTTCGTACACGACGCCCTCGAGGATGGCGGCCTTGAAGACGAACTTCTCGACGCCCTTGGCCCACTTGACCAGGTCGCGCGCGAGGTCAATCACGCTGTCCTGGCTGTAGACGAGGGCGGTCGGTCCGCTCAGGTGCGCGCCGAGCGGCTCGAGCGCTCCGCCCTTGAAGGCTTCGCGGGCGAGCGTGTTCTTGACGACAGCGACCTTCACGCTCTTGCGAGCGAAGTCGTTGCGCATCTTGTTGGTGGCGGGGGCATCGAGACCACGGATCTCGACGAGCACTGCACCTTCAACGCCGGAGAACCGGTGGCGGTACTCCTTGACGATCATGTTCTTGACTGGCTTGGACATGGTTCTTGCTCCTGGGTATTCCGGTCCGTCAGACTGAGACCGGGACGCCGGGGCTCATGCATGCCGCGACGACGCACTTCTTGACGTAAAGGCCCTTGGCAGACGAAGGCTTGGCCTTCAGGATGGTCTGCACGAACGCGTTGAGGTTGTCGACGAGCTGGTCGTCCTTGAACGACATCTTGCCGATGATCCCGTGGATGTTGCCGCCGTCATCGTTGCGGTACTCCTGCTTGCCCGCCGCGTATTCCTTGACGGCTTCCGCGACGTTCGGGGTGACCGTGCCGGCCTTCGGCGAGGGCATGAGGCCCTTGGGGCCGAGCACCTTGCCGAGCTTGCTGACGACGCGCATCATGTCCGGGCTTGCGACGGCGACGTCGAAGTCCATCCAGCCGCCTTCGATCTTGGCGACCAGTTCATCGGCGCCTGCCTCGACCGCACCGGCGGCCTTGGCTGCAGCGACCTTGTCGGAGCCGCAGAAGGCAACGACGCGGGCGCTCTTGCCGATGCCGTGGGGCAGGGCGATCGAACCGCGGAGCGCCTGGTCGGCGGCCTTCGGGTCGATTCCGAGGTGGAAGACGACGTTGATCGTCTGGTCGAACTTGGTTGCCTTGAACTTGCGGAGCGCTGCGATCGCTTCCGCCGGGGCAACGGCCGTGGTCACGGCGTGCTCGTTGGCGGTGCGCATGCGCTTGGAGTTCCCGATCGTCTTCTTGACTTCCTTCTTGATAGCCATGGCTTACATCCCCTCCACGGTGACGCCCATCGAGCGTGCGCTGCCGGCGACGATCCGCATCGCGGCGTCGAGGCTGGTGGTGTTGAGGTCCTTGATCTTCTCCTCGGCGATCTTCTGGACCTGTGCCTTGGTGATCTTGCCGACCTTGTTCGTGTTCGGCGTCGACGAGCCCTTCTCGATCTTGATCGCGTCCTTGATGAGCGCGGAGACCGGGGAGGTCTTGATCTCGATGTCGAAGCTCTTGTCGCCGTAGACCGTCACGACGCAACCGACCATGCGGCCGTTGAGGGCCTTGGTCAGGTCGTTGAACTTGGTGATGAACTGACCGGGGTTGACGCCGTTGGCGCCGAGCACGGGACCGAGCGGGGGGGCCGGAGTGGCCTTTCCGCCGGGTGCCATGAGCTTGAATTGCTTGGTGACCTTCTTGGCCATGGTTCCTACCTCCGACCGAGCCGGCCCTCCTTCGGGCGACTCCAGGTTTCCAAGTGCCTGGAGCGGATCAGTCGTACAAGCGGTGCGGGTTGAAGAGGGACGATGATAGCGAAGCCCGCCGAGGATGCAAGGCGGTGGGGCGTGTTCCGTCGGCCGTCCGGCGGACGATCTTCATATTGAGGGGCCGTATCGGAGTGCGTCTGGCCGTTATCAGCCAGTCCAGGCGCCGAGCAGGCCACCGAGATCGGCACCGTTGATGGTCCCGTCCCGGTTGAAGTCGTAGCGCGGGCTGGAAGTACCCCACGCGCCCAGCATGATGCCCAGATCCGCGCCGTTCACCCGGCCGTCGTCGTTCACGTCGTAGCGATTGAGCGTTCCGCCCCGGCTGAGGCGATCCGCGGCGATCGGTGCCTTGGCGATTCCCGGACCCTCGAGCTGCGCGATGCAGCCGGCGCCGCCGCCGTTCTCGAAGAACTCGATGGTGATGGCGTGCTTGCCCGCCGCGAGCGCGATGCTGCCGGTGGATTCCACCATGCCGTGGAGGCCGTCGTTGAGGACCACCACGGTGCTGCCGACCTTGAGCCTCGAACCGTCATCGCTCGTGAGCGAGAACGTGTAGGTGCCGGGCTGGTCGACGCGGACCCAGCCGGTCCAGACCGCGCCCACCTCGTCCGCACGGCCGCTGTTGGCGAACACGCCGTCCGTGGACGGGAAGTTGACCGCCGATGAGTACGAGCTGAGGTACGGCGTGAGTGCGGAGAAATCGGGCAGCACGCTTGCCCCGGTCACCACGTAGTACTTGGCGGCCAGTCCGGCGACGTCGGCGAACGGGTCCTCCGGCTGGCGGAGGCTGAGGACACTGACGTTCACCGTGGCGCTGGGCGAATACCCGCCGGACGCCTCGCGCACGCGATAGCCCCACTGGTCGACGCCCACGAAGCCGGCGCGCGGTGCGTAGCGCACCGTGTCGCGCCCGCCGGGGCCGGCGCCCACGAGGCGCGTCAGCGTGCCGCCCTGCGAGGTGACGGCGACCACGTTGTCGAGCGTGATGGCCTCGCAGTT
>Ga0114979_10002268_pt1 | contig 13007 bp, 13 predicted proteins | sample S_140625_EF_Meta_FD_87315 | JGI IMG/M metagenome (GOLD analysis project Ga0114979, IMG submission 87315) | Freshwater microbial communities from Lake Simoncouche, Canada to study carbon cycling - S_140625_EF_MetaG | ecosystem: Environmental > Aquatic > Freshwater > Lake | place: Lake... | reverse complement strand
TGCGATGAGCAGTATTTACCCGGGGCCTTAAAAATGGTTCAGGACTTTTTCAAAAACCGATTGAATGTGGATGTGGTGCTGGGGGATGTGATTATTGTAGGGACGGGTGGAAAAGCAATTTGTCACCGAAAGATGGTGAAACCTGGGCTAGCTCATACCTGGACTTGCCATTTTGGAGCTTTGACGGCGGGAATCTTTTTCCGAGAAAAGATAGTGAACGAGGGGCTGCTTTTTGACACAAGCTATCGAGCGGCATCGGATGCGGAGTGGTTTGTGAGGGTGCTGCAAAGCGGAAAGAAAGTTCAGCCTCTTCGCAGGACGACATCAACCTTTATGGAGAGCGGAGAAAATTTAGGACTGAGTCTGACGGCGAAAGAGGAGAGAGCGAGGCTAGATGCTTCGGCTCCGCTTTACTTTAAGGTACTGCGTCCCGTTTGGGTGTTGGTGCATCGAGTAAGGCGACTATGGAGCGGGGCGCATCGATCTGAAGATGTGGCATATGGGATATATCTGCCGAAGCAGTCAGGGAGAAAAGCGTTTACTGCAGAGAGACTGAGAACCACTTGGCCGAAAAGGATGTTAAATTTTTGATGTTTGATGTTGGATTGGGGTTGAAATTGCTCACGCCAAGGACGCTAAAGAAATACAGTGTACGGGCAGAAAAGGAGGATTTTGACCTACGGTTGCGGCCCCGATTGGAGTACGGGGCAGAGTTAGCGGGGCTTTAATTTATGGTGGGGGCGGGTTGATGGATTGATGGCTCGTAATCGTAGTTTGATTTAGGGGATTGGAGCGGTACAGAGGGGATCTTTCGTGCGGTGGCTTTCAAGCGCTCGAATCGGTAGAGGAGAATCGAAACGGGGCAAACTTGGATTAAGAAGTTCGTCAAATCGCCGAAGACAAGGAAGAAGCCAAGGATTTGAGGTGTAAGACTAGCGACTGCCCAGATCTGGATCGGGGAAACTTGCCAGGAGGGAGTTCTGATCACGCTGCCAAAGGAGTAGAAGAAAAGAGCAAGGCAGTAGGCGACAAAAAAGAAGGCTCCCACCGATCCTGTTACCAGAAGGATATGGACAGGCCCCTCGTGGGGCTGCCGCATTTCAATGAACCTGCGTGCTTCCGAAAATTCGTCCCTATCGTCTTGTTGGCGTTGGGCAATCGCCAAATATACATCGGTCTCCTGCTTGGCCAGATTTGCGCTGTAGTGGTAGCCCTTTCCAATGAAGGGCGCCTTTTGAAAGAACTCTTGGAAAAACAGGGTCGTAATTTTTGCCCGCCACTCGCTTGATCCTTTGGCCTCACTTGTGGCTTTGGCATCCCAGTCGCCCGGCAGAAAGTTGAGGGATCGTTGGATTTGGAGAGGGTAATTGAAGACGGAGCCTTGGGTAAGGGCGATAGCCAGTCCAGCGGCGGCGACTAGGGGAAGAAGAAGGAAAGCCCTGAAGCGAAGCATGGCAAATAGGCCTGCCATGAGGGAAACGCCGTACCGGAAGATTGTATTACGAAACCCGCTGATGGCGCAGAGAAGGCCCCCGATCAGAATAGTGGGGAGGACCCAGAGACGGTTGGGCTGAAGCCACGTACGGGCGGGAAAGTAGCAGAGGGAGGCGAGACCCAGGGCGCTACCCAGTTTGGCCAATGTCCTGAACCGCGTAATCGCTTTCTCGCCCACAAAGTTGCCCTTTAGTGAATCGCCGTATTCTTCTATATTTACACCGCTATATACCCGCCAGACAAATGGTGCGGAGGCAGGAATCGTGGTGGTGAGGAGATCGGGCACAATATCGACAAACGTTCCCAAGAAGTAGAGCAGGGGCACTTTTTGCAAATCTTGGATTCGAATGCCAGGAAAGCTGGCAAGCAGGGGGATGGAGAGAGCAGCGATAAAAACCTTAAAGTACTTTCTGCCCCCCCAGCCCGTGCCTCCTAAGAGTTTGATGCCGATATCCCCCGATGAGATCCAGTGGTAAGCCACTACTGTGGCAACGCCAGCAAGGGGAATCCAAAGGAGGGCGGGCCCGAGCTTCCAACCAAAATTAATGCCAAAGATATTTCTGAAAACAACATAGACGAGTACGGCTATAATTGTGAGCTCCTGAATGGAGAAGTTGAGGGGGAGAAAGTTTAAGTTGCCCTCGATCGACAAGCAGAAGGGAATGATCATCCAGCAGCGGTCTCCTAAGCCATAAACAAAAAGGAGCAGGAGACCTACGCCTACAAGGGAAAGGAGTGGTGTCATGTTTCCAGAAAGAGCTTCACTGGTGAGCCAAGGGGCGGCGATGAAGAAGCCCAAGGTGATGAGTGCGAGCATGACCTTTTGGGCGGTGAGGTTTTGCACGTATCATAGTGTAAGCAATATAGGGATATGTGAAAGTAGGAATGTGAAGAATTGTAAAAATACGAATTTCCGAATGTGCGAACGCGTGAAAGTAAGAAAAGTGTGAATTCCGCGGTTTCACCCTCAATCAACTATGAAGTGATAAAAAATTTAGACTTAAAGGATTCTCAATCGATCGGCCCTTCAAGGGTGAGACGCGTAAATAAGGAGTTATGATTGAACGAGGCGGGTAAAGTAGTTAGATATCAAAACGACTCACTTAAAGCATGAAAGAACAAGGAAATAAAGTAAGACTGTGATGCGCAAAAACAAAAACTTAAGTTTGCTTAAGACAATAAACTAAATCTATCGCAACAGGAAGATTGCTAAAAAGCGGAGGAGAAGTTAAATGATAAAGAGTGGAATATAGGTTGCGCGTATTTGGGTGGAGCGAGGCGATAGATCAGTGGAAATTTCTTTGGTACGAGCTATTTCTACTTCTAGAAAAAAGGCCGATACGTTGGCTGATATTTTTATTTGAACCTTCTGCAAGTGTAATTATTTCGTATCGGATCGACCGATCAGGTTATCTTTTATTCGGGCAAAGCTGGACAGCACTGAGAATTCTTTTGGTTCCATTAAATGCCTTTCTTGCTCTTTTAGGTTGTAGGCATGAGATATGTTGGAAAGCTGAGGTGGGAAAGGGATTGCGAATAATACATCCAACACTGGGAATTGTGATTCATGGAGAAGCCGTAGTAGGGAAAAACTGCGTGCTCAATGGGGGCAATAGCGTGGGAGCAAGAAGGCCAATTCGGCGAGGCCAATTAGTTTTAGGCGATGATGTTATTATAGGAATCCACGCGTGTGTTCTCGGTCCAGTACGAATTGGAAATGGGGTACAAATTGGCGCGGGGGCGGTAGTCATACACGATCAAGAGGATGGAGCCGTAGTGGTGGGAATACCTGCACGCGCCATCATAAAAGGAAAAGGGAATAAAGAGATGAAAAATGAAACGGGCGAATGAGAAGGGAGGGAGATGATATAAGGGGCGTGGACAGGTAAGATGGAGAAGGGTGATTTAAAACAGTGAAAAGTCATCACAAAAATATTCATGTCTCCTTTGGGCGCTTGGTGAGAATACTCATTCACTTGTCCAGGCTTTGGGAAAATCTTTTATCCAGATTGACCTTTTTTTCGTGCTGTGATTTTGGAGTGGAGTTACCGAAAAGCACCATTTTTGCCCAATCCCACGGTATTGTCGTGGGATGTGGAGTACTGTTGGGAGAAAACGTGGTGATTGATAATCAAGTAACACTGGGTAGCAAAGATATGGAATTGGGAAACATGCCAAAAATCGGGGACGGGGCAGTGATTGGGGTAAATGCGTTGTTGACGAAAAAGTGCCTTGGGAGCGACTGTGATGGGGGTAAACCGTGTTTTACCTAGAAAAAAGTGACGTAGCAGAGATTTTGAATTGGGAAACAAGGGGCGGGAAAGTAAGGTAAGGAAATGAAGGTACTTTTTGATCATCCGAATCCATTTCTTTTAGCACATGGAGGATTTCAGACTCAGATCGAGCAGACTAAGCAAGCTCTTGAAAGTGTTGGTGTGGAGGTGCAGTGGCTTCGCTGGTGGGATGACCAACAAAAGGGAGATTTGATTCACTACTTTGGAAGAGTACATCCAGGCTATATCAGGCAGGCCCAAGGGAAGGGGATCAAGGTGGTGATGAGCGAACTCCTGACGGGTTTGGGATCCAGGAGCGCAATGGCCCGAAAGCTTCAGAAGCTTTTCATGATTGTAGCTGGCAGGGTTTTACCAAAGGAATTTACGGCCCGCCTTTGCTGGGAGGCTTACCAGATTGCCAATGGATATATTGCGAATACGAGGTGGGAAAAGCGGTTAATGGTGGAGATGTTTTCGGCAAAGCCAGAGAGAGTGCATGTGGTGCCGAACGGGGTCGAGGAGATATTCTTTTCCAAATCAGAATCTAAAACTAAAAGTTCAAAATTCCTGGTTTGTACGGCAACGATCACTGAAAGGAAAAGGGTAGTGGAGTTGGCGGAGGCCGCGATAATTGCACAGGTTCCTGTTTGGATTATTGGTGAGCCATACAGAAAGAAGGATCCTTATTATTTAAAATTCATGGAAGTAGTCCAAGGTTCAAATAACTTACTACGATATGAAGGGGGAATCCGTGATCGAGGGCAAATGGCAAAGATTTATCATGAAGCAACAGGCTTTGTTTTACTGAGTGCAATGGAAACAAGAAGTCTTTCTGCGGAAGAAGCCGCGGCAGGTAGCTGCCCCTTGTTGTTGGCGGACCTGCCCTGGGCTAAATCAACTTTTGGTGGTGGAGCGACGTATTGCCGCTTGGGCTCTAGAAAGCAGGAAGCGAAAGATCTGAAAGAGTTTTACCGAATAATTGATGCGGCCCCGAGAGCACCCTTGCCGTGCCGATGGAGTGAGGTTGGAGCCCAGTTAAAGCAGATTTACGAGGGCCTACAGTCAGATAAAACTTCCCGATAAATTTCAATGTGCCGCGCCGCGATGATGTTGGGATGGTAGCGAAATTTCATAAGATTTTGCGTTTGAGCTGAAGATAGGTTTGGCTTTTCAAGCCAAGCTGAAAGAGCTCTTGAAAGTCCGGCCCAATCCTCGGGGTCGAAAAGATCTGCCTCCGGAACTCCCGATGCGATGTCGCAAATACCGCCCACTTTCGAAGCAAAAAGCTTAAGCCCACGGGCAAGGGACTCTGCAACCACAAGACCAAAAGCCTCCTCCTGCGGAAAATGAAGAAGGGCATGGGCTTTATCCATAATCTTAATAAGATCTAATTCATCCAAGAACCCAGAGAACGAGGACCAACCTTCTTTTTCAGCACCGGATTGATATGCTAGAAAACGGCGAGCGTACGCATCTTTGCTAACACAACCTATAAACACAACTTGGAAGCGAAATCCTTTATTTCGAACTCCCCTTAGGAAGTTAAGGATTTCTAATTGGCGCTTGTTTGGCGTAACAGAAGCAATAACCAAGATAAGCAGGGCGGACATATTCCTGCGGATATCTACAGGCTCAATAAAGAATCCTCTTCGGAGGGAGTTAGGAACTATCCACGTTAATTTTGCACGTGGAGCGACAAGGCTTTTAGTATGGACAGAATTACACAAAACACCTGCCGTCTGTGGCAGGGTGAAATCTTCAAGTCTAGCGGCCCACCAGTTGAAAGAACCCCAGCGCGCATGAAATAGACGCGCAAGCTCTGCCATATTTCCGTGAATGGTAATGACGTTTGGAAATCCTGAAAAGACACTCGAGATAGCGCAGTCTCGCTCGGTTCCTTGGCCGTGAACAATGTCAGGCTGAATTTCTCTTAGTTTTTTTCGAACGGCTAGGATACAGCCTGCATAACCTGTACGTAGCCAACCGATTTTCGGAACATGAAGGGAGTGAAACCAAATATTTTCAGCCAATTTAGGCGGCGAGGACATGGGTTTTTGAGTGCAGGAGAGAATGTGGACTTCTAAATTAGGCAAAGTCGCGAAGCCTTGAAAAAGCGCGGTAGGAGCGGTACCAAAAGAAGGCTTTAGGTCGGTATAATTTCCGAAATGTTCCCTAGAATCCGTGGTTAAAATTGCAACCCTCATGTGTTCTTCTGGAAAACGCGGTTGTGACCAACCTGAAGTAGCTCCTGAAATCCAAGCGCTGAGATTTCCCCTGCAAGCTTTGATGGCCCGAAGTGGCCAGCGGTAGAAAAAAGTGGAGCCTGGTATCGCGTGAAAAGACCTGAATCGTCTAGAACAATTAAACCGCGAGGAGCAAGGATCTGATTGCAGTTTGCGAAATCACTTTTTGCCACCTCATAATCATGGTTGCCATCGATATAGACCATGTCCCATTTGTGTTGTGCTACTTGTTTCCAGACGTGAGGTTCGGCGGATAAGCCCCGAACCAAATGGGGCGCTGGCAATTGAAAAAAAGCAAAGTTTTTGAGCGTGTCTTCGTAATAATTAATTTGAGTGGAATATTTACTGACAGAGTCGGCGGCACTTGTGAAGGGGGAGATTCCACAAACGCGAGCCGGGAAGCACATTTCTTTAGAACAAAGGGAGGCTAAAGAAAGTGTCTGACCGCGATAGACTCCAATTTCCAAGAATGAGCTTGGCTTGAAAATTGAAAAAAGCGCAGCCCACATTACATGAAACGCAACTTCACCAAAACCTCGGCTTTCTTGGGAAAAGTAGTGGCGGTGATCGACAAGGTACCTGGGCGCAGCTTGGTAAAAGTAGCGGACGCAATTTCTGTAGTACTTTGTTGGCTCTCGAAGGCTATCAGGCCAGCTAATAGCGCTATTCGGAATAAAGGTTGGGTCATACGGTTGACGTAGAATCTGCGCGAGAGATGCTCGACCAAGCATTAGCCGAGCCCTGCCTTTTATAAAGTTGATAATATTCAACCTGAATAATGTAATAACCAATGCCTAAAGATTCAATATATCTCCATCAACCCCCCAAAAAAACTGGGCGAAATCGAAGGCGGCCATCTCATATAATTTACTGTCTGACCAAAAAGACATACTTTTTTGAGCCAACCGCAGCAGGATAGAAAGAAGCTTTCGAGATACAAGCTCTTGGGCGTACGCATGAAGAAATTGATTTACAACCAGATCATACTAAAAAATCTGAAACACTATATACAGAAGCGTTTTCAAGCAGCATCACATAAAAAGCATTTGCATCTATATTTGTTTCTATTTCCTTGAACGATCACTTTCCAAATAAATAGAAACTCATCTTTTATAAATAAAGAAATTAAAGTGGGCCTTAAATACCAAAAAAAGATTGGAAAAAAGATGACGCTTGGTAATTGCTGAAACAAGTTAACGCTTCTTCAGCAATTTATTCCATAAGGAAATACGCATTTTATCTGCATCAAAGTAAGCTTCTGCACATCGCAAGATTTCGTTGCGATAAAACTTTCTTGAGCCTCTGGCTTTCAGAAGTGAGGACTTTAAGAACAAAGGGACTCCTCTTAAAGAACAGATTCTTATCCCAACATCAAAGCGTTGAGTCATCTTCATTAAAGAAGAATTTGGATGTCCGAGTGATATGACTGGTAGGCCAGCCGAAATATAAGTAACAAATTTAGTTGGGAAACTATATCGATTGTATGCCCTATTTTGATCCGACAAAGACATAGGGACGAATCCCCAGTCACAAAGTCGAAGTTTCTCTTTTAACTTCTTTTCCGGAAGATTAGCAAACTGCGTCATCCAAGAAGAAGAAAACCATGGGCGACCTTCATAAGAATGTGAACTCCATATGTGCAACTCAACTCCGTACCGAAACGAAAAACGAATTTTTTCGATTGCACTAACAAACGCCTCAAATTCTGGCTCAACAATAATTGTGCCCGCATAGGCAATAATAACTGGTGCATTTGCAGGGCGAACAATCGCATCACGTTTCAAATAGGTAAAATCACTCTTTTCAAGCCCAGCGTGTAAAAGCAACGATTCACGGGAACGTTTCTGAATACCCAACGCGCGCAACATAGGTTGCGAAATTGCGTCTCGAGAATTTGCCGTACGATAGAGAAAACGCTGATAGCGAGCCATTTTATTGACAACTCTAGAGCCAAGCCTCGCAAGGCGATCAGAGGTATTCGGAAAATCATGAATCGAAACGTGAACAGGTATCCGTAACCCTAATGCGGAAAAGAGTGATAAAAACTTTTTGAAAGGCAAAATTGACCATTCATGTGGAATAATCCAAATTTGATCAGGCCGAGATAATGCTAATGCAAAAAAGAGCGAGAAAAGTGCGTAGTTTGTCCACAAAAACTCCATAATCAGCGCTTTTATGCGAACAAACCGGATATTCGGGAATAAAAACCCTGGAGAGGCGTTAAAAAGATGATCACATTGCAAACGGCCTAAATTACTGTTACGCGCATTAACGAAAGTCGATAAGCGCGAAGGCCAAGTGCTCCACCAGTCGATACGACCTGGAAACAAATGAAGCATTTGACGAATAATTGTTGCCCCGCCACCTGCACCATCTGGCGGGAAATCAGCTAAAATAAGAAGCTTCATAATTTACATACGATAAATACCAAAAGGGCGTAAACAATATGACAAAAGCAGGCTGCATATATCTTTGTATGAAATAATAGTGAGATAATAAAGCAAACTCTAAAATATAATGGTTCAAATAAAAACTTAACAAACAAAAAGAAAGCTTGGTAACCTTAATTTAAGTTGAATTAATCCACGAAGATTAGCAAAAAGGCCCCCTAAAAGCGGAGTAATAGCCCAACACCATGCAAACACGGTTAAGTTATTCATAGAAGAAGCAATAAAGAGAGAAACCGCGAGACTCAAAAATTCAAATAAAGGGGCGAGGCGAATGGTGGACCAGTGCAACAAAACACCTGGAAGTAATGAAAAAGCACGATTAATTGTAAAGGCAATTAGCCAAAAGGCCATTGCGTAGGTTGCCGCATTGGGCCATAAAATCTGGCCCTTAGTCCACCAAGTAATAAAGGAGTCGTTAAAAAAAAGAACAAAAACTGCGCATACAAATGCAAAAAAGAATGTAAAAAGGAACAGTTGTAAAAAGCGATTTATCATAAGTTTTCTTTTCTGCTGCTCTTCCAGTTCGCTAAGGGGAGCAAAAGAACTTTCAAAAAACTTTGAGATAACCTGAGAAAGAAGGGTCGTGATCTTGGCGCCAACATTCCAAGCAGCAACTCCTTCGAGATCAAAAAGTCTAGAAACCATAGTCGACTGGAATAAACTGCCTAAAGCAACGAAGACAGATCCTGAGGCGAAGGCGGTGCTTTCACGGAAAACATGGGGGACTTGCTGGATCCAAAGATAGTTTTTGCGAAGAAGAATCGGAAATCCAGGGATCCTTGAGACCATATAAAAGGTGAAGGCTGAGTTGCAAACAATCTGAAAACAATTGCCTAAACATATTGACCATAGACCCCAGCCCAGAATGAAACCCACCCAAATCAATCCCAAAGAAATAAGCATCGATGCTGCACTTACTATATAACTTGAGGCGTAAGTCTGTTTTGCAAGGAGAAGCGAATTAAAGGGGCGCAAGGGAAAGCCAATAGAAACAAGAAGGCATTGAGCTAAAAAAAGGCGGCAAAAATCAGTTTGGAATACTTCAGGGACTTTGAAAAGATCTACAAACCAAAGAGACGTAAAACCGAAAAAAAAGATAACAAGCCCTTGGATCATTGAAATTGCGATTGTGGCCTGAAACCGAGGCGTAAGCTGAGACAAGTCGCCGTGCGTTAAGGGGGATACAAATTGACGAATTGAAAGAGGAGTAACACCTGCGTCAATCATTAAAAGAGAGGAGGCAACTTGTGAGATCAAAAGCCAAAGACCCAATCGCTCAGAATTTTCAAAGTGCAGAACTAGTGGAATTAACAAGAAAGAATAAGTAGCTGCTGCGACAAGGTTCACGAAAGACCCAGAGACGGTCCAAGCAAAACGGCCTGAACGATTCGAGGTGGAAAATAGGGATAAGAGGTTCACAAGATAGATTGGCTTAGCCGGATTATTCGTTGGGCAATTTCTGCGGGAGTGCAAGAGGAAGGCCGGATGGGGGGAGGGAGACAAGGTAAAGAAGAAGCACGGGAAAGTTTTGCCAGCAGGGGGTTAGAAAGGGAGCTGAAAAGAAAGTTGTTCTCGGAGGAAGGAAAATTGGCAAGGGCCGGAACTTCTGAGGGGCCAACAATGAGGCACCCGCAACAATCGGCTTCAGCTGCAGCAAGGCCAAAACTTTCATACCGAGATGAGGAGAAAAGGATCTTAGATTCCTGCATGTGGCGGGCGAGATCGGGAGGTGCAAGAGGGGGTAGAAAAGTGATTTGAGGATGGGGGGATTTAGCTGGGAGGCCTGAGCCGATGACGAGGGAGGTCCAGGAGGGATTTTTATCGAGAAAAGAGTGGAGGGTTTTAAGAAGAAGGGGGAGGTTCTTCTGATAGGAGTCCCAGCGGCCGACGGAAATGATTTGGTTCTTTTTGGGGATGGCGGGGTCGAATTTAAAGATATCGGTCTGAATGGGGTGAGGAAACCAGTGGATTTTCTCTGGGTCGGCACCAAGGCGAAGAGTGAGGGATTTCCAAAGTGCAGTGGCCTGAGGAGTTTCGACAAGGATGGAGGGCAAAAGTCTAAGTGTTTTTCTTAGGCGATATTCGATCCAGGGGGTGGCGAGGATGGAGGCGAAGGAGTAGAAAATTGAGGCAGGGATGGAGAGAGGAGATGGCCAGTGGTAGCTGCGGTCGCGAAAGTAGTCGAAGCGACGTTTAGCGTAGGTAAGGAGACTGCAGGAAGCGGTGCGCATGCCGTCGCTATCGGCGCGTTCGATGACGTGGGGTGTGGCAGAGAGAGCAGCTCGGCGGGTCGGGTCGTACTTGGGTCGAGTCCAGAGACCGAGAATGACGAGATCGGGCTTTTGGGATTGCCACCAGAGCGGATCGAGGACGTCTTGTTGAGAAACCCAGAGAACAGGATCATTTTGAATGTTTGATTTTGGATTATTGATTTTTGATGAGGCATCACCCGCGGGGTGGACGACGAGAAGGGCATCGTGGCCGAGGGCACGGAAGGCTTTTGTTAAAAGGCCGAGGTCGCGATGCCAGAAGAGCTGGTCAGGGCGGATGGCGAGGTCGGTGTAAAGGAGGATTTTCAAAAAAGGTTATAAAATGCCGAAGAGAACAAAAAAGAGCCGGGTATTAAGATTTAGAACGAGGAACTTCGTTCATCAAGAAAGGAGATGTAAAGATAGAATATACAAGGCTAGTAAAAACAAGCAACGATAAGGAAACACCAATACGCAAATGAAAAATCAAAGTTCAATTGCATGAGGGAGGGGCATAGAGATACGATGATTTATGGAGGCGAAAGGGATTGATCATCAAAAATCGATACCAACTATTTTTCCTGTTGGCTTGGGCACCGGAAGACTTGCATCTTTAGGGGCTGGGTATAGCCGAAAGGAGGCCTATCGGTGTTTGGAGGCAGCTATTGGGTTGGGCGTTAACTTAGTTGATACCGCTGATTCTTACGGAAGCAGTGATTGCGAGAAACTGCTTGGAGCAATCTTAAAGGAAATGGGATATCCGATGCTTGTCAGCAGCAAGGCAGGCTATCGATTTTGCGATTTACCACGGCCCTTTGGGTTTTTCAATCAGGTGGGAAAAAAGATTCTAAATAAACTTGGCCAACGACAGTGTTTTACCCCCAGATACATAAAGGAATGTTTGGAAGGGAGTCTTCGCCGATTACGGACGGAAAGGCTAGATTTCTTTTTCCTGCATGACCCCACGGAAAGTGCATTGATGGATGACAAACTAACGGAAACATTGCTGCAAATTAAGAAAGCGGGGGATGTCCGCTTTCTTGGGATCGCTTGCTCTCCAAAAAGTGCGGAAAGGCTGAGCGCCAACCATCCTCTTGGCATGTGGGTGCAGACACAGGTTAACCCTTGGAGCGGGGTGGGAATGGGTGGGAAAACATGGTCGGAAAGAAATATCATGGCTAACCATGTCTTTGGAGGGACAAAAGTTTCACAGTACGGGGAATCTTTGCAGGTTATCGCCAGAGAAGAAGGTATCACTCCTCGACAGCTTTTGATTGGATTTGGCCTGCAACAATCAGGGGTCCGTTGTGTTCTTGTGGGGACAGGGAGGGCGGAACATCTGCAGGAAAACGTAGAAGCAGCGAAAAAAACATTGTCTGAGAGGTCGCTAGCGGCGTTGAGGGCAATGATCCATAAAAACTCATGATCGAAGATGCTAGTGAAATTCCTAGTCAGACAAGGCTGGATACCACTGTCTGCATCTTGGGGGGCGGAGCTGTCGGGATCACATTAGCTCGCGAGCTAGTTCGGAATGGAATCGAAGTAATTCTTCTTCCTGGAGCAGGAAAAAAGGAAAGAAAAAGTGATCGCGATCGATATCGTGGAAGAGCCGATCCGCCAGGCTCGCATGAACCATTAGAGGAGAACCGAAGGAGAGTTTTCGGAGGAACAACGACAGCGTGGGGGGGGCGGTGCGTGCCTTTCGATCCGATTGATTTTTGTGAGAGATCGTGGATACCCAACTCGGGTTGGCCAATCCGCTGGGAAGATGTACAACCTTTTTTGGCGGAAGCAGTGCGGCTTTGTGAGGCAGGAGATGCTGATTTTGACGCACGAAGTGCGTTCCCCAAGACGCCAAGAATGATGATTCCCGACTTTGACGACCCTGAGGTCGTGACCTGGCCATTAGAAAAGTGGAGTCCACCAACAAATTTTGCCGCGCGTTATGGGCCAGAACTAATTGGGTCAATTCGATGTCGTATTCTCATGCATGGACAAGGGGTGCAACTGCATCTCGCCGAAAACAAGAAAAGGATCAAAGAGGTGGAGGCGAGCTCGGGAAACCAAAAAAAGTTCTTTGTTCGGGCGAAGTGTTTTGTATTGGCGTGCGGTGGGCTTGAAAATCCCCGACTGCTTTTGGCATCGAACCAGATTTTGCCGTCGGGAATTGGGAATCAGGAGGATCAAGTCGGTCGCTATTATCAGTCCCATCAGTTTGGGGTATGTGGGCATGCCGTTCTGGGCGAACCCCAGAAGATGGTGTATGACTTTGAGAGGGACCCGCAAGGAGCGTACGCC
>Ga0114979_10002267_pt1 | contig 13007 bp, 1 predicted proteins | sample S_140625_EF_Meta_FD_87315 | JGI IMG/M metagenome (GOLD analysis project Ga0114979, IMG submission 87315) | Freshwater microbial communities from Lake Simoncouche, Canada to study carbon cycling - S_140625_EF_MetaG | ecosystem: Environmental > Aquatic > Freshwater > Lake | place: Lake... | reverse complement strand
ACTACTAATTCGATTTAATAATTCATCAACACTCTTGTAATCAGATACGTTGATAAAGGCCTCAGAATTAAATTCCAAATTCACTGCAGGGTCGCCCCAGTAAATAGGAATACACCCAGCTGCCTTAGCGTGTAGCCATTTCTCGGTCATATACCCCTCGCTCCGCTCATTCTCATATGCCAGGCAGAACTTATATCCCTTCAAGAACTCGTGCTTTATCAGCTCACCACCACCTCCGCCTAGACCAGCAAAGATATCCGAGCCGACGTTGTTAAACAGACGTCCCGCGGAATCCACGGCCTTATACTGGGACAGCCATTGAAACGCCGCATTCCGAACAGGCTGCCGAGGATTCGTCACCACAAACGCACAGAACTTCGCTTTTGCCCCAGCCTCCTCTGGAAACACCTTACAGCACCTATCAATCGGCAACGGCTTGGGATTCCCGATTTTCTCTGCATCCGCCCGAAACCAGTTTATCTCCAGCATCCACAAGGGCAGGCGTAGATAATTGCCATGATTCATATCGTAATGCTTGTATCCGAGATTCAACTTCACGTCTTCGCGAATAACCGGTCCCGTATTCTCGCCTGTGTAATGAATCTTGGGAATCGCCGAAGAAACCGTCTTCCACCGCTCCCCAAAGGGGCCGAATATGAGTATATCCACATCTTCTTTACCCTCTGCCTGAGGCACCATAGAATCCACACACACACCTTTTACACAGGGCCGCACGTCTTCAGGGAATTCCTTCACAGCCTCCTCCAACATCAGCGTGAACATATTATACTCTGGGACAAAGGAATCCCACATACAGCTAAATCCCACGCGTAGCACAGGAGACCCCTTCTCCTTTACGGCCTTTACGGCCTTTACGGCAAGTAGCGCAGCTTCGTATCTGTCCTGTAGCTCAGACGACAAAGGGCTGAACATTTCCAGAATATTCTTTCGGACTTCTATCAAAGCATCAACCGACGAGCCGCTCGTTGTAGAAATAACTTTCTTAAACGCCGCCGCCGCCTCAGATAACTGATTATCTGTATAATACCCCTTTGACACATGCTCCCCCAATTTACATAAAATCTTGCTATTGTGGATAAGAGGTATTCCAGTCCAAACGCAATCAAAATGATACGGGCGAAGTGTTAAAAAGCGAGAGTGCGCAATCACAATAGAATTCGGGTCATAGACCCAATCCACAATGCGCTGTCTTCCAATGAAATCCCCAGAAATATCGGTAATATCCGAGAACACATGCGCAAATACATTGGATTTGAAGAATTCATTGTTTTTTATATTATCTGCATTATGAATCTTGATTTTCGTATTTATATTTACTGCGCTCCTTTTCAGCTCGCGCATTGTTAGTAAAGGAATTGTTACGCTACTTGCCGAACTCATATTGGTTTCACATATATGAATTGACCACGGCACTCCTTCTCTATATACTTGAGGCCACACAGGCGCATTCGTTTCTTTGCGATACATTTCCACGGCGGTAGGAGTCCAGATATAAGGGATTAGCCGAGTAGGTTTTCTTGTTAGAAGCTCTATATACTGAATGTCATCGGTCGTACACATTTCCTCGTATAACCAAATTTCTGACACATTCGTCAAATCTCTATTTCCATTTGTAAATGGAAACAGAGATGATTCTATATCATTAAACACCGGGGCTTTGCGAGTTAGCCATACGCACGTTGTGTTCTTTCTTTGTTGCGGAGTCAGCAAATGCGTACCTATTTCTATTATATAATCAAGCGGCGGTATGTTATTACAATGGACACTTGACCAAGCATCTTTCATGGAAAGAATATCATCCCACCATGTTTTTTCCGCCTCGGTAGTATTTATAAATACGATATCATACCCTTTGATTCTATATATTTCCGCCAAGGCGAGGGCAGTTTGCGGCGAGCCTGCAGAGAAGAATGAATGTTGGAAATTCACAGTAATTCCAACCTTCATTTACGGATGCTCTGGTTTTCTGGTTGAATATTCTAAGTAGCTTTAACCGCAGGTAAAACCGCAGGTAACCTCTGGTAACCTCTGGTAACCGCGCAGGTAACCTCTGGTAACCGCGCAGGTAACCTCTTTTAACCGCGTGTCTCTAAAATCTTCGCCCATGCCTTGTGAACATCAGGGTTATAGGGAGAGTGTCTCCACGCCAGCGCCTTTGCATGAGATTTATATACATGCTTATTTTCTTGGTGTCCCTTCCGAATTTTCTCGACCAGGTCGGCGCCAGTAGAAATATCAGAATTCTCATAATAATACCCAAAATCTTTCCAATCTGAAGAATTGTGTAAAACAGGGTATCCACTCCAAAAATACTCTAGAACCATGTAATTGTATTCGTTGTTTATCTGATGACATATCGGCATTCCAGAAGGGAATTCATTTAACACAGACAATATATCCATGCGCCCACGCATTTTTACCCTGCCTGCTTTGACAATATCTAGAGAATCCCACACCGTTTCCTTAAAGAAGGGGATTGACAAAAGGCGCTCTCCATTGATGACAATGACCTCTCCCGGCCACGTCGGATTTTTCCGAAACCATGCTTCCATAATCATGAGAGGTATCAGCGAAGACTTTTGAAAGCTTATATTTGGCTCTAGAATGAGAAACCGTTCTTCCTGGGCAGAGCTTGCCGGCGTCCATTGGAAATTTCTTTGACCACCAGATGTTAAAATCTCAGGGTCCCAGACATAGGGAACAACGATTGGGTCGGGCTTATCTAAATCAATATGGTTTAACGCACGCGCATATTCGGCATGTTGCGCATAGTGAGGAGATACCCATATATCGTCCAGCTCTCCAATCACATGATGAGCGAAATTCATATTCGGGAAAAAAATGGGAGTTTCCACATCTATATTCAGGATATTTCCCAGATACAGTTTTGCAATTCTAGAGCCGCACATCTTAAGAAATTTTCTCATATTTGCATCAATGCTCATTCCAATTTCAATGTATAGCTTGACGGGAATAGGATTTTTCCCTATTTCTTCAATTCCAATCAAACGAATATCTTTCATATACCAAGGTATTTTATCGGCATTTTCTGGTTTCTTATTCACTATCATAATCGGAAGCCAGCCCATGGACTCAAACATACGATATAAGACATAGACATTCTGGAACAGTCCGTTGTTGAAGAGATTGTCTTCTGTAATGACTGCTGTTGCTAATAAGACGACCTTTCTCTGTATTATATTACTTAAAGAACTTATCTTTGCATAAGGCTCTGCTTCATTGGCCGTACCTATGTATCTCGTCATGCCTGGAAGCATAGACGCCTCCTGTAATTTTTCGCGATGAGACCTCTGGTCAAAAGGCATTCTGAGAAATCTTTATATTTACAAAACGAATTCTTTAGCGCAAACAGAAAGGCCCCGATGTCTGGCGCTACGGGTCAAGATGCCGACCAACGATTCGCCAGTATTTCTACTGTGTCCATTTCCACGGGAACTATGACAGCCCGGAATGGGACGATTGATTCCCTTCTAGCACCAGTTATTTCAAGTTTCTTTATAAGCACAAACGAAGTTAAGGCAAATGGTATCTTTTCTACTCGAGCAGGTATAGAAGATTGCCTTGTTACAAATTTATCGGCTGCATCTTTACATGTAAGGGACGCTGCCAGTGCTTCTGGCGATTACAAAAGAATTACACTTTCAAATAATCAACTAGGAATTGATAATATACCTATTTTGACGAATGTTGTTATGGGCTATGGTCTAACTTCTACGGTAGCAGGACTTGGGCAGGCGACATACGTGAGCAGCTTATCTCTCCAGTCCACGGTTGCCGGCTTACCGAGATCTGGATACTTGAAAGACACCGATTTAACATCGAGTATCGCCGGCCTGGGTACATCGCAATACGTGAGCAGCCTATCTCTACAATCCACGGTTGCTGGTTTGCCGCAATCTGGATATCTTAAAGACACTCATTTGACATCCAGTATCGCCGGTCTCGGTACATCGCAATACGTAAGCAGTTTATCGCTACAATCAACGGTTGCTGGCCTGCCGAGATCTGGCTACTTGAAAGACACCGATTTGACATCCAGCATTGCCGGCCTCGGCACATCGCAATACGTCAGCAGCTTATCGCTACAATCCACGGTTGCTGGCTTGCCGAGATCTGGATACTTGAAAGACACCGATTTAACATCCAGCATTGCCGGCCTCGGCACATCGCAATACGTGAGCAGCCTATCTCTACAATCCACAGTGGCTGGCCTGCCGAGATCTGGATTCGTGAAAGAAAACGATATGACATCCAGCATCGCAGGCCTGGGCACATCGCAATATGTAAGTAGTTTGTCGCTGCAATCCACAGTGGCTGGGCTTCCGCGCTCTGGATTTATTAAAGACACTCAATTGATATCGAGCATCGCCGGCCTTGGCGAATCAACATACGTGAGCAGCTTGTCTCTACAATCCACAGTGGCTGGGCTTCCGCGCTCTGGATTTATTAAAGACACTCAGTTAATATCGACTGTGGATGGCATTGGTCAGGTTAATTATATGAATAGTTTTTTACTACAATCCACGGTTGCTGGCCTGCCGAGATCTGGATACTTGAAAGACACTGATTTAACATCCAGCATTGCCGGTCTCGGTACATCACAATACGTGAGTAGCTTGTCTCTACAATCCACGGTTGCTGGCCTGCCGCAATCTGGATATGTTAAAGACACTCATCTGACATCCAGCATTGCCGGTCTCGGCACATCGCAATACGTGAGCAGTTTGTCTCTACAATCCACGGTTGCCGGCCTACCCCAATCTGGATATGTTAAAGACACTCACATGACATCCAGCATTGCCGGTCTCGGTACATCCAGATACGTGAGCAGCTTATCTCTACAATCCACGGTGGCTGGTCTGCCTGAATCTGGATTCATCTTGAAAGGAGACATTGCATCCACTGTAGTCGGCCTCAAGGATTCAGGATACGTCAATAATTCCAATCTACAATCCACAGTCGCTGGACTCGGTCAGTCGAAGTATCTTAGCACGGCAAATATGCAATCTACTGTGACGGGTCTTGGCTCGCAAGGGTATGTAAGCTCTTTCACATTACAATCAACCATAGCTGGCCTCGGCACCCTTGGTTATTTAAGTAGCATTGATATACAACCCTTCGTACAAAACCTCGTGACTGCTCAGTTTACCACGACTGGCGGCCTTACATCCACAACGGCTGGTCTAGGAACTGGAGGATATGTGAGCAGCCTTTCCCTCCAATCCACGGTAGGAGGCCTAGGACGCGTATATCTGAGCAGTTTATACAATCCTCAGACACAGACATCCAGTGTTCTGGCATCCACTGTAAGCGCATCCAATATAACTGCGTCGAATATAACTGTTACGAATCTGGCCACCATAAATAATGCGAATATGCTATCAATGAACTCTGTTGTCATTAATAACTCAAACTTATACACATCCTCTATCACAACATCCACAGTAAATGTAAACGGCGCCATACAAACTCGTCTGATGAATATATCAACCGTTTTCACAAATGTGACAACGCTTCCAGCAATCTTTTACGATACGCCTACCTCTTTCAATTCTCCCTATGGCATGGACTCAGATGCCTTTGGAAATATCTACGTGGCTGATTATAATAATAACAGAATACGCAAGATTAACTCAAGTGGCCAGGTGACAAACTTTGCAGGCGACGGTGTGCAAGGCTTTGTGAACGGAGCAGGTGCGGCTGCCAGATTTAATTTTCCTTCAGATATCGCCGTGGGTCCTTCTGGAAATATCTACGTGGCCGATTCTCAAACGAACATGATTCGTATGATAACATCTGCTGGGGTCGTAACAACTTTCGCCGGCACGGGTGCCACAGGCTCAGTCGATGATTTAGTAACAAGGGCAACGTTCTTTCGCCCATCTGGCATATTCGTTGATGCAAATGAAAATATTTATGTTGCAGATTCAGGCAATAACAAGTTGCGTAAGATTTCTCAAGGGGTTGTTACTACGTTGACTGGGGCGAGTGCCGTCTTAGTCTCAGCGCGCTCCATTCTCATGAATAATCCGCAAAGCCTAGCGGTTGATTTGGAAGGGAATATTATAGTGGCAGATACGGGCAACCATAAGATTTTAATGATTACTCCTGATGGATATTCCCAGACAATCGCCGGCTCAGGAGTAGCCGGCTCTGTAGATGGAGTAGGGGCGGCGGCGTCATTCAATCAGCCCCATAGAATCATACTAGACGGTACAGGTAATATATACGTGGCAGATTCAGGAAACAATAAGATTCGTAAAATAACGGCAGAGCGCATTGTGACCACCGTGGCTGGAAGTGGCACGGCAGGATACGTAGAAGGCGACGGAATTCTCGCGAGATTTTCAAATCCCAAAGGACTTGTTCTAACCGCCTCAGGAGAGATGTTCGTTGCTGATTCAGCGAATAACAGCATTCGCAAGCTATCAATCCCTACTGCTCTATCCATTAACGGCAATGCCACATTTACAGGAGGATATGTTGGTATTGGAAAAACCAATCCAGCATATACATTGGACGTAAATGGTAATGCAAATGTATCTGGCAAGCTATACGCAAATACCATTTATAATTCTTCTATGCAGGTTTCATCCTTCACTTCTGGAATGCTGAACGTGGACAAAAATGCCACCGTGTCTACCTTATATGCCTCCTCTCTTTACAACGATAAAAGCATGTACACTTCCAGTCTTACAACCTCTTCTATTAATGTTACACGAACTGTGGTCGTTGGTTCAAATCTGCAAGTCCCTATGATTCACAACTCTTCTCTTGTGACATCTACTGTAAGCGCAACCAATATCACCATGTCTAATATATATGGTATTAGCACGACTCTGGCATCGTCGGCTTACATTCCTTTTATCTATAACTCTTCCCTACAAACATCCAGCATAGTGGCGTCCACTGTCGTTGCGTCCAATATCACCATGTCCAATTTATACGGTATTAGCACTACTCTCACCTCATCTGCTTACATTCCTTTTATCTATAACTCTTCTCTACAGACATCCAGCATAGTGGCGTCCACTGTCGCTGCGTCCAATATCACCATGTCCAATTTATACGGTATTAGCACCACTCTGGAATCAACTGCCTACATTCCTTTCATCTATAACTCCTCTCTACAAACATCTAGCATCGTGGCTTCCACTGTATCAGCTTCCAACATAACTGCTTCCAATGTATACGCCATAAGCACCACCTTAGAATCAACCGCCTATGTTCCTTTCATATATAACTCTTCTCTACAAACATCCAGCATCGTGGCGTCCACTATGGCTGCGTCCAATATAACTACATCAAATATATATGCCATTAGCACCACCTTAGAATCAACCGCCTATATCCCTTTCATATACAACTCGTCTCTACAAACATCCAGTATTGTGGCATCCACTGTCGCTGCGTCCAACATTACCATGTCAAATATGTATGGTATTAGCACCACATTGGCTAGAACGGCGTATATACCGCATGTATATAATTCTTCTCTCCAAACGTCCAGCATAATGACATCTTCTTTGACTGTTAATGGAGAGGCGAATACTCGGTCTGTAATTGCCGGCTCAGACCTAGGCTCCACCGATGGAATTGGCCAAGCTGCCAGGCTGAATCGCCCTGCAGGAATAACGAAAGATTCTTACGGAAATTTTTATGTGACTGATTCAGGGGCGAATAAGATACGCAAGATTTCTCCAGGTCTTCCCAATGTGCCAGGAAATATCGATTCCACGAGCATAGTCACTACAATCGCCGGCACTGGAGCATCTGGGAATACGGATGGCAGTGGCAACTCTTCCACATTCAATAACCCCTGTGGCATAGTGGTTGCGCCAAATGGAAATGTGTATGTTGCCGATTGCGAAAATAACATGATTCGTATGATTGATACTGCTGGAAATGTGACAACGGTTGCTGGACAACTGGCATCTGGATATATAGATGCCTCTGGGACAAACGCCAGATTCAATAGGCCCTATGATATTACCGTGGATGCAAATGGCATCCTATACGTGGCAGACACGTTTAATCATTGTATACGTAAGATTGATGCGTCAGGAAATGTGACGACCTTTGCTGGAACGAATGCGCCTGGATATAACGACGGACCTGCAGAGAATGCCCTGTTTAACAATCCCTATGGTATAACCATAACTGCCGATGGGGTGATGTATGTGGCAGATACTCTGAACAACAAAATTCGCGCAATTCAACAGGGTCCTTTCAATGCTGGAATGATTGTTAGAACGGTTGCTGGCAATTCTTTTGCCGATTCCATAGACGGCATTGGAAATAAGGCAAGTTTCGTCAGTCCTTACAGCATTGATACGGATACATATGGAAATCTATTCATCACTGATATAGCGAGAAAGGTTATTCGTAAATTGACAATTTCCGATTCAAATGTTATGACATTGGCTATAGGGTTTTCTAACCCAACTGGCCTTGTGACATTTGGTGGAGATCTGTATGTTGCAGACATGGGTGATAATAAAATATATAAGATTTATACACGTACTTCTACGACCATATATGGAAATGTGAATTTTAAGTCAGGAAACGTCGGCTTAGGTGTAGAAATCCCTGCATATAAGCTTGATGTGAATGGAAACGCAAATATAAGTGGAAACCTACACGCTCCTGTTATTTATAACAATGTTTTAATAACGTCTAGCTTTTTTACATCTAGTTTTACAGCACAATCATTCAATATGTCTCATTATGAAACTTTATGGGTGGCTGTTGGTGTAGGAATACAAATAAGTAAAGATGGTATGACCTGGGGGCCGGCAAACGACGTATCTCTGAATGGAGGCAGCGCATACAGTGTTGCGTATAACGGTAAGGATATGTGGATTGCTACAACAGACCTTGTTGGCGGCACCTGTATTCAATATAGCAAAGATGGTACAAACTGGCTGCCTTGCTTAACAGGTGGAGATTTTACGCTAGGCGCCTATGGGGTGGCTTGGCAAGATTATGGGATGAGATGGGTAGCAGTTGGAGATTCCAGTGGAAATCCATTGAAGTCCATACAAACAAGTGTAGATGGTATGAATTGGTTTCCTATAATATCTGGGGGATTTATCCAAGGAAATGCAGTGGCATCCTCGCAGAGCCGTTGGGTTGCCGTTGGTCGTGGAAATTCTGTAAAATCTAGCATACAGATGAGTAGCGATGGATTGAACTGGACTTCTGTGACAACAGGTGGCTTTCCTGGTATGGGTGGGCTGGGAGTTGCTTGGAATGGGGCGATGTGGGTGGCAGTTGGCGAGAAAAACTCCATATATTCTAGCATCCAATACAGTTACGATGGATTGAATTGGTTCAACTCGGAATCTGGGGGCTTTGGCCAACATGGAAATGCAGTCGCGTGGAATGGGGTCATGTGGGTGGCAGTTGGTAAAGGCGCGACCAGTCTGGATAACATGAAATACAGTAGAAATGGAATACACTGGTTTTCTTCTGCTCAAGCCGCAAATACAAGTCAGATGGATGCCATTTCTTGGGCGCAAGGAAAATGGATAGCCGTGGGTGATGGAAGCGGAAACGTTGGAAATATTCAAGTGAGCGCTGATGGTATTTCTTGGGAGGCTATTACCGAGAATGCTTCTCAAAAACCCTATTATGGCGTGGCGAATAACTATAGCCGAGTCCCAGATTTTTCATCTGAGAATTTACAACTATATTTACAAGGACACCCTAATTATAGCTTATCCACGAATCAGATACTGGCAACTTCTTCTTCCGTGGTTGTAAACAATACGCTTTTCGTTGAGAAAGGCGTTCATCGCATTGGTATCAATACTTCTTTCCCTGAGGCCGACCTGGATGTAAAAGGGGATGTGAATGTGCGTGGAACGGTTCATAGCCAAGCAACCACTGCCAAGCATCTTTGGATAGCGGTTACCAGCTCGGATATTTTACACAGTGCAGATGGAACCACTTGGATAAATAGTGCCACAGGAGGATTCACTCAGGGTGGCAACGCCGTCGCTTGGAATGGGTCTATGTGGGTGGCGGTGGGCAAAGGAGCCACCTCGGCAGATACAATAAAATACAGTTTGAATGGATTTGAATGGATAAACGCCACGAATGGATTTCCAACGGAAGGAAAGGGTGTTGCGTGGAACGGCTCTATGTGGGTGGCGGTTGGCGACGGCGCCGACTCTGTGAAATACAGTACCGATGGAATACAGTGGGTGAATATTGTACAAACTTCTCTTCTTGGTGAAAATGGCCGCGCCGTTGCGTGGAATGGGGCGATGTGGGTTGCTGTGGGCAGCGGATATGCAATTCGTAGTGTAGATGGAAAGACGTGGCAAGCATCTTCCACTGGCGGATTTTCAACAAACGGCCTTGGATTAGCGTGGAATGGTATGATGTGGGTGGCGGTTGGTGTAGATGCCTCGGCAAATATACAGTTCAGTTACGACGGTATCGTATGGGTTCCTGCTCTAACTGGAGCTTTCTCTGTCACTGCCAAAGCCGTTGCGTGGAATGGGTCTATGTGGGTAGCTGTGGGTAAAGATATAGGGTCTTTCAGCTCTATCAAATACAGTTATGATGGCTGGAATTGGTTGAATTCTCAAAGCGGCGGATCTAACGGTCGCGGAAATACCGTTGTGTGGGATGGGACTTCAGAGAGGTGGATGGTGGGAGGTACGATTATAAACGGAATTGGAATGATTCAGATAAGTTACGACGGAATCAACTGGAACAACCTTTTACCCAGTAGCCCTGGAGAAATAAACGGAATATGCTACAGCCAAATACAGACGCCTGATTATTCATCCAAACTCCTCAATCTATTCCTACAAGGCCAGCCGAATTTCTTGACATCCACTAACCAAATTCTGGCGACTCCTTCCACAATTGTGGTAAATAACACGCTCTTCATCGACAGAACAACAAACTGTGTGGGAATAAACAAGATTCCCTCTTTAACATACGACTTGGACGTAAATGGAAATATAAGAACATCCAATTTATACGCGATTAGCACCACTCTAGAATCAACGGCCTATATTCCGTATATTTACAACTCATCTATGTTCACGTCGAGCATCATGACATCCACGCTGACTGGACCGCAACTCTTCATCTCAGCCATCATGACATCCACTGTAACCGCCCCTCAGCTGTTTATTTCCGCCATCATGACATCCACAGTGACGGCACCTCAGCTCTTCATTTCGGCCATAATGACATCCACGGTGACCGCTCCTCAGCTGTTTATTTCAGCCATCATGACATCCACCGTAACCGCTCCCCAGCTCTTTATTTCCGCCATCATGACATCCACAGTAACCGCTCCTCAACTCTTCATTTCAGCCATTATGACATCCACAGTAACCGCTCCTCAACTCTTCATTTCAGCCATTATGACATCCACGGTGACCGCTCCTCAGCTCTTTATTTCAGCAATCATGACATCCACCGTAACCGCTCCCCAGGCATTTATATCGGCAATTACTGCATCCACTTTGTCCGCGTCCAATATAACGATGTCCAATTTATACGGTATTAGCACGACTCTCGCATCCACGGCGTATATACCGTTCATTTACAACTCTTCTCTCCAAACCTCGACAATAATGGCTTCTACTATAACGGTGGGCGGAACGATTGGAACGAATTCCAATATTGTTACGACATTAAATGGAAATACAATTGCTGGATTTCAAGATGGTCCTCTCGCAACAACGGCACAGTTTGACAGTTCATACGCATTGGCAGTTGATTCCGCTGGAAATATATACGTGGCAGATACTTATAATCACAAGATTCGTAAGATTGATATAAATGGTAATGTTACAACTGTGGCGGGTACTACCGCGGGATATGAAGATGGCCCAGGCGCATTAGCAAAGTTAAAATATCCAGATGATTTGGCAGTTGATTCCTTTGGAAATGTATATTTTATAGAAAATTCAAGTCATAGAATTTGTAAGATTGATGCGGCAGGTAATGTTACAACCTTTGCGGGCAGTATAGGAAGTGGATTTGCCGATGCCCAAGGCACATCTGCACGGTTCCTTTTTCCAAATGGAATAGCCGTTGATTCCGTTGGAAATGTATATGTGGCAGATAATGGAAATCATAGAATTCGCAAGATTGATGTAAATGGTAATGTTACAACGTTGGCGGGTAGTACCCCAGGAAATCTAGATGGCCAAGGCACGTCTGCACAGTTTTTTTACCCATCTGCGCTAACGATTGATTCTTATAATAATATATATGTAATAGAATATTATATATTTAATAGAATTCGTAAGATTGATGCGGCCGGCAATGTTACAACGTTTGCGGGTAGTTCCTATGGATATCTAGATGGACAAGGAACAAATGCACTATTTGGTTTTTCTTCTCTTTCAAAAATAGCAGTTGATTCCGCTGGAAATGTATATGCGAGTGATACGTTCAATTATAGAATCCGTAAAATTACTCCTAGTGCTACTGTTTCAACATATGCTGGAACTGGGTCATTTGGTTCATCAGATGGATCGGCCTTAGATGTTGCAACTTTCAATAGGCCATTTGGAATAACAGTTGATTCACTTGGAAATGTGTTTGTAAAAGATGCTTCACGTTTCTCTAAAATTTACAAGGATTTTTCTCGTGTAAATGTTTTCATACAAAATGGAATGTTGTACTCTCCTTTCATTTACAACTCTTCCCTCCAAACATCCAGCATTCTCACATCCACCGTGACTGCTCCACAGATGTTCGTATCGGCAATCATGACATCCACTGTGACTGCACCCCAGCTTTTCATCTCATCCATCCTAACATCCACAGTGACTGCGCCTCAGCTTTTCATATCAGCCATCATGACTTCCACAGTGACTGCGCCTCAACTCTTCATTTCAGCCATCATGACATCCACGGTAACCGCTCCTCAACTCTTCATCTCGGCCATCATGACATCCACGGTGACCGCGCCTCAGCTGTTTATT
>Ga0114979_10002258_pt1 | contig 13033 bp, 12 predicted proteins | sample S_140625_EF_Meta_FD_87315 | JGI IMG/M metagenome (GOLD analysis project Ga0114979, IMG submission 87315) | Freshwater microbial communities from Lake Simoncouche, Canada to study carbon cycling - S_140625_EF_MetaG | ecosystem: Environmental > Aquatic > Freshwater > Lake | place: Lake... | reverse complement strand
GAGAATGTGGTACAATTAAAAAGAACAGATTTATTAAACGCATAATTTATGAGAGAATTTAGGCCCACAAGTTTCAATATTTTACCAACGATCATTAAAAACTTAATCATCATTAATGCATTAATGTTTTTGGCGCAAAATACATTTGCAGGACCCACTAGTTCCTTTTCGGTGGAGGATTATTTTGCATTACATGCATGGCAAAGCAAATTGTTTCAACCATGGCAGATGATCACACATATGTTCTTGCATGGTGACTTTGGACATATACTAGGTAATATGTTTGCTTTATGGATGTTCGGATCTGTTTTAGAAAATGTATGGGGGCCTAAGCGATTTTTATTGTTTTATATTTTATGTGGTGTAGGCGCATCTGTCTTACACTTACTCATACTTTCATACGATTTTGTACCAATGGCTTCAGACCTCATGCAATTAAGTCAAATGAGTGTTTCAGGATCTTCAGACTTTAACCAGGCTGTAATGGCGTATTCAAAAGCACATAATATACAACTCACAAGAATATTGAGCGAGAACAATGTAAGTCTTTCTACACCTGGTATTCGCACCGAGATCATGGAGCTATTGACAAATAATTACAATAAGACCCTTAATACGGCCACATTGGGCGCAAGTGGCGCAGTTTTTGGTATTATCATGGCTTTCGTTTACATGTTTCCAAATACCTATATCTATATTTATTTCTTCTTTCCCATTAAGGCAAAGTGGCTGGGGATCTTATATTTTTCTTACGAACTATTTTTTGCCGTGCGCAATACTGCAGGAGACAACGTGGCAAGATGGGCGCATGTGGGTGGTGCCATCGTAGGATTTGTACTGGTCTATCTTTGGTCTAAGAAGGAACGTAACAATAGGTGGAACTAACAATTAAATAGGATCAACGTATGCCATCAACAGAACAATCAAAACCATTATTTGGTGCAGACAACAATGCATTAGTGGCACTTGTGTCTGCGAATTTAATGATTGCAGTGACCTATGCTATGACCAGGATGGTCTACTTTTTAGAAGGCTTCCCTATGTCACAGTTTTACGACGAAGTGGTACATCATTTTATGTTATCGCCTTATTATCAGGAAGCATTAGAAAAACCCTGGACATTTTTTATTTACAATTGGTCACACGATCATTTTTGGACACTCTGCGGCAATATGATTTGGCTAACTGTTTTTGGTACTATTTTACAAAATCAAAAAGCCAATAAGCACCTCTTTCCAATTTATCTATACAGCGGCATACTTGGGGCAATTGCTTTTATTGCAATGGGCGCAGGTGTTTCCTTTATGGGTGCAGAATTGAGTATCATGGCATTGGCTACCGCTGCATTGAGTCTGAATCCAACCTATCAACTTCAATTCAATGGAACAAGAGGCATCCCTGTTTGGTTAATTTTTACAGTGTATTTTATACTTCAATTGGCAACACATATAACTGGCACACCTGTGTTCTTTTTAACATTTAATGTGGGAGGATTAGTAGGTGTATCCTATATGTTTTTATTAAAAAAGAAAATTGATCTAGGCAATTGGATGCATGTCATTGTAAAAAAATGCAATGGTTTTATGGCACCAAAAGCGGCAGAATAAAAATTGATAAGCATCATGGCAAAAAAATCACGCATAAGAATTTTTGGTAAAGGACTATTATTGTCAGTCCACCTTATGCTTGTGCTATTGCTATTGTATCCACAATTTTTGATGCCGCTTGGATGGATCTGGGTAAATGGATTTTTAAGTTTAATTGCGCCTTATGTTGTGGTATTACACCTCTTATTTTTATTTATCTGGCTGATTGCTAAACCCATACTATCATTGATTTCTGTGGCAACACTTGCCATAGCCTATCCAACTATATTGGTTTTATTTGCATGGCATCCGGGCGCACCTTTCTCACAAAAAAAGAAAGACAATAGTTTACGCATCACTAGTTTTAATGTAAAAGAATTTAACGGCAACACGCCACAACCAATAGGACATAAATTAAGAACTGAGGATATTGCAGCGTCCATTCAAAAATGGGATCCAGATATTATTTGCTTGCAAGAGTATAATACAAAAGAACTTAAGAACGATATTGCGAACCATGCTACTTATTTTGATCAAAAATACCCCTATTCGTTTTTTTCTAAAGACCATCAAATCAATGAGGCCAATTATTTTGCAGGCAATATTATCTATTCAAAATACAAGATCCTCTACGCCGAAAGGGTACCATTTACCAATCAAGAAAGTTTAATTTATGTGGACTTATTAAAAGGGGATGACACCATTCGGGTCTTCACTACGCATTTAGCTTCTTTTAAATTTAAGCAAAATGATTTTGAGGCGATAGACGATGCAGCTGATGCCAACCAGGCGGCATTAAAAGCAAAATATGGTGTCATGCGTAAAATGAAAAACGCATTTATGATGCGTGCAGTGCAGGCCTCGAACATTCAAGCACAACTGGCTAAGAGTCCTTATCCCACTATTATCACTGGAGATTTTAATGACGTGCCCAGTTCCTATACCTATAAATTAATTAAAGGAGAGATGCAGGATGCTTTTTTAGTAAAGGGCTTTGGAATAGGCGCTACCTACATGAACCTTTCGCCCACTTTAAGAATAGATTATATCATGGCGGATAATAAATGGCATGTAAAGGGTTGGGAATCCTTGGATGAGAACCTCAGCGACCACCACATGATTATGGCGGACCTTCAATTGGTTAAGAATTAGCCCTTCTTTTAGGTAAAATAAAATTATCTTTGAGTCCTACTATGCCACTAAAAATATACAACGCACTCACCCGTCAAAAAGAAGTTTTCGAACCGATTAATGCACCTTATGTAGGCATGTATGTTTGTGGTCCAACGGTAAGTGGCGAAAGTCATTTAGGACATGCAAGGCCTTTTATTACTTTTGATGTAGTCTATAGATACCTTTTACACAAAGGATACAAAGTGCGTTACGTAAGAAATATTACAGATGCTGGGCATTTTGAAGAAGAAGGAAAAGTAGCGGAAGACAAGATTTCAAGCAAAGCGATTCTAGAAAAATTAGAACCTATGGAGTTGGTGCAGAAATACACCAATCTATACCACTGGGCTATGACGCAATTTAACAATCTAGCTCCAAGCATAGAACCTACTGCCACAGGGCATATCGTAGAGCAGATAGAAATGATTAAAAAAATCATTGCTGAAGGATATGCCTACGAGTCCAATGGTTCTGTATATTTTGATGTGGTAAAATACAACGACGATTATTCCAAAAAGAATCAACCCTACGGTATTTTAAGTGGTCGTAATATCGAAGAGCAATTAGAAACTACGAGAGATTTAGAAAACCAGGAAGAGAAAAAAAATAAAGTGGATTTTGCTTTATGGAAAAAAGCACCTGCCGAACATATCATGCGCTGGCAAAGCCCATGGGGAGAAGGCTTTCCGGGATGGCATATTGAATGTTCTGCGATGGCGACTAAGTATTTAGGAAAACAATTTGATATACATGGTGGTGGAATGGATTTACAATTTCCACACCACGAGTGCGAGATTGCACAAAGCACGGTTTGCAATGATCAAATGCCTGCGCGTTATTGGATGCACAATAATATGATTACCATCAATGGTCGCAAGATGGGCAAGAGTTATAATAATGTGATTAAGCTAAGTGAATTATTCGATGGCAATCATACTGAACTTACACAAGCCTATTCTCCAATGACTGTTCGATTCTTTATTTTACAAAGTCAGTACCGTGGCACATTGGATTTTAGCAATGAAGCATTACAGGCTTCAGAAAAAGCATTGAGTAGATTCATGGATGGATATGAGTGGTTACAAGCTCAAAGTTTTGGTAAGGATACTAGTTCAAAAGACGAAGCACTTGCCACGCAACTAACCACTTGGGTCAATGAATTAGAAACCTTCATGGATGATGATATCAATACTGCAAAAGTGGTAGCGAATTTATTTGAGATCCTCCCAAGCATCAATTCATTAAAGGATAAGCATATTGCAGCAGATGCAGTAGCTGGAACTGTTTGGGCAACTGTTCAAACACAACTAAAACTATTTGTAGAATCCATTTTAGGATTAAAAGTAGACAATAGTGCCAATCGCCAACAATTGAATGGGGTGGTGGAATTGTTGATTGAAATCAGAAAACAAGCAAAGGACAATAAAGATTTTGCGACCAGCGATAAAATCAGGAACCAATTAGCGGAGATGGGTATTCAGTTGAAGGACGAGAAAGATGGATCGATGAGTTATAGTCTCTAATGATGAGTCTAATGACTTCTCTCAATGATCGCCCTAATGATCGCAGTCATCCTCGTGCGCATGGTTATGCATTCTACAACTATTGTGGTTGTTGATATGCGCGATGATGATAAAAAATGCAGCAGGGAACAATAAGAATAATTCAATTTCTCTAAAGACCATTCTACAAAACATCAATCCTATCCCGATACTAAATAAGATAATCGGCTTAAAGCTGTGGTGGTGTTTTTTATAACCATGGTATAAAGAATAGGCGCCAATTCCAAAAGAAAGCAGGATCATCCCAAACTCAAAATTTGGATTGTGTAATACATTGATACCTAATAATGGAAGGCTACTAAAAAATAAAGGCAATAAGGCACAATGAATAGCGCAAGCCAACGAGGCTCCTACTCCAATTGCGTCCCAATTCCAATTTTTAAACATAATGCAAAGCTAAGTCAATACCCTGAAAATAATAGTAACTTTGTGACGCATTTAAAGCCAATCAAGATGTCCAAGAAATCACTTATTTACCTTGCATTTTTCGCAGTCCTTCTTACGGGATTTTATTATTTTTTATTTAGGGGAACCGATAATTGGAAAGTGAAAATGCCTGTTTTAAGCTATGTACAACCCTTTTCATTTACCAATCAGGACGGGAATCAAGTAACAGAAAAAGTATTACAAAACAAAATCACTGTGGTTGAATATTTTTTTACCACCTGTAAGGGCATTTGTCCTAAGTTGAATAAAAACATGAAAGAGATTTATTTGGTCTATAAAGAAAACCCCGATTTTCAAATTCTTTCTCATACCTGTAATCCAGAAACAGATTCTGTTCCGGTTTTAAAACATTATGCAGACTCTTTAGAGGTCAATACAGCTCAATGGATTTTTCTAACAGGTAGAAAAGATAGTCTCTACCAAATGGCCCGTGGCTCTTATTTATTAGACGATCCAAAAAACAATGTGGTTAAGATAGAAGATCAGTTTATCCATACCCAGTTTTTTGCACTCGTTGACAGAAATGGTAAAGTGCGCGGAAAAATATATGATGGATTAAAGACCTTGGAAGTAGAACAATTAAAAGTGGATATCGCTCGATTGATGAAAGAATAGCTTTATTAAAATATATTAGGATAAATACAGTAAAATGATTTTTGTAACAGGCGCAAGCGGTTTAGTGGGATCACATTTAATCCAGTCTTTATTAGGTAAAGGAAAAAAAGTGCGCGCCCTGTATCGTCAAGCTGTGCCTGTATTTTCGGGCTCCGAACAATGTGAGTGGATCCAAGGTGATATCTTAGATCCCATTGGGTTAACTACTGCATTAGCCGGCGTGGACTATGTGTATCATTGCGCAGCAATCGTTTCTTTTGCCCCAGGTGCAGCAGCTAAAATGTTACAATCCAATGTGGATGGAACCGCCAATGTGGTGAATGCATGTTTGGAGCAAAAAATAAAAAAATTAATTTTTGTGAGTTCGGTGGCTGCATTAGGTAGAATAAGAGAAAGCGAAGCGATAGACGAATCGATGCACTGGACACCAGCTACAAGTAATAGTGTGTATGGACAATCAAAATATTTAGCAGAATTAGAAGTATGGAGAGCAATGGAAGAAGGATTGCCTATGGCGATTGTGAATCCAGTGATTATTTTTGGTGCAGGTGATTGGAACAATGGTTCATCAGGTATTTTTAAATCGGCTTACAACGAGTTCCCTTGGTATACGGGTGGCATGAGCGGTTTTGTAGATGTATTGGATGTGGTGGACGCCATGCAAATATTAATGGAAAGCAATGTGGTAGGACAACGTTATGTGTTGAGTGCAGAAAACATACATTATAGAAACATTTTTAATGCTATTGCAAATGCATTTAATAAAAAACAGCCTCATAAAACAGTAACGCCGTTTTTAGCAGGGATTGTTTGGAGACTAGAAGCCATTAAGGGTTTGATAACAGGTAAAGCACCGTTATTAACAAAGGAAACAGCGGCTACAGCGCAGGCAATCGTCAGATTTAACAATCAAAAGTTCTTACATGCATTTCCAGATTTTAAATACAGGAAAGTAGAGGATACTATAATAAGAGTGGCTAAGGAATTGAAAGCCATCCACCAGTTAGCTTAATCTTCCATCATTTTTTTCCAAAGTGCAGGGATTCTTTTGATCCACACAAGTTCTCTACGCTTAATACTTGCGTCTTCTGCAGGAAAGCCTAAATAGGTTTTATTGCCTTCTATTGAACTAAGCACACCCGATTTACCCAATACCACGGCATTTTCTCCAATCGTTAAGGTCTTATTGACACCCACCTGTCCCCAAAGGGTGACACCTGCTTTAATTTTGACCCCTCCAGCTATCCCCACTTGCGCAGCGATTAAACAGTTGGCTTCTAATTGGGTATCATGACCAATATGCACCATATTGTCCAACTTTGATCCCATACCAATGATGGTATCTCCACTCACGCCACGGTCGATGGTACAATTGGCTCCAATTTCAGCCTTATCTTCAATAACGACACGTCCACAACTTGGCATTTTTACATACCAAGCAGGTCTATTTTTTTTAGTGTTATAATAAAAAGCATCCGATCCAATGACCGTATTGGATTGTATCAAAACATGGTCTCCAATAATCGTATCTGCTAAAATAGTTACCCCAGGATGAATGATACAATGGGCTCCAATTTCCACATTCGCACCAATAAAAACATTGGGCATCACCACACTGTTTATACCTATTTTTAAGTCAGAACTAATTGATTCTGTGCTTATTTTAAATGGTTTAAAGTGGTTTACCAGTTTTACATAAGCATCAAAAGGCGCATCACAATACAATAAAGTTTTTCCTTTAGGCAATTCCACCTCCTTGCTATTAATAATAATACAAGTAGCTGCACTATTGATACAAGTCGCATAATATTTTGGATGATCTACAAAGACAAGATCACCATTTTCAACTTGATGAATTTCATTTATCCCAGTGATAAAATTTTGATCATTACCAATGATTTCTGCATTTGTGAATTCAGATAACCATTGTGCCGAAACGGGTGCGGGAAGCTTCATAAGTGTGATTTTGGGCTAAATCAAAGGTAATGCGCCTTTTTTATAAAAAATATTTTTAAATAAAATACTTACCTCTAAAAGGCAAAAAACATTCCAAAAAAACGACATTCAATAGTTCTCTTAACTGATACAGCTAAAAAATAGGTTTCAATGAAGTCCTTTGTTTATAAGTGTTTCATCGATTTCAATTTTTTATAACAGAAAATAAAATGGATTTTATATGTGCTGATTTTTTATTTTTATTGCTTTAAAATAATGGCCCAAAAAGTCGATTTGTGGATAAACCCGAAAAATTTGTTTACAATTTATTTGTAATTAGAATAAAGTATATTTAATATTGTGAAGGGAATTCAATTCCCGTACTTACTAACCCATCTATATACGAGGTCCCACATCAGTGGGACTTTGTTTTTTAAGCCGCTCAAACAAGTACCAATTCATGGACTATTTTTTAATTTACAAACCATTTCAAGTGCTTTCGCAATTCACTTCAATAGAAGGTAAATTGTGCTTAAAAGACATCTTGCATGTACCAAATGATGTGTATCCGGTTGGCAGATTAGATTATGATAGTGAAGGCTTATTATTGATCACGAATGATAAAAGTATCAATCAGCAATTATTAAATCCTTTACATGCGCATCAACGTACTTATTGGGTACAAGTAGATGGTGCGATTACAGAAGCAGCTTTAGTTCAATTAAGCAAGGGTGTACCCATTAATGTGGATGGTAAAATCTACCAAACCAAGCCTGCTATATTGGAACAGTTGCCAGATCATTTAGAAGTCCCAGATCGTAATCCTCCTATTCGATTTAGAAAAAGTATACCAACAAGCTGGGTAGGGATACAAATCACGGAAGGCAAGCATCGTCAGGTACGTAAAATGTTTGCACAGGTTGGTTTTCCGGTCCTGCGTTTAATTAGGGCAAAATTGGGTAAGTATTCCATTCATGACATGCAACCAGGGGATTGTCTTTCTTTAACGGCGGCGGAAGTTCAGGAAGGCTTCTTTCGCTAATTGACTGCTAAGTTTTACTTTTGCAGTAATCCAATAAAATATCAACCGATTATAATGAGTCATTTATCAGAGCAGGAAATTATTAGAAGAGAAAAGCTTCAAGCTTTAGCAGCGGCAGGGATCGATCCTTATCCTGCCCCTTTGTACCCGGTAACACATTTATCTCAAGACATCAAGGCAGGTTTTACAGAAGAGACGAAAGATCAATTTGCTGCAGTATGTGTTGCTGGACGTATCATGAGCGTGAACGACAAGGGCAAAGTATTATTTGTAAAGATTCAAGATGATCAAGGCATTTTTCAATTATATGTTAAGAGAGACGAGATCTGTCCTGACGAAGACAAAACTTTTTGGGATGTCATTACTAAGAATGGATTGGATCTTGGAGATATCATTGGTGCAACAGGTTATGTGTTTACGACTAAAACAGGAGAGACCTCTTTACACGCATCTACCTTAACCTTATTGGCAAAATCATTAAAGCCATTGCCAGTTGTAAAAAGAGATGAGTCGGGGCAAGTATTTGATGCAGTAACCGATCCAGAGTTTAGGTACCGTCAACGCTATGCCGATTTAATTATCAATCCCGAAGTGAAAGAGACTTTCACTAAGCGAACGATTTTAATGAATACTATTCGCCAGTTCTTAAACGATCGTGGCGCTTTAGAAGTGGATACGCCAGTATTGCAATCTATTCCAGGTGGCGCAGCTGCTAGGCCATTTGTGACGCATCACAATGCATTGGATGTGCCATTTTATTTACGTATTGCAAATGAATTGTATTTAAAGCGTTTGATAGTAGGTGGTTTTGATTGGGTCTATGAGTTTAGTAGAAATTTCCGCAATGAAGGGATGGACCGCACACACAATCCTGAGTTTACTGTTTTAGAATGGTATACTGCCTACAAAGATTATTTATGGATGATGGAAATCACAGAGCAGTTGTTTGAAAAAATAGCATTGACATTACACGGCAAGACAGAATTGCAAGTGGGTGACAAGACCATCAATTTTAAAGCACCATATAAGCGCATCAGCATCTTGGATGCGATCAAAGAAAATACGGGTATTGATATTAGTGGGATGGATGAAGCAGGCTTAAGAGCCGTATGCAAGCAATTAAAAATAGATGTTCCACCAACGATAGGTAAGGGCAAGTTGATTGATGAATTATTTGGTGCCACAAGTGAGCATACTTATACCCAACCAACTTTTATTATTGACTATCCTGTAGAGATGAGTCCATTGACAAAGAAGCATAGAACAAAAGAAGGATTGGTAGAGCGTTTTGAATTAATGGTGAATGGAAAAGAATTAGCCAATGCCTATACTGAATTAAATGATCCAATTGAGCAACGCAAGCGTTTCGAAGATCAATTGGCTTTAATGGAAAGGGGCGACGACGAAGCGATGTTCATTGACCATGACTTTTTAAGAGCATTGGAATATGGCATGCCACCTACATCGGGTATTGGCATTGGAATAGATCGTTTGTGTATGATGATGTTAAATCAACCATCCATACAAGATGTATTGTTCTTCCCGCAGATGCGCCCGGAAACATTCGAGTAAGAATATATAAAAAAATTGAGGCACCCGTTTATTGGGTGCCTCAAAAAAATCATAAGAGGTTAAAATTAAAGAAGCGTAAATTTTTTATTACGCTTCTTTAATTAACATTAATCTCTATAGTTAAGTGCAGGTTTGATATCACCCAACAAAGCTTTGTATTTATAATCACCAATTGATTTAGTAAATTCTTCTGTAGCCTTTTTAATCAATTCAGGATTGCTCATTAAATCAATTGCAGTCAATGCCATTGTTTTACTAGCTACTAACATACCCTTGGTGCCAATTTCTGTACCACCAGAAGCAACTGCTTGCCAGCTATGTGCTGCAGTGCCTGGAACCCATGTAGCGGCTCGTAATCCCACTGTTGGTTTTGAATAACTCACATCACCGACATCTGTAGAACCACTATTGCCTTCGTTGATATAAGTCAATGGTTTTATTGAAGCAGCAGTTGCGATATCTACCGGCGCAACCATTGTTGGCTGTAATTTTTTAGCAAAAGCAATTTCTGCTTCTGTATAATTTACGCCTCCAACTTTATCTAAGTTGGCTTGCATTGTTGCTGCAAGTGTTTTATTAATTAACAAATCGTGCGTACCACCGATGATGTCATAACTAAATTTTGTTCCTGTTCCTAAAGCAGCACCTTCTGCCGCTTTCACCACTCTATCAAAAATTTCTACGACTTCTTTTCTTCTTGGATGACGCACATAATAATACACTTCTGCAAAATCAGGAATCACATTGGGTGCTTTACCACCATTGGTGATCACGTAATGGATTCTTGTTTCCTGAGGAATATGCTCACGCATCATGTTCACCATATTGTCCATCGCTTCTACCGCATCTAATGCAGATCTACCTTGGTCTGGTGCAGCTGCTGCATGTGCAGAAATTCCATAAAATTTAAACTTAGCCGATTTATTTGCTAAAGCACTTGTTGTGGTAACGGCATTTACATCATCTGGATGCCAGTGAATCACCGCGTCTAAATTGTTGAATAAGCCTTCACGTACTAAAAACACTTTACCACTTCCTCCTTCTTCTGCAGGTGTTCCAAAAACTTTGATGGTCCCTTTTAATTTACCAGCAGCAATTAATTCTTTGATGGCAATACCAGCAGATACACTTGCTGTTCCAAATAAATGGTGTCCACAAGCGTGTCCAGCATTTTTTCCCGCAATGGGATCTCTTTCTGCAGATGTAGATTGATTGATGCCAGGTAAGGCATCATACTCGGCTAAAATACCAATGGCAGGACTGCCAGTGCCGTAAGTTGCCACAAATGCAGTTGGAATGCCCGCTACGCCAGTTTCAACGGTGAAACCAGCATCTCTTAAATGTTGAATATGTAATGCGGCACTCTTCACTTCTTTATAACCCACTTCCGCAAAATCCCAAATCTGTAAAGCCGTTTTTTTGTCTGCATCGTAAGCACTATTCAATGCATTGATGGCAGTTTCTTTGTTGGCATTAATTTGAGCAGTGGCAGGATCCACTTTCGCTTTCTTTTGGGCCCAAGCACCAAAGGATAATAATAGCATTGCTCCAAGGAATAATTTTTTCATCTAGTTGTTTTTAAAGCATTATAAAAATAAGTCGGTATATAAATGTCCACCCGGTACTACAGCATAGTGTGCTAAGTCTGTGATACCCTCTGCCGCTAAAACACCTTCGTCAATAAAGGTTTGACCAGTATAGACCAAAGGTTTTTTGGTAACAATAGCATAAGCCGCATCTGCAAGGATGGCCGGCGTTCTACTCATGTTTGCAAGCGCTTCACCGCCTAATAAATTTCTGACAGCAGCAGTATCAATAGTCGTGCGAGGCCATAAAGCGTTCACTGAAATTTGATCTTCTTTAAATTCTTCTGCCCATCCAAGCGTCATCATGCTCATATTGTATTTAGTAATGGTATAAGCCACATGTGGACCCAACCATTTTGGTGCTAAATTAATTGGAGGCGATAAAGTTAAAATATGTGCATGGGTAGATTTTCTTAAATAAGGTAACGCATGTTGTACGACTAAAAAAGTGCCACGTACATTGATGCTTTGCATCAAATCAAATCTTTTACTTGGTGTATGTTCAGTATCTGTTAATTGAATGGCAGAAGCGTTATTTATTAAGATATCAATGCCCCCAAATTTATCTACAGTTTCTTGTATTGCATTTGCTATCTGTGCTTCATCTCTAATGTCAACTTGCACCGCTAAAGCACTTACACCCAATGCTTCTGCTTCTGCAGCAGCAGAAAAAATCGTTCCACCTAAACGCGGATCTTCCTCTACCGACTTCGCCGCAATCACAATATTGGCGCCAGCTGCAGCTAATTTAAGTCCAATGGCCTTACCAATCCCCCTGCTCCCACCAGTAATAAAAACTGTTTTTCCTAGAAGTGTTTTGTCAGACATTTTATTTGTATTTAATGAATTGATGAATTGGTGAAAGAAATTATTTTAAAATAAAACCTTGTATCAATGTAGCCGTTTGTTCACATGCGGTATCTAATTCTTCATTTTTTACGACCGCATTGAATTGATCGCTAAAACTAATTTCATAGGCTGCTTTATCCAATCGCATTTGGATTTTTTCTGCAGTATCTGTATTTCTTTTAGCAAGTCGTTCTTTCAATACTTCGAGCGAAGGTGGTAAAATAAAAATAGAGAAAGCTTGATCCCCTACTTGTTTTTGAATGGCCATCGCACCCTTCACATCAATATCCAATATAGGCATTTTACCTTCGGCCCAAATGCGGTCTAATTCAGATTTTAAAGTACCATAATACAATCCTTCATACACCATTTCATATTCTAAAAAATCATTTTGTTGAATATGCGCTTCAAAAGCTGCTGCGCTAATAAAATGATAGTCAACGCCATCTTGCTCTGCTCCTCTTGGCGCCCTTGTAGTGGCAGAAACTGAAAATGCCAATTGAGGATAATTCGCTAATAAAAATTTAGTGATAGAGGTTTTACCAGCACCGGATGGCGCCGTCAAAATGATGACTTTTTTGTGTTGTTCAGACATGGGACTAAATTAAGCAAATACCATCTAAATAAATCATAATAAAGAAGAAATAGAAAGCCTAAATTGGTTGT
>Ga0114979_10002257_pt1 | contig 13037 bp, 10 predicted proteins | sample S_140625_EF_Meta_FD_87315 | JGI IMG/M metagenome (GOLD analysis project Ga0114979, IMG submission 87315) | Freshwater microbial communities from Lake Simoncouche, Canada to study carbon cycling - S_140625_EF_MetaG | ecosystem: Environmental > Aquatic > Freshwater > Lake | place: Lake... | reverse complement strand
GCCCGCTTCAGGAATTTCTACAAGCAAGGATCCACGCTGATCTTTGTAGGTTTTTAAAATTCTTGCAGTTGCATCGGACACACTTTGCTTTTCTGCAGGAATTAAATGCGTCGGACAATGGGGAACACCAATTTTCTCGAAGAGCAGTCTGAAGTAGTCGACAAGTTCCGTGGTGGTACCGACTGTCGACCGGCTACTTTTCACCGTATTCTTTTGTTCGATAGAAATACTAGGAGGTATATTGTGAATGCCTTCAATATCAGGCTTGGGGGCCTTATTCAAAAACTGCCTGGCATAATTGGACATGCTTTCGATGAACCGACGCTGGCCCTCGGCAAAAAGAGTTTCAAATGCCAGTGAACTTTTTCCGGAACCTGAGGGGCCACAAATAACCGTGAAAGATCCAATTGGAATTTTCACTTCAATATTTTTAAGATTATTTTGCTTCACCCCCCAAAGGTGAATCTCTTTCATCAGTAGTCCTGTTTTAAAAAATCGCTATTTTCTTGTTCTTTATTTGAACTTGATGTGGGTTCGGTTCCTTCAATGTAGGCCTGTTTCACAACTAACTTAGATTCAGCACCAGCAAGTTTTCCCGTATCACCATCGATGTTCGCAAATACAATACCCTCTGGAACGGGCAAAGTCATCTGTGGAAGCTCTGTATGTGCCGCTTTCATGTAATCCACCCATATCGGCAAAGCAGATCTTCCACCGACTTCACCGCGACCAATACTTTTTTCTTTGTCGTATCCCACCCAAACACCGGTCGAGATTTGTGCCGTATACCCAATGAACCACGCGTCAAAGTAACCATTCGTACTTCCAGTTTTGCCTGCCACTTCGCGGCCCAGTGCCCGCGCACGCGCGCCAGTGCCTCGAGGATCTTCGACAACACCTTTTAACACGCTAGAGATCACATAGGCGGTTTGAGGTCTGATCAGTTGATCCGGATCTTGAAAGAATAAAAAAGGATCCACTTTCCTTTTTTCTGCAACGGGAGCTTCGCCTTCAGTGGGCACAGAAAGATTGATAAATGTTAATCTTTTTTCTTCTTGCTCTTTATCCATAGCTTCGATTTCTTTTTCAAACCGTGTGTCAAGAGACAGGTTCTCGAGCAAAATATTTCCATTGGCATCTTTAACACTCTTGATAACGATGGGTCGAATTCTTTTTCCCAACCTTCCAAGTTGAGAAAAAACTTTTGTCATTTCATACAAAGTGACCGAGCTAGATCCTAGGGCCAAAGTAAAATCCATATTCAGTGGACTAAAAATACCCAATCGTTTGGCGTATTCTGCCACCCAGTTAACTCCGAGATCTTCAATAATTTTAACTGTTGGAATATTCAAAGATTGAACAAGGGCATTTCGAAAAATAATTTCACCACTAAAATCACGGCCGTGATTTGAAGGCTTCCAAAGTTTAGTTTCTTCTTGCCCCTCTTCGTCTTGTTGCTTTTCCTCATAAACAAGTGGCACGTCTAAAACTTCAGTTGAAGGACTGTAGCCTTTATCTAAAGCAGAGGTATAAACGATCGTCTTAAAAGCTGAACCCGTTTGTCTGGCAGCCTGTAAGGCGCGGTTAAATTCATTTCGTCTAAAATCATAGCCGCCAACAAGTGCCAGAAGCTCTTGAGACTGCTGATCAAAAGAAACAAGCGCAGCTTCCACTAAAGGCTCTTGATCTAAAGTGACTTGTACAAATTTTGAGTAATCAAATTTTGGCAAATTCGCTTTGTTTTTTGCATCTTTCCATCTTTCAAAAGCGACCTTTTCTGCAGTTAATGCCACTTGAATCAGATCACCCACTTTTAAAGCTTCGGAAGCTTTTTTGATTTCTGCATTTTCTGCTTTGACTTCGGTATTTGGTTTGCGAGCCCATTTAAACGTATCAAAATCAATCAGGGCTTCTAAATTACCTGGCATGATGACATAAGCATACCCAAGTGCATCGTTCACCTCTCGAACGACTGCTAAATAATTTTCCCCCAGGCTCATGTAGCTTGGAATATTGCTTTGAGTTTTACCAACTGTCGGGGCACTGGCTTCTAAGATTTCTTCAAACTCGCCAGTGGCAAGAATTGTTCTTTCAGGATTTGTTTCAAGAATTAATTTTTTCTTTTCTTTGTCCAAAAGCTCTACAATTTCATCATCGTCTGAAATATTGCGAACGGGTCCACGAAAGCCTTGTCGTTTATCTAAATCCTTTAAACCTTTTTTTAAAGCATCTTGGGCAGACTCTTGCTTTTTTAAATCCATGGCCAGTTGAATCGTAATGCCTTCATCAAGAACAGCTTTCTCGCCCAATTTATCAACTAAAATTTGGCGAACGGTTTCACGGTAAAAGGGTGCAAGCTCTTCAAAATTTTGTCGAACAAAGACTTTCACTGGGGCTGCCACTGCAGCATCAGCTTGCTCGTCAGTGATGTAGCCTTCCTCTTCCATACGACGAAGAACGTATCTTTGACGATCTTTCGCCCGCTTCGGATGAGATACGGGGGAATACCGACTCGGCGCTTGCGGAAGTCCTGCTAGAATAGCAGCCTCTTCGACAGTGATCTTATCTACATTTTTTCTAAAATAAGTTTGGCTGGCGTTTTGAACGCCATAAGCCCCGTGACCAAAATAAATTTGATTTAAATACAAATAAAGAATCTCTTCTTTTTTTAAGTTCTTTTCCATGTCTAAGGCCAGTAAAGCTTCACGAAATTTTCGCATCAAAGTTTTCTCGGGGGTCAGCATCAGCGTTTTTGCCACCTGCTGAGTGATCGTGGATCCACCCTGCACCGATTGGCCGGCACGAATATTAGCAAGAGCTGCACGAGCGATGGCACCTAAATTAATTCCGCTATGATCAAAAAAATGAGAATCCTCTGCAGCTAGGAACGCATGAATTAAATGCGGCGGCAATTTTTCAAAGGGCACCAAGGTCCGACGCTCACGAAAAAATTCGCCAACTTTGGCCCCATTACGATCGTAAATGGGGGAAACAAGAAGTGGTTTATAATCGGCAACGGTGATGATTTCGGGAAGGCCACTTTTCACGGCCTTAAAAAAGATAAAACCACCGATAATTGAAAGTAAAAATAGGGCTGAAATAGAAATGAGAATTTTCTTAAACATAGTGGGGAAATCTTAGCAGAACTCGCGGGTTAGGTCACGAGCTCTGAGGGGCTAGACGATGGGCTGGGTGAATCAACTATTGCGATCCTCTGTTGTCTTGAATAGCGGTTCGGCGCTCATTGTACTTTGCAACTTCGGATTTGAAGCGCTCGAATTGCTCTGGGCATCGGATTTTTCCACCCTCAACAGGTTTACCTTTTTTATAGCCAGATCCTGCGAGTGATTCTACTGCTGCCATGTGCTTCTCTAGTCCATCAATTGCTTCTTCAACTTCTTCTGTTTCGTATTCGCCCTTCGTATTTTGAGCAGTGCTGAGTGATTGTTGTGTTCTCATTTTGTCCTGAAGTAATTGGTTCGCCTCTTGAGCCGCATTTTGCTGGTACTGGGCAATCTTGTTTGCGAGATTTTGATCCTTTTGTAAGAAAGCTTGTTGATCTTTATTCAATGCATTTGCTTCCCGTTCAATCGCCTTTTTGTAATTGTCAGCCTGATTTTTATATTCGCCTTCAAGAGTTGTGATTGCTTCTTGACGATCTTTAATATTGTTCACCATTTGAACGAGGTAATTTGTTGTGTCTTCATATATAGCATTTCTTTTCTCTTCCATTGATTTCAAACAGTCGTCCATGAAGCTTTGTAAATCTTTTTTCTTTGAATTGCCTTTTCCTAATGCACTTCCGAGTGATCCACTTTTTTTCTTCTTATTCAGTTCTGCCTTTTTGTAATAGTCTTTTACCTGGGCATTACAAATTCTAGACATCGAAGAAAAACTCTGGACTCCTGCTTTCAGCAATTCCTCTGATCTTTTTCGCTCCGCTTTCGCCATATCTTGTCTTGCATTAATTAGCTCAGCATTCGCTTTCCGAATTGCTTCTTGAACTTTAATTTGGTTTTCTCGCATTGCATTTAACGCTCGTGCTTGTTCAGCCTCTTGTTCTGTCTGTCTCTTTTCCCAAGCTTCTTTCAATTTTATCCGATCTTCGTTTAGATCTGCTAACTGGTCTGTTGAATCCTTCTTTTGTTTTACTATTTTCTCATCAATTGCCTTAAGTTCCTTCTCTAGCTTTTCCACCTGGGTCATTTGCTTTTGTAAGACATCTGCATAGGGTGACTTAGCTGCTCGAATAGAGCATACGTTTGGATCTGCGGTCGAATTTCCACCCATCGCACGGAGCATAGCGCCAGTAGTATCAGCTTCCGATTTTAGACCACCCTCCATGCAGACTAGTGCCTTCTGATGATCTTTAGATGAGAACTTTTCAAGATCTTTATTGATGGTTGCTAACGTATTTTCACAAAATTTCTTATCGTCTTCGTTCTTAGCTTTACATTCGTTGACCTTTGATTGTGCTTTAATTTTATCATCACGAAGTTTTTTTGAGGCGCAACGTGAGTCTTTGGAAGTATCTATGCTCTTTGCGCAGTCTCTATCAACCTCAGCTAATCTACTTGTAAGTTCGTCTAATGCGGACTCTAGATTTTTCAGTGTTACTGCATCACAGGTCTGCCCCCACCCCACACTGCTCATAAAAACCAAGACAAGTGTCAAAAGCATAGACTTTGTATTCGATTTCATAGCAGAACCCCCGGTACTAATGGTTGGAGCAACTTACGAACCACTTATCGGTTTCAATGCAAAAAATATTTTGTTTCAATGTGAGACGATGGGTCTAGAATGCAGTACTCCAAGACAAGGTAAAAAGAGGAAAATTGACCGATTTCGCAAATAGGAATTGCTAATTCCTATTTTTGTGAAAAAATGGAATAATGATTTCCAGATTTTTCAATGCTCCTCATGAAAATAGCTACTTTCTTCTTGGCCCTCGGGGGACTGGAAAGTCTTATTTTGTTAGGAACAAATACCCAAAGGCTATTTTAATTAATTTGCTTTCGGATGAGGTTTACCAAAGGCTTTTAGCAAATCCTTCAAGGCTTCAGACCATGATTCCTTCCAATTTCAAAGACTGGGTCGTTATTGATGAAATCCAAAAAATACCAAGTCTTTTGGATGAAGTTCATCGTTTGATCGAAGAACGTAAGCTTAAATTTGTACTAACGGGATCAAGTGCCCGAAAATTAAAAAAGGCGGGTGCAAACCTGTTGGCCGGCCGTGCCTACTCGAGACATGCTTATCCTTTAACTGCACTGGAATTGGGCGAACTTTTTAATTTGAAAAAGGCTCTTAATTTTGGGTTGCTTCCACAAGCCTATCTAGAACCAAATTCAAAAGATTTTATTTCATCCTATGTTGTCACCTACCTAAAAGAAGAAATTCAACAAGAGGGTCTCGTCAGAAATATGGGCAGTTTTACGCGATTTCTTGAGGCCGCGAGCTTTTCTCAAGCTCAGGTTGTTAATTATTCGAATATTTCTTCAGAGTGCTCCGTCGAGAGAAAAACAGTGATGAATTATTTTGGAATTTTAGAAGACTTACTTCTGTCAAAAATGATTGGCGTTTTTTCACTTCGGGCAAAAAGGGAACTCATTAAGCAAAAAAAGTTTTATATATTTGATGTGGGTGTTTTTAGGCAAATCCGGCCACGAGGACCCTTGGATTCTGATCAAGAACTGATGGGTGCTTGTGTTGAAACAATAGCTTTACAAGAGCTTATGGCTCGCAACGAGTATCAAAAATGGAATTACGAAGTTTTCTATTGGCACACAAGAACTCACCTTGAAGTTGATTTCATACTTTATGGTGAGCGGGGTTTAAAAGCGATCGAGGTCAAATCAGGTACACGTTGGAAATCCAAAGATTTTGATGGCCTTCTCGAGTTTAAGAAAGACTACCCAAAAGCAGATTTATTTTATGTCTATGGCGGAGACAAAATCGATAGCTATAAAGATATTAAAATAATTCCACTTGAAATTTTTATGACACAAATGGATCAGTGGATTTAAGGCACTGACCCTGGGCCAATTCCTTCAAATCCATTGACATGCGCTCAAAAGCGGACGTAAAATGAGCACATGCTAACGAAAAGATTATTACTGAAAAGTTTCAATAACTTAGGTAAGTCCATTTTACTTCTCGGGCCTCGACAAACGGGAAAATCAACTCTGATTAAGGCCCTTAAGCCAGATTTAGAAATTAATTTTGCTGATCAAGAAAGTTTTCTTCAGCACACAAGTCAACCAGGTTTGATTAAAAGCCAGACAAAAAATTTTAAGAGAATTTTTATAGATGAAGTTCAAAGAATTCCTTCAGTTTTAAATACCATACAAGCCATCATCGACAACGATAAAACTAAACAATTTTATTTGACCGGATCCAGTGCTCGAAAACTAAAAAGAGGACAAGCCAATTTGTTACCGGGTCGAATTTTAAGTTATGAGTTAGGACCACTCACACATCAAGAGCTTGCGGACAATTTTGACTTAGCACGTGCACTGTCTCGCGGTCTACTTCCTGGAATTTATAATGAAAAATCAGAACAGGCGGCTGAAAAACTTTTGAAAACCTATGCAGCTACTTATTTAAAAGAAGAAGTTCAGGCCGAAGCGCTCACTCGAAATCTTGAGGGATTTTCTCGCTATTTTCAAATCATGGCTTCGCGAAGCGGTGACTTTACTGATTTTTCAAAATTCGCCTCGGCTGCCATGATTGAAAGGACAACGGCCAAAAGATACTTCGACGTTTTAGTTGATACTTTGATTATTCAACCCGTTGAGGCCTTCACAAAAACCTCTCGAAGAAGATTGGTTCAACACCCCCGGTATTATTTCTTTGATGTGGGCGTTTTGAACGGATGCTTGAATAATTTTAAAGCGTCTTCGGATCGAATCGGAAACCTGTTTGAGCATCTTTTTCTTCAGTTAGTTGTGTCTTCGGCAAAAGCTCATGATGAAAACATCAGGGTCTCAGTGTTTAGAACTGAGGGAGGCTCCGAAGTTGATTTTATTATTGAAAAAAACAAAGAACTTTTTGCGGTTGAAGTGAAGGCATCCAAAAATATCGGCAAACATGATTTAAAAGGACTCAAAAGTTTTGCAGAATTTTATAATAAAAAACATCAAGCTATTGTCGTTTACCTGGGTGAAAACAATCTGGAAATAGACGGAATTCGTATTTATAATCTTGCTTCAGCTCTTAAGGCTTTGGGGTATTAGAAAAATTCCGGGATTCATTCCCCCAGAATCAATTAAACCCAATACAGGAGTAAAGTGGACTCATGTCCACTTTACAACGATCTCTCGAAACCCCCATTTTAAAAGACTTGAAAGAAAAAATGGTTTTTCTGGGTTGGTTTAAATAAACTCTGCTAGCCCTAGCAAAAAATCTTCCACATTAATTGCTTGAATATCCCCAAGCTCTTTGCTTGGTCCGCCATAAATTAAAATCAGTTTTGCCTTTGGATAATCAATTTTGAATTCTCTCAAGCTCTGCAATTCTTTTTGGCTAATATGAGATGATGATTTGACTTCTATGGCAAAAAATCCTCTTTCTCCGTACAGAATAAAATCAACTTCCATGTGGTTTTTAGTATGCCAGTATGAGATTTGATAGTTCATGCTGAGAAGGTCGTTGCTAGCTTTTAAATGGGCGAACACTAAAGTTTCTAGTGCGGCACCATTGATTTCTGATTCAGGGTCTAAAACTCCCTTGGGGCGGATTGTTTGAAATAAGCCAGCGTCAAAAAAATAAAACTTATCGTGCTTGATCAGTTCTCTTTTTGCTTTTCTTTGAAAGACAGGAACGCGATAGGAAATCAAAAGGTCTTCTAGAATTTCAAAGTAAGTTTGCACCGTCTTTCGTGGCACACCTGAATCAGACGCCACATTGCTGATATTCAAAACGGAAGCTTGTGAAAGACTGGCAGCTTCTAGAAATCGAGCAAAATCGTCCACATTTCGAACGAAACCCTCGAGTCGCACTTCTTGATCAATATAAACCTGAAGGTAACTTTCAAGATACTTCTTGCTATCCATGGCCGTCCAAACTTCTGGTAGCATTCCTTGTTTGAGAGCCTTTTTAAGATCAAAATCACCCTGTAGTTCTTGTGCCAAAAAGGGGTAGAAGTTTTCGACTCGAGCCCTTCCCGCCAAAAGATTAACGCTGGCTCTTCGTAGTTTTCTAGCATTAGAGCCTGTTAGGATAAACTGCAGCTCGCCCTTTTTATTGTTCATATAAGAATGAATTTCATCTAGCAGTGATGGCAATTTTTGGATCTCGTCGATAATCACAGGTCCTTTGTATTTTTTAGGAATAAGTGACCAAAATCGATCAGGTCTTGCGCGCAAATCGTTAAACAGATCGCTTTTTAGAAGATCAATATAGATAGCACCAACATAGTGACTTTTAAGCCAACTGGTCTTGCCAGTCCCACGGGGACCGAAGAGAAAATAGCTCGACTGCTTCGGAGGCTTAAAAATTCTGGAATACATTCCGCCATATTTTCATAAAAAATGGCGGAGTCAAGGCCAAATTTTAAAGCAGCACGTTCTTATAAACCTTCTTAGGCCTTGGTTTTTCTGGATACGGAAACATCTGCCAAAATTGCCTTAAAAACTCGAAGTATTCATCCATTGTCATTATTTTTTTAGACGGTTTATTTTGTTCCATACATTAAACATATTAGCATATTTTTCGATCATTTCCCAGTCGAGATCTTTTCCATTCTTCAATAGCTCCTGAATGTCGTTTAAGTCTTTCAGCTCTCGGCTTGGGTCATTTGTAAAAGCTTGAATTTTAAGACCAATTATATCCTCGGCTTTAAGTATATAAACACCCAATTGATTATTGCTGTTTGCATGCTTGAGCATTTCTAAACTGAGAGGTCTTTTCGCCAGCAGTAAATCTAAATATCCAACGCCTGTAAATTGTAGGACATCTGAGCTTTCATGGATGAGCTTAAATCCCTTTGTAAGCATCAATGTTTTAACTTTTTCTGGGTCAGAACCATCGACAAGCAAATCAATATCTTGAGTCGTTCTGTAAATTCCATAATGGGCAAGTGCAAAGCCCCCAATGAGAGCATGAGAAATTCCTGCTATGGTGAGTGTTTGAGTTGCAACCTCTAAAGTCTTTCTTAAGTCAATCACTTCAACCATTCCTTCATCAGCACCTTAATCTGAGTCTGGTAAGGCACACCCATAAACTCTGATTTTTCTTTGAAAGCGTTGAGTAACGGTTGCTGGATTTTCATGCTGATCAGCTTTGATTTTCCCATTTCTTTTTTGGCTTCTAGCTGGTGGTAAAATCGGAGGTTTTCAAATCTTTTGATAACTAAATCAGCACTGAGTCCTTTTACACATGCTGTTTCTGCATCGATTTGTAACCCTAATTTTTGAGTTTCTTCTAGGTTTAGAAACAGAATGGTTTTTGTTTTATAAGTCGCTGTTTGTGGTACAAACTGATCGAAGTCTACGTCAAGACGAATGGATATTTTATCTGACTTGAGCCTTGGATTTTGAAATGTCCACACCGACATTCCCTTTTTTTGTCGGTACTGATCCAAAAAATTAAAAAGCTCATCGGCCCCCACTGGCAATGTGTTTTCATACCCAAGCTTGGTTAGAGCTTTTTCTGCCTTTTTAAAACTTTCAATATTCTGTGGAATGATGATCTCTAAGTTTGAGTCATCCACCATGTAGCCATTCAAATTGGCCGCAAAAGATCCAGTAAAGATGTGGGAAAGCTTAAAGATTTGAAAGGCTTCGATAAAATTTAAAAGTGTCATGGGCTAAAATATAGACCGGTATAGACACATTTAAAAGTTATCGAACCTAGATGTGGACCAAAGTCTTAGACTTTGGGTGCGGGTCTCATTTTATTAAAGGCTTTTACAAGCATGAATACTGCAAAAGCAATAATTGTGAAAGTAATCAGAGTATTGATGAAGTTGCCGATATTCATAGCAACCAAAACGGTGCCGTCATCCGCGTGCTTCAATGGAAGCGCTATATTTTTAAAATCCACGCCACCAATGAGGACTCCGATGGGGGGCATAATCACATCACTCACTAAAGAGTTCACTATTTTACCGAACTCAGCACCTATGATGATGCCGACGGCCATATCTAAAACATTCCCCTTAACTGCAAACTCTTTGAACTCTTGTACGATACCCATTTTTCTTCCTTCCCAAAAAATTTCTAATTCGTTAAATTAATGCGTGAAAATGCTGTGGGGAAAATAACGAGGAGTCCAGGTTGATTCAAGGTTTAAATAGTGATTTTTACTACAACGGTAAACAATACCACCTACAGACTGAGGACTGGGGAAAAGAGAAACCTTTTTTGGTCACGCGATTGTATTGCCAAGGGGCTGTTCTTAAAACACTTAAAAGATCCTATCACGATATTTTTGGAACCGATCTGATTTCATCGGAAGTTGTCAAAATCGCGCTGAAACATCAGCACGAAGGATTTGCTAAAGATTTTATAGCCCAAAAATTCTAAAATCACGACAAAGGTCTTCTACTTAATTAGACCTTCAAACTTTAGAATCAAGTTCTATGATTGAGCTCTCTCACGCCTACAAAACATTTCCTGGCCCTGTCCATGCTCTGCGCAATGTGGATCTTCACATCCAAAAAGGGGAGTTTGTTTTCTTAACGGGCCCCAGTGGTGCGGGTAAAACCACACTGTTTAAAATTTTATGTGGCTTTGAGGATGTGTCCTCTGGAAAAGCACAGGTTGCAGGATTTAACTTAGATCAGATCAAATCTTCTGCAAAACCTTTATTTCGCAGAAAAATTGGTGTGGTCTTCCAAGACTTTAAATTGATTTCAGACAAAACGACCTTAGAAAATGTTGTACTTCCTTTAATAATTCAAGGCGAAAAAAGAAAGACAGCCTTAGAAAAAGGCGAAGCTTTACTTGAAAAATTAGGTTTGATCGAAAGAAGAAATTTAAGCCCCGACGTTCTTTCCGGAGGGGAACTTCAACGAATTGCCATCGCAAGAGCCTTGATTCATCAACCCCCCCTGATTATGGCAGACGAACCCACGGGGAATTTAGATCCCGAGCGCAGCGAAGAAATTATCAACCTACTCGAAAATTGCACTCAAAAAGGGACAACAGTTTTTGTGATCACCCACGATCATGAAATGGTGCGCAGACGAAAAAAAAGAGTCATCACAATTAAAAATGGGGAAATCGTAAAAGATGGTCGTGCCTAAAAAGTGGATTTTAATGATGATGACCACGGTCGTGCTATCCATTTGCATGGTGTTTGTGCTGGCGTTGTATTTGGGAGCAAAAACCGTTCATCAAATGACTCAAGAGGCTCAAAGAAACGTAAAACTCGAGATTTTTTTTAAAGAAGATTTGGGGGATGGGGAGCTCCGCTGGATCGATTCATTAAAGACCAAGTTCGAAATTCAAGAAATCAGTCTTGTTTCTAAAGCCCAAGCGCAAAGCCTGTTTGTGGAACTTATGAAAGCTGATTGGGGAGCCATGGCCGAAGATGAACAGCTCTTAAAAAGTTTGCCATCATCAGCAATCATCCAATTTCATGATGAGCTTAAAAGTGAAACTTTGAATTCAGTGACTCAAAAAGTGGTCAATGAAGCCAATCAGTTTTTAAATTATGATTCCTACATCTTCCAGAAAGACTGGGCCCAATGGTTAGCCACCTATAAGAAGTTCATTTCTGAAATTTCCTATGGATTCGGTTTATTCATAGCCTTACTGATTTTCTTAATTGTATCGAATCTGAATCGCTCTCTTATCTTTCAGAATTTAAAAGAAATCGAAGTCTATCACTTAATCGGAGCAACAGATTGGCAAATCGCAAGGCCTTTTATGATCAGGGCCATCAACATCGGATTAGTCTCAATTGTGATCTCGATGGGGCTGACTGTGGCTTTAAGAAAATTGATACTGCTAAAAGCAAACGAAATTGTTCCCTCTGAGAAAATTGCAAGCCTTGGCATGATCGAGTTTTTTGTCATTGCTGCTCTTATGATTTTGTTATGTGGACTGTCAGCAAAGATCTGTGTGAAAGATCAGATCAAGTGAGATTTTGTCTTATCCTTTTCTTAACGTCTTCAATTATTTGGGCTCAACAGAGTCCAGTAAGCCGAGAAAAAATGGCCGAGCTTTTCACAATACGAGAAGCTGTTAAGAAAGGAGTTTTTGAAAAAAGCAGAAAAGAACAAGATGTTCAAAGGGTTAACTTTGAGCTCTCGAAGCAATCTCAAAAAATTAATGCTTTAAAAGCACAAAATGTAAAACTATTTCAAGACATGCAAAGCCGAGTCTCGCTGCTTTATAAAAAGAAAAAACTAGAAAACGCGGGCGGCATTTTATCCTTGGATCAATCTCAAAATTATTTGCGAAAAATATATTTGACTCAATTTTTTAATCAACAGGACAAAAAACTTTCACAGCAGCTTATTTTTTCCCAAAAACAAATTGAAAAGGAAAGCACACTTTTTAGAAGTCGACTTCAACATCTATCGATATTGAAAAAACGTGTTGATGCACAACTTCAAGAGCTCAAAAAACAAGAATTAGCACAGCGAAAACTCATTCGTGAGCTTGTGTTAGAATCTGGAAATGAAATACCTGTAAATCAAGATTTCTCTGCTCAGCGTGGTGAGCTAAGACCTCCGATCCAAGCCCCATTCAGAAACGAATTTGGCCTTAAGAAAGATTCTTCTAGCGGATTACACTTCATTAATTCCGGGCTGTATTTTAAAACTCAGGGCGGTGAACCTGTTCTGAGTGCCTCCTCGGGACTGGTTAGCTTTATTGGTCAATTGCCCTATTGGGGGCAAGTGATTATCCTAGACCACGGAGATTTCTATTCGACAGTTTACAGTAATTTAGAAAACCTAAGCGTAAGACTAGGTGATCAGGTCAATTCACAGCAAAGGTTAGCTCAGGTCTCAAATAAGAAGTATGATGGCAAGAGGGGATTTTATTTCGAGATTCGACACTTTGCCGAGCCTCAAAATCCCGTCG
>Ga0114979_10002254_pt1 | contig 13041 bp, 11 predicted proteins | sample S_140625_EF_Meta_FD_87315 | JGI IMG/M metagenome (GOLD analysis project Ga0114979, IMG submission 87315) | Freshwater microbial communities from Lake Simoncouche, Canada to study carbon cycling - S_140625_EF_MetaG | ecosystem: Environmental > Aquatic > Freshwater > Lake | place: Lake... | reverse complement strand
TTGAAGGAACCTTTTCATTTAATGAGAAGTTTTTTAATGAGTGCCCTGATTGGGTGTCTATTCAGGGATACTTCCAAACAGAGAAATACTTCAAGCATATTCGTGATGAGTTGCTAAAAGACTTTGAGTTTCGGGATGAGATTTTGGAACCTTGCAAAGAGATGATGGGTCAATTTGATACTACTCCTACTGCACTTCATATTCGTAGAACCGACTATATTACAAATCCAAATCATACTGCACTTGGACTTGATTATTATAAAGAGGCACTCAAGCAGTTTGGTGATAGTGAAGTTCTTGTGTTCTCTGATGATCCAGAATGGTGCAATCAACAAGAGTTATTCTCTGATGATAGATTCTTGATTGCTGAAGGAAATGCAAACTATGTCGATCTGTGCCTGATGACATTATGCTCTGGACACATTATTGCTAACTCTTCATTCTCCTGGTGGGGTGCATGGTTATCAAATAGTGAGAAGGTTGTGGCACCTTCTGGATGGTTCAAGGGGTCAGATAATGAGCACCTAGATACTAAAGATATTATTCCTGAAACTTGGACTGTGATATGAAAGTTGCCATTGCATTTATTGGTACTGGTAAGTACCTTGATTTTCTTCCTAGGTATTATGAGAATATCAAGGAATATTTTTTACCTAATACCGAAAAGACATTTCTAATATTCACTGACGGTGAAGGAGATTTCCCAGAAGATGTTAAAGTTTATCCGCAGGAACACCTTGAGTGGCCGTTCATTACGCTTAAGAGATTCGAAATTCTTAACAGTGCAAGAGATGAAATTGTTAAGAATGACTGGTTGGTTTTCATTGATGCTGATGCTCTCGTTGTTGATCAAATTTTAGAAAAAGATTTCTTTACTGATAAACCATTATTTGGAGTACATCATCCCTGTCACGCACTTGGTATGCCTCCTCATACTAAGTATCCGGGTGCCTTTGAGACTAATACAAAATCTTTAGCACATATCACTGAATCTGATGATACATCCGTATATTATCAGGGATGTTTGTGGGGTGGTAAAGTTCCAGAAGTTTTTGCTATGATTGATACCCTAATGGAAAGAACTAATCTTGACTTAGAAAATGATGTAATCGCAGTATGGCACGATGAAAGTCATATGAACAAGTACTTTATTGAAAATAAAAATTTAGTGCATACTCTTGGCCCAGAATATGCTTATCCAGAAGTCTTTGCTGGATACTGTGATTTTGAACCAAAGATTGTACACCTTGCAAAAGACAACTCCAAATATCAGCAATAGAAATGGACAAGAATAAAGCAGCATATAAACTCAAGGGTCTTCCTCCCATTTATTATCTTAATCTGGACGAACAACCAGAAAGAGCAGAGTATATGGAAGAGCAATTAAAGTATTGGGAGGTTGAAGATTATACTCGTATCTCTGCCTATGATGGTAGAGATGGCAGAGACCTAGGAGACATTCTCAAAGGTCGTTACCCCGATATGATGTCCTCTGGTGAGGTGGGTTGTGTAACATCGCACCTGAAGGCACTGAAGCACTTCTTAGAGAACTCTGATTCTCCTTGTGCTTTGATTATGGAGGATGATTGTGATATCTCTACAATAACTCACTGGCCTTTTAATTGGAAAGATTTCTTTTGCAAGGTTCCTTATGATTATGATGTAGTCCAACTTGCGATTATCAATCCTGCTCAGGTTCACGTAAAAATGCACCGTCGTTTTGTGAATGATTTCTCAACTGCCTGCTATTTGATTACTCGTCATCACGCACAAAAACTTATTGATCTTCACGTTCGTGGTGATAAGTATAAGTTGGATAATGGAGTTAAACCACGTGCCGTTGCCGATGACCTGATTTATAACTCTGGCAATACTTTTGCGATTCCTTTGTTCCTTTATAAAATTGAACTAGGTTCTTCGATACACGATGAGCACGTGGATGTATTTCATAAGTCAAGTTATGAGGGTCTTTGGAACTTCTGGAAAGTTGATGCAACCAATATAGAAGATTGGAATCCCATATTTGATTATGATCCTTATTTCGGCACACTTCCTCCAGGTTTTGAAAGTAAATAGGACTTGACAAATCTTTACATTTCCTATATAATTCTGTAATGTTTCGTAATAAAACGAAAAATGACTGTAACGACTAATGAGTTCGGGCAACAAAATATGTTTGCTAAAGAACCTAAAATGTACATTTCCGATGCTGATGCCATTAAGTATGGTATGTTGACACACAACGAAAGAGCAGAGCTTGCTAACGGACGTTGGGCAATGCTTGGATTTGTTGCTGCAATTGTATCTTATGCAACCACAGGACACCTCTTCTTTGGTGTAATCTGATGGGAGAAGCAATCTTTACTATTACTGGTATTGCCTTCTTTGTGCTTTTGGCACATTCAGTAAATCAACTTTCAGAAACTTATTAAGGAGAAAAACAATGAACGAAAGAGCAGAACGTATTAATGGTTTATTCGCAATGATTGGAGTTGTGGCAGCAATGGGTGCCTATGCACTGACTGGGCAAGTAATTCCAGGAGTATGGTGAAACACTAACAAAAATAAGCATTTATACTCATCCTCACTCTAAATATGAGTGGGGAACATAATATTCCAAATGATAATAGCAGAATCTTACTTTGTATTAATGATTGTGATTATTGTCATAAAAGCAGCATTTACAAAATGATTCTTAATCCTCTTCTATATAAAGGAGAGGATTTTTTATTATGTCTAAGAATCAGATTACAAAAGAAGAAATTAAAGTTTGTGTGGAGAAGTTAAAGACCGAACTTTATAATGACAAAACTTTAGAGTCAAAGTATCTTGCTCATAAGTATCTCAATAAAGTGCTGGACAAAATAGAAGAATATAGAGTATAATAAATATCAGTACGTGAAAAAGTAGTAAGAATACGTGTCTCTTAAGAAGCCTTCAGAATTGTTTGAGCAAAGGAGAAATCAATCTCTTGCGGATCAACTTGCTCAGAAAAAACAACAAGAAGAATTGGAATTATCAAATAAAAAAATTGCATCTCCTAAAGAATTATTTGGAGTAGTAGAGGAATTACAAGAAGAAATAATTGAAGAAGTAGAAGAAGAAATTGTAATCGATCCTTATCTTGAGGAGATTGGATTACTGAGGAATGATCTGCAAAGAGTATCCTTTTCAATTCCTGAAGAAACAGATCTTACTAAAGTATTTCAAGATATTCAGATACTTAGAAATAGAATTGATAATATCCCAAACCAAAAAGACTATACCGGAGATATTGAATCTGTTCGTGAAGAACTTGCAAGAATTGAAAATAGTATTCCAGTACCTGAAGTTTTTGATCCTTCAGATTTGTATGAAAATATTTCCGCACTTAAAACTAAATTAGAAGAAGTTCGTTCTGAGATTCCTACAATTCCTGAACCAATTCTTTATGATTATCAGTTGGATCAACTGAAAGAAATGGTTGTGGATGTTCGTAATAGCATTCCAGTTGTTCCTGAAATTAGATATTATGAAGATGATTTAAATGAAATTATTAATGCTATTGAAGGAGTTCGTTCTGAAATTCCACAACTTCCTGAGATCAAATATTATGATGATGAGATTTCTATAATTGAAAATAGATTAATTGAAATTGAAAACTCTATTCCAGTTGTACCTGAAATCAAATATTATGATGAGGATGTAAAAAATCTTAGAGATGAAATTACTTCAGTTAAGAATTCTATTCCTGAAGTTAAGTATTATGATAAGGATGTAAAGGAACTTAAGGAGCAAATTAAATCCGTTAAGAACTCTATTCCTACTGTTCCTGAAGTTAAGTATTATGATGAGGATGTAAAGGAACTCAAAGAAGAGATTGCTTCTGTTAAAGGATCTATTCCCGAAGTTAAGTATTACGACGAAGAAGTTAAAGATCTTTATAAGAAAGTATCTGCGATTAAGATTCCAGATCAAGGAAAGTATTTAAAAGAAGTAAAAGAAATCTATTCAACTTTTGAGGAGAAAAATTATAAACTTCTTGAAAAAGTTAAGTATCTTGAAGAAGTATTTGAGAAGTTTAATGAAGAAACTCTTACTGAAGGATTACTAAATGAACCACCAGATGTTAAGAACTCTGATCCATTAACTCCATTAGATCAAAATTTTGTAACCTTAGATCAACTTAAAGAACACTATCGTCTATTCATTAGTCGTATTCAACAACAGCTTTCCACAATTGGTGGTGGTGGAGAAACTCGTCTTGAGTTTCTGGATGATGTGGATAGGAATAGTGTAAAGGTTGACGGTAAGGTTCTTGCTTATAATGCAACAACGGGAAAATGGATTGGTACAACTGGGGGTGGTGGCACACAAACTCTCGATCAAACTCTTGGTTATGGTAATACCTCCAGTCTTGGAATGTCTGTTGGAGTTGTCACAGCAACATCATTCTTTGGTGATGGATCTGGATTAACAGGAATTGTTGCGGCAGGATCTGGAGTTGTAGTTCAAGACGATGGATCTAATGTTGGTACTGCGGCAACTTTGAATTTTGGAAATAATCTTAACGTATCATTTAGTAACGGTGTTGCAACTATTGATGTAACATCAGCAGGTATAGTAACTTATGTTGATAGAGCAGGAATTGCAACTTATTCTACATCAGCAGGTATATCAACATATGCAACTTCTAGTGGTATTGCTACCTATTCTACAACAGCAGGAATTGCTACTTATGCCACTTATTCAACCTATGCCACTAATGCTGGGATCTCAACTTATGCAACTTCTAGTGGTATTGCTACTTACGCACAAACAGCAGGTATTGCTACTTACTCTAATACTTCAGGATTCTCTACATTCTCTGGATATTCTAATGTAGCAGGAATTGTAACTTATGCTAATAATGCTGGTATAGCAACTTATTCTAATAGTTCTGGTATTGCTACTTACTCTAATACATCAGGTTTCTCTACGTTCTCTGGATATTCCAATACATCTGGTATATCAACCTATGCTAATGTAGCAGGTATTGCAACTTATGCTAATAATGCTGGAGTTGCTACTTACGCACAAACAGCAGGTATAGCAACTTATTCTAATATATCTGGTTTCTCTACGTTCTCTGGATATTCTAATAGTGCTGGAATATCAACTTATTCTAATACATCGGGATTCTCAACATTCTCCGAATATTCTAATATTTCTGGTATTGCCACCTATGCCACAACAGCAGGAATAGCAACTTATGCCACAACAGCAGGAATAGCAACTTATGCTACATCAGCAGGAATAGCAACTAATGCTACTTATGCAACAAAAGCAGGAGTATCAACAAATGTAATCGGTGGTATTGCATCAGTAACTTCATTATCAGTTTCCGGTATTACAACTTTAGGTGTTGTTACTGCTGTAACTTCGATAAATTTTGCTAGTGGTGGACTACTGGGTGACCCATACCAAGATGGAGGATTTGGATTAAAATCTGCCGGTGGTCAATATCAATATGCTACTATTGCTAGTAACAATCTACAGCAATATATTCAAGTTGACGATAATTATGTTTTTGTAGGAACAGGTTATGCATCAACTACTGGTAATTACAATTGGGTATTTAAAAAAGATGGTAGCACAGAATTTCCTAATAGTTTAATTCTAGCACCAGTTAGTCAAAGCATTACACTACAAAGCGATCAATATTCACAGTTGATGTGGATGAATGCTGATCAGACAGTAGGGCCTAATAAGTTTACCAACGTAGATTTTTATGTCGCATCCGGATATGCTACTTTAGATATAGGTTATCGTGATGGTGCTAGTGATCAACAATTCAAATCTTGGCTTTGGAATATAGATGGATTACAATTCCCAGATCTCACATTACAAACTACTGCATTTACTGGTTATGCAGATAATGCAGGAACAGCAACTTATGCATCAAGTGCAGGTATAGCAACCTATGCAACTTCTAGTGGTATAGCAACTAATGCTACTTATGCAACCAATTCTGGTATTGCTACTTATGCAACTTCTAGTGGAATAGCAACTTATGCAACTAATGCTGGTATTGCCACTTATGCTACAACAGCAGGAATAGCAACAGCATTAAATTCAAATTCTTCGGTTAATACTACCGGTATTATAACAGCAACTAGATTTGTTTCAACGGTAGCACACGGAACGGCACCAATTTCTGTTGCATCTTCTACTGTAGTTACAAATTTAAATGCAGACTATCTCGATGGTAATGATAGTGCTTATTATACAAATGCAAGTAATTTGAGTTCTGGAACTATTGATAAAAATAGATTATCTACATCAAATAGTTTTAATGTTATAGGTGATTTGAATGTTAGTGGAAATATTACAGTTGGAGGAACCACTGCATATCTTGCTATTACTGAATTAGTCGTCAAGGATAAAGATATTGTTGTTGGTTATACAACAAATGCATTAAACCAGGATGTCTCTAATGACAACACTGCAAATCACGGTGGTGTTGCTGTAGCTTCAACTGAAGGAACTCCAATAATTAGTATGGATGGATTGGGTGGAATTAATTCTCAACCAAATACCTATAAGCAAATTATGTGGATTAAGTCTGGAACTTTCTCTGGACTTGGAACTGATGCTTGGATATTTAATTATGGTGTTGGTATTGGAAGCACACAAGTACCTAATGGTGTAAGACTTGCTGTTGGTGGAATTCAGATGACTGATTCTACTATTGCGGCAAAAACATTTACAGGAAATCTTTCAGGAAGTGCAACTTATGCAACTAATGCAGGAGTAAGTACTTATGCCACATCATCAGGCATAGCAACTTATGCTACCAATGCAGGAATAGCAACCTATGCAACAACATCAGGCATAGCAACTTATGCTACCTCAACAGGAATAGCAACCTATTCTACATCAGCAGGCATAGCAACCTATGCAACTAATGCTGGTATAGCAACCTATGCTACCTCAACAGGTGTTTCTACATCAGTTATAGGTGGTATTGCATCAGTTACTCAATTAAATGTTTCTGGTATTACTACTCTTGGTATAGTTACGGTAGGAAATATCTATTCTACTGGTATTGTAACTGCATCAAGTTTTGTTAAATCTAGTGGAACCTCATCTCAATTCTTAAAAGCAGATGGTTCTGTAGACAGCAATACTTACTTAACTTCTTATACTGAAACTGATACATTAAATTCAGTAACTACCAGAGGCAATAGTACAACTAATGGTATTTCTGTTGGGGTTTTTACTGCAACTAATGCGATTATTACTGGTGTCACTACTTCTGGTGGTGTTAATGTAACCACAGGTAATGATTATAAGATTAATACTACTTCTGTTCTTACCAATAATACTCTTGGTTCTGGTGTAGTCAATTCGTCACTGACTTCTGTTGGTACTCTGGGACAACTGAATGTATCTGGTGTTGTTACTGCAGTTACTCATTTTGGTCAAATTAATAATACTGTTGGTGCCAGTACAATTACAACTCTGTCTGGAACTACACTTAATTATCCAACTGGTTATATCAATACTGGTGTTGTTACTTCAATCTCAGGAACTACGGTCAATTATTCAAATGGTTATATCAATACTGGAATTGTAACCACCTTATCAACAAATACAGGTTATATCAATACTGGTGTTGTTACTTCAATCTCAGGAACTACGGTCAATTATTCAAATGGTTATATCAATACTGGAATTGTAACCACCTTATCAACAAATACAGGTTATATCAATACTGGAATTGTAACCACCTTATCAACAAATACAGGTTATATCAATACTGGTGTTGTTACTTCAATCTCAGGAACTAACTTAAATTATACTGGTGTCGCTACTTTCACTACTGTTAGTGGTTCTGTATTAATCGGTGGTGGTACTTCTACAGGAACTGCTGGTCAAGTTCTTCAGGTAACTGGTATTAACTCTAGTGTTTATATTGGTGGTTCTGTTGGTATTGGAACCACAAGACCACAATATAAATTGGATGTTGGTGGTTCTTTTACTGCAACTGATACTCGTATTCAATCAGTTGCTGAAAAGACAACACTTGTAAGTGGTAATACTGTAAGTTTGGTTTATAATACTGGTGGGGGAAATATTGCAATCTGTACCAATCCAAGTGGAGATATTGCACTCAATGTAACTGGTATTCCTACTGATACTACATTTGATAATTATTCACTTACATTCAGTGTAATTGTGAGCAATAGTGGAACTGCAAGAAGTTGTACAACTGCTAATCTAAATGGAGTATCAAGAACAATTAGATGGTTTGGTGGTTCTCTTGCTGCGGCAATTTCTGGAGTAACTACTTCATCTGGTTATGATATTTACAACTTCACTGGAATTAATACAGTAGGTTCGGCAAGTACAACTGCAAATTATACTATATTGGGTAGTGTGAATGGAGGTTATAGATAATGGCACCCCTTCTTTCTAGAATTGGATTTAGTAAAGGATTTGGTTCTAGGATTTTTGTAAGTCAAAACGCTCCTTCACCTGCTCCTTCACCTGCTCCTTCACCTGCTCCCATAAATGCTTCTGTTGTCATTGCTGCTGGTGGAGGAGGATCTCCTGCTGTTCCTGGGGCAGCACCAACAGCAACAGGGTATGCTGGGGGTGGGGGCGCTGGTGGATTATTAAATCCATCTTATGAGTTTTTGGTTGCAACAACCTATACCCTCACTGTCGGTGGTGGTGGTGCCGCCGCTAATGGTACTAATTCAACTATCAGAAATGGGGGACCAACTGCTCCTATAGTTATATCAGCCACTGCAGGTGGTGTAGGTGGTGGTCCAAATCAACGTGGTTCTGGTGGTGGATCCGGAGGCGGTGCTGGTGGTGGAGCTCAACCGGCCGGAGTCACTCCGGATCCGGCACAAGGTACTCCTGGTAGTCCAGATGGGGGAGCAGGCGGATCCAAGAATCCTGGAGGTGTTGGTTTTAATGCAACAAATTATTCTCCAAGTTCGCTCACTCTTTCAACCGGAGGTGCGGGAGGAAATAGATATGGAACAACAGGAGGAGTTGGTGCTAATGGTAATGCGAATTCTGGAGATGGTGCAGCGGGAGCTAGAAGAAACAACTCAAACCCAGGAATTAATAGACCCGCATCTACTGGAGGCAGTGGTCGTATAATTATTAGGTATGCAAATCCAACTGCACTTGCAACTGGAGGGAATATAACTAGTATTGTTATTGATGGTATAACGTATCAACTGCACAATTTTACAGGATCTGGAACTTTTACAATCAACTAAAATGGCACATTTTGCACAATTGGATGAAAATAATATTGTAGTTGCTGTTATTGTAATTAATAACGAAGATATTCTTGATGAAAACGGTCAAGAACAAGAAAGTGTGGGACTTGAATACATTCGATCTGTTTTAAAAGATGAAACAAAATGGGTTCAAACAAGTTATAATGATAGTTTTAGAGTAAGATATGCTGGAATTGGATACACTTATAATGTAGAATTGGATGCATTTATTCCACCCAAACCATTTCCAAGTTGGGATCTTGTAAAAGAAACAGCAGACTGGCAATCTCCATTAGGATCAGCACCACAACTTACAGAAGAACAGATTGCTTCTAAATTTTTTTATAAATGGGATGAAGATATACATCAAGCAGACAATACTACTGGATGGATTTTAATCACTTGCTATGATAAATAGGTTTTAAGGAATTCAAAACGTCTTAACCTTATTGACTTTATGAGAATTGTCACTACTAAAATTATAATCAACCAAATAAGGGGGGCAACATTGTGACCTTGATTATTTCTAGACCTACTGGGGGCAATTTAGTGATCTCAAGTGCTTCTATTGTTACCAGTGGATTGGTAAGAAATTTTGATGCGGCACAAACTGCTTCTTATCCTGGGTCTGGAACTACCTGGACTGATTTGACTGGTAGTGGCACTAGTATGACACTGACGAATGGACCGACTTATGATAGTGCAAATAGTGGGTCTATTCTTTTTGATGGTACAAATGATTGGGCTAGAACTACTTCAAATGGATTAGGAACTGGAAATATTGCACATTCTTTAGAGATGTGGGTTAATTTTACTACAATAACACCAGCATCTCGTTGGTGGTTGGCAGTAATTGGTACTTATGAATCAGTTGGGCAATTGCACTGGATTGGCACTAGCGCAACTTCTACAGGGTTTGGTGTGTGGTCTGGTTCTCAAGTATCTCCAAACTTGTTGGGTGCTAATCAATGGTTACATATAGTTACTACTTTTAATGGAACATTATTGTCCTCTTATGTAAATTCTGTAGCTGGTCCAACAATTAATGCAGGATTTGGTATATCAAGTTCTACTTTCACTATAGGTCTACCAACAAACCAAGCCGCTGAAAATTATTATAGTGGAAAAGTTTCTATTGCACGAATATACAACAGAGCACTCTCCGCAGCAGAAGTCTCACAAAACTTTAATGCTCTTCGTTACCGTTATGGAATTTAAGGAGGTGTTCTAATGGGTTTTACTGTTGTAAGGAATTCTTATCCAAACATCGTTAGAGATGGACTAGTGCTGAATGTGGATGCCGGTGCCTCTATTTCTTATCCTGGTAGTGGAACCACCTGGACTGATATAAGTGGTAGAGGTAATAACGGAACACTGGTAAATGGGCCGACTTATAGTAGTGCAAATAGTGGGTCTATTGTTTTTGATGGGACTAATGATTACGCACAAAGCACAATAACACTCACTGATGCCCAAGCAGAAGGAGACCTTACTTATGAGTATTGGGTGCAACCAACAAGAACAATAAATGCATCCTTCACACAATCAACAAGTGGAACCAATTATTATGATGCTGGGTCTGACCAAGGATTAGCAAATGTACCAAGTTACAAATATGGTATTGATGCCTCCTATGCCGCATTTCAGTTTTGTTTTGGAACAAATGGATTTGTTGTTGGAGCACACCAACAAGGTTATGCACCTCCATTTTTAGTAGATTATCAATCATATACTGGAATTAGTCACCTAATTGTTATTAAATCCGGGACTGGATGTTCATATTATGTAAATGGTGTATTCAAAAAATCTGCTAGTCAGTCAAAGATATTGGGAGCAGTTCCATCGTGGATTACTTCTAATGGTGCAATTAATGGTTCTGGTTTTGGGAGATATTTTCAAGGAAATATATACGCATATAAACTTTATACCAGAGCACTCTCCGCAGCAGAAATCCTCCAAAACTATAATGCTCTGCTACCAAGATTTTATTCAATAGTCACCAGTGGATTGGTTCTTAATTTAGATGCCTCAAATTTTCCGAGTACCGTTGAAGTTCTTGTAGTTGCTGGTGGTGGCGGTGGCGGTGCTCGTCACGCTGGCGGAGGGGGAGGTGGTGGAGTAATCTATAATTATGCCTTTCCTATTACTGGAACCACTACAGTTACTGTTGGTGATGGGGGAATTGGAGGAACTGAAACTTCTGGTTGGGGAGTATCTCCAGTATCTACAAATGGGTCTAATTCTGTTTTTGGATCATTAACTGCAATAGGTGGAGGCAGCGGCGGTGGAAATTCAGCTGCCGGTAACAGTGGTGGTTCAGGGGGAGGGGGAGGAGATACAACTCCTGGCACTTCATTAGGTGGATCAGGAACATCTGGACAAGGAAACATTGGCGGAAATAGTGGCGGCAACTACGGCGGCGGTGGCGGTGGTGGTGGTGCCGGTGGTGTAGGTGGTAATGGTAGTAATAGTGGTGGAAATGGTGGTCCTGGACTAGGTTTTAATATATCTGAAACTTTTACTTATTATGGTGGAGGTGGGGGAGGAGCTGCTGGTTATAACAAGTCATCTCTCGGAGGTGCTGGTGGATTAGGTGGTGGTGGCCGTGGTGATAACTCAGGTTCTGTCGGGGCAATTTGTCAAAATGGTACACCAAATACTGGTGGTGGGGGAGGGGCACATTCAACCAATTATCCTACTGCTGGTTCTGGTAAAGCAGGTAATGGTGGTTCTGGTATAGTAATCGTAAAATATCTAGGACCACCAAAAGCAACTGGAGGAACTGTAACTTTCAGTGGTGGATATACAATTCATACATTTACTACAGTAGGTTCAACCACATTTACTCCATTTTGGACTGATATAAGTGGTAATGGTAATACAGGAACACTGGTAAATGGACCGACTTATAATGGTGCGAATTATGGGTCTATTGCTTTTGATGGGGGAGATGATTACGGTAGTGTTTCTTGTGCTCAATTTCAATCTGGAAATAATCCACTAACTTTAGAGTGCTGGGTCAAATGGTCTGGAAATGGTGCAAATACAAATAATATTATATTTGGTTATGGTGCTGATACTGCAGCAAATCAAGTACCAGTGTTGTATGTGAGTTCCAATATATTTTCTTTTAATTTTGGTAGTGGTGCTGGAAATGTAAATTCTTCAACTATTTCAACCAATACCTGGTATCACGTTGTCGGCACATATGATTTAACATCCACTAAAATATATGTAAATGGTATTCTGCAAAATACCACTTCATATTCTTCCGCAAATGTAATACTTAGTGGAAGTAATGGCACAAATGCTGGAATAGGAGCACTATTTAGCATTTATGGTAACGTTGGTTCACCTACAAGATATGGAACCTTTAATGGAAACATCGCAAAAGTCGGGCATTACAACAGAGCACTCACAGCAGCAGAAGTCTCACAAAACTATAATGCAACCAAATGGAGGTATGGGATCTAGTTGACAGATCCGGCACCTGGTGCTATGATAAATAGGTCTTAAGGAATTTAACATTTCTTAACCTTCTGTAACCGAGATCATCAGAAGTAAAGCATCTCTCATACCTACACTGGAGGGTGGTGTAGGATATACTGTACTTGTTCAGCATAAATAAGATATAAATGAAATTTATAAAATGTCCCTATCCACCAATACCGTTTATAGAGTTTTTGTAGAAAAACTTGGTGGTGCTAATCCAACTACCTTTGTGGGGGATGAAGGTGAAGTATTTTATAATCCAAATGATGGTGTTCTAAAAATATCA
>Ga0114979_10002252_pt1 | contig 13047 bp, 9 predicted proteins | sample S_140625_EF_Meta_FD_87315 | JGI IMG/M metagenome (GOLD analysis project Ga0114979, IMG submission 87315) | Freshwater microbial communities from Lake Simoncouche, Canada to study carbon cycling - S_140625_EF_MetaG | ecosystem: Environmental > Aquatic > Freshwater > Lake | place: Lake... | reverse complement strand
CGTTGGCCACCACTCAGTTTTGATCCGCGTTCCCCCACGAGTGTTGCAAGTTCTTTTTCGAGCCCGCGTACAAATTTTTCCAATTCAACTGTCCGCAAAAGAGCATAGACAGATTGCGAGTCAAGGGTATCTTTTGGATATCCCACAAGGACGTTTTCTAAAATTGTTCCATCAGATATCGCTACTTCTTGGGGAACATAACCAATCGCGCCAGGCCACTTTGTAATCGCCTCTTTTGGGCTCATGCCCGAAATTGTTACGTATCCGGAGGTAGGCGTAAGTATTCCTAATATTAAATCCACTAATGTCGATTTTCCAACGCCAGAGGTTCCAACAATTGCCATATAACTTCCTTCAGGTACTAGAAGGTTCAAACTGCTGATAATTGGAGTTTGATCAAAGGGGTATGAGTAATTGAGTTTTGTAATCTCAATATTCGGTATGAATTCTTCGTGGTCCGTTCGAAGTGCATGTATTTCACTTTCACAACGCTCAGAATCTTGTAACTCTGCCATCAGCTCCAATGTAGGCGATGCCATGCCTAAGCTATTCCGGATATAAACTAATCCTTGTTGGAGCCTAAGAACTGAAGGACCAATTCTTGTACCAGCTGCTAAAAAAATTCCCAGGGCTGCTACAGCGTGAGCGGCATCCCAAATCATTACTTGAATCCCAAAGATAATTAGTGCGCCTAAAATAACAGTCGCTTCAATGACGTATTTGCTTATGTATGGCATAAAATTGACATGGCCAGAAACTTCTGCCAATCCCCTTCGGGATTTGGCTATCTGATTAATGTAGTAGCTGAATCTATTCCCGACAAATGCTTCCCTAAATGCCAGAAGGGACTCGATTATTGCCTGGTTTCCATCAATTGTGAATTTTGCATTTTGCACACCCAATTCGCCAGCTTTTGCAGCAAGCATCTTGTGTAGTGCAAGAGCAACACCAGCAAAAATTACAAAGGTTGAAAGGGCAGTCACTAAATCAAAAACTAGCAATCCAAACATTAGGAGCACTAAGACGGCCACATCCGCGACCAAGACTGTGCACGTTCCAAGAACTTGGATCATTAGAAATTCTGTCCCTTTAGTCAATGAATAGAGCATGTCTTGTGAAGATCTCTCTTGAATTAATAGCAAAGGTTTCGTGAATAGTTTCTGCGTTAGAGAGACAGATAAATCCGCACTTCGGCGACTGAAAAAATAGATAATCCTCTTTGTAATTATGAGAGAGGCCATGCTTCTGCCAACTAAAACAAGGACTGAAACTACTCCAAGAATCACGACTTGCCTTTGAATAGACGAACCTTGTAATCCAACAAATGCGAGTAGATCCAATACTCGGTTACTTGGTGGCGTCGATTGAAGGCTATTTACAGACAAGGTACCAACTAGACCAATTAAAACCACACCTAAGAGGTCAAATAAACTCAGAACTATTTGAAGAATTAATACACCAAAAATTCTTTTCTGGTGTCTAGGCTCAAGCCATCCTAAGGAACTTCGAAGACGTGAGAATGAGGATATCCATACTCTTGGCTCCAATTAAATCGCCTCCTCAACTGGCAAAATGTAGCTGAAGTCTAATTTCAAAAGTCCAACTTCTCCAAATTTAGAATTCAATATCTCTCAATTTGCCTGACAGGCTCAAGGGATGATAACTTAAAATGCATTCTACGCCTGGTATCTTAACGTGATGGCTAAATCAACCTATAATTCAACATTATTGCTTTAATCCATCCACCCAATTGGCCCTATTGAACTTGCCATTCGTGAGGCTTCCAAAAAAATCCTGTTTCTTTGAATTCGATGAGTACTAAAAGTCCATCACCCAGAAATTCTAGTTTAAGGAATGCAACTACACTAATTAGTTGTGTAGAATTTCGTAGTCGCCATCACAGAGCATTTAGGAGAGCAAATTGAAGAAACAAGACTTTTCTAAAGTTGACTCTCGGTTTGAACCATCGGTGAGAAATTGATCCACATATTTGAAGAGACCGATAATTCTGGCTACATAATTGAAAATAGATCCGTTGATAAAAATGTGGTCATCTTATTTCCAATGACGAGAGGATCCGAATCAAATCTTTTTCGCTGGGAAAAGTTGATTTCTACCGTAAACATTTCGAAAGTTGCTGCAGTTGTGTTGATTGATAAAACTCCTTTTCACCAGGCCACAGATTATTTTGTTGGGAGAGAAAAGGAGATCTTCGCAGATCTCATAATTTTCCAAAGGCCCAGAAATGAACCCACCCATGATTCACAATCACTGATAACGTTGCAAAATGGGCTTTGGATTATTCAGATACACGACGATGACGATTGGGAGGGGCAGTTAGAAATACCCCAAGGAACGAGCGAGAAAACAGTAGTTCGTACAAAATTCCTAATGGTCAGCAAAGGCGTGAGCACTAACGTTACTGACCCGAATTTGCCAGATTGTAGATCGATTTTTTCACTTCTTCCATCAATAGTATGGAATCGCTTTGCAGGCCTAATTTGCGAACAAGGGGGTCATGTTGCTGGCTCAATTGATTCAAGTCTCAATATTGCCGTCAGTTTAATTGAGCCTAAACTTATAAGCCAAGAGTTTAAGTATTTTTATGATAATCGACACTGGGAGTCTAGGAAAGTTTCCAAACAACACCTTATTCGATTAACAAAGGAAGATGGTTGGGGAGATCTCGCTACTATCGAAATGTCACTTGTATCAAGAGCGATTGATGGCATCACTAGCCTGATTTTCTTCAGCGAATTATATTCAGACATTGACTTCAGGGCGAAAATTGAGGAGTGGATTTTAGCGACAAAGCCTCACATTCTACGAATTTATCTCAAGAAAATCGAAATCGCTTTTTTAGTTTTATCTAAAATGTTTTTCAAAATAGTTGGGAATCGTAATTTAGTTAGTCTGCAAGATTCTTGCAATAAATCCATTCTCTATAGGCGCATTCTGGTCTCCGCTTGGGGTGCAAAAAAGATTCAAGATTATCTCGAAATCGTAGAAATTTTACTTAAACTGCAAAATCTTCCTTCGCTACAATCTCGATTTTACTTTTGGCATAGAGAGTTAAAAAGAAAATGTACATGAGATCAATAAAATGAGAGAAGGCGAGAAATTTCATGCAACCAGAGAAATCGGCTAAGACTGCTCTTCATTTTATCCCAGGTGACGGACCAAATGGTCTAATCCAGGCAATTTCTATGACATCGGATCTCGAGGTCAAAATTCTAACTCTGTATTCGATTGACTTAACGGTTCCAAATTTTTGTAAAGATAATGGAATTAAAATTGAAAGTTTAGGGTTCACAGAAAAAGATATTTTCAAGCAGCTGATAAGGTTTTTAATATTCTTAAATAGAGAAAAACCAAAACTCGTGTTTGCTCATTCATTTTATCCGAGTTTAATATGTGCAATAGGAAGAATTTTCTATTGGAAGACAATCTTTGTTCCCGTAAGACACCATAATCGAGTTCATATTCTTTCAAAGAATAGAAAGGCGATGTTTCTTGATCAATGGATCTCTCGAGTGACTACCCACACAATAGCTGTCTCTGATTCAGTGAAGGAAACATTGGTTGAACAAGGCTGTAATGAGAATAAAATTTCTGTTATTTTCAATGGGCTTCCAAAACCACCGAATACTTATGCTCCAAAACACGAAGTGGGCAAGGATGGACCATTTAAAGTTATAGCACTTGGGAGAATTGATTGGCAAAAGAATTATGAAGGGATGCTCAGGTCTGTTTCGGTGCTTCGCCAAAACGGTGTGAACTTAGAATTAAATATTCTAGGTGGTGGAAATCAAGATTATTTCGATGAGCTCAAAGGATTACAGGCCGAATTGGATATCTTGAATTATGTTACTTGGTCTGGTCGACAACCAGATATCTATAAGTATCTAAATGAAGCCGATCTTTTTATACACACAGCCATAGACGAGGCCTGCCCTCTGGTTCTTATTGAAACCTTGATGTACGGAATTCCCGTCATCTCTTCCAATTTAGGCGGATGTAGGGATGTCCTCAAAGGGTTCTACACCGGCCGGAACCCTGCTGATGTCACAGAATTTGCTAATGATATTTTAGAGGTACTTAGCAACCTTGACAGCGCTAAAGAATATGCAAAAAGTATTACTGATGCTGCCTTCGAAAGATTCAATCCGACTCGAATGCAAATTGAATATACGTCATTTAGTTTGAAACTTCTCTAGCGATTGAAACCAGGAGTCAACGGACTAATGTAGAAATGTATATACCTTTTCATCTAATCTAAAGGAGAGTTAGAGTCTTGCAAATAGGAAAAGCGCTTCTGAATAAAAAAATTAGGCCGTCTTAAACTATTCTTATAGATACGCGCCTGATAAAGAGCCGTTACACTAAGGGTCCCTCCAATATATAGGCATGTGAACAAAGTGAGTAAGAGCATAAAGAAATAATTATGCGTTTGAAAAAATGCAAAGACAATAAGCAACATGCTTAAAGTCCAAACCGGAAGTATAAATACAGGCATTCGTAATGGTAAGGTTGTTGAAGCAAGAACGCCGGCAATAGCAAAAACTAACATTCCATATAAATTGAAATGAGTCTTACCCGCAATCCTTTGTTGTCGCTTGTAGGGAATTCCAATTCGCTGAAATCCAACTCTCGAAATAGAGGTTCGAAGAAATGGGAAAGAATCCCAAGAATCAACAACTGCACTACGAACTTCAGAAGTTAGCAAAGCAAACTCTGCCATGTAGAGAATTGCATCATCATCGCTAACTCTTTTCACAACGTGATAAAAGAATTTACGCAGCCCCTTTATTAACCACGGTTCATCTCGGTCACTACGTATTCCATAAACTAAGTCAAAACCTTCTTCACGCAGTTCTAAGAACTCTAAAATCATTTCTGGTGGATCTTGGCAATCCACGTCAGTTACTACAAAAAGATCTCCGATAGCATTCTTAAGTCCGCATTCAATTGCCTTTTGGTGGCCAACATTATTACTCAAAGAAATCACATATAAAAAACTATATTTTTTTCGAAGATCACAAATGATGTCATAGGAATTATCTGTTGAGCCATCATTGACGAATAGCACATTTACATCATAATTTTTATTAATTTCCGGCAGTGTTTGTTTTAATCGCATGAAAAAAAGTTCAATTGTGGCAGCTTCGTTGTAGACAGGAACAATAATGGTTAATAACATTTGTGGGTCATCCGATAGCCTTATTTGCCTCAATGCGAGAGCCTCCGATTGTTATCCTATAACTATTTTGCTTCATGGCACCAGTAGAAAATATGAGTTTTTATCGAACTTGGTACTATATTTAAAAATTTAAGAATCATGTTCAAACCTCACACTAAAGTAAAATTTCAGGTTTCTATCCGTACAATGCCTGATAGAAACAAAGTATATCAGAATCTAAACGGCCCCCCTTGCCTATAGAAACAATTCGAGGTAACCTAGACATGTTTAATTTGAGAAATTAGTGATTGGTAATTTAAATGCGAGTCAGTTCAAAATTTTCATTTTCTCAATTCTTACCTTTCTTGATTTTTGGATTAGTGACTCAGGTCATCACTCTCTTAAAAAAGCCTGATCCTAATATCTCAAGTTCATCTCTTGCGTTCTGTAATTATTATATAAATAAATTTCGCTACTTTAACGTACACATCGATTGCGATGCGCAGTATTTTCTACTCGATTCCCAAAACCCACACAGAATTCTTTCATACGAAAGTCCTCTTCAAGATAGACCACTACACACATTTATTGTTTATGTTATTTCTAAAATTTTGGAATTTTTTGGAATCCCGGAGGGGCCGATTACCTATCTAGGCGAAGATAGCATCCCCCAAACCTACCATCTTCTGAACTATCTGATTTTTATTGGAATCAATGGTTTGATTCTTATCGCTTCAGTAGCACTCGTTTTGAAAGTTCTTTATACGGAAAATAGCCGCCCTAATCGGCCCCAATTGCTATGGATTTTTTTAATAGTGCTAATGCTTGTTCAGAACCCAATCAACAGAGAGTTCTTTTGGACACCACACAGTCAACTATTTAATATCTTGATCCCATGTTTAATTTTTTACCTGCTGCAACCAAATTATATTTTAACAAAAAGAAAACTATTGTTACTAATTCTAGCATTAGCTTCATTATTGATGATGTACCCCACATTCATCCTGGTTCTTCCGATTGTTTACATCAAAGCGTATAAAGCGTTTGGGAAAATTTCTATTCTGTTTGTAACATTCGCTGTAGTACCTAAAGCTATCTGGCCAATTGTTCTCGGATTATTTGGAGGATACTATGTTGATCATACTGTGCAAACAGGTAGACGCTTTGTATGGGTTCTTGATTCTATTAAAGAAAAATCAATTGTTCAAGATTTCGCAGATAATGCAGTATTGTTCATTCATTCCTTGTCAGGCACTTGGGTAGTAATTGTTGCAGTATTGAGCATTTTAGGAATTTATATGCGGTCAATACCGAATTTTCTCGGCAAAAATATGGATAGTTCTTATAATAGGAATTCATTTTTGGTATTGATAACATATTTCATGGGAATGTACTTCAATGGTCAATACGCGCCACGGTTTACGCTCGGTCTTGTAATCTTGTATATGCTGATTCTGACTAAAAAAGCTATCGATTATGATCTGAACCGCAAAGGGTTTTGGTTCTTCGGTGCGGTCTTAATCTTAATTAATCTCTTTGATTGGGTTTTTGGCTAAATATACAATCGAATTAATTTAGAACATTTTAATACATAAGCGGGGTGTAGTTTGATTTGAATATATGTCTCACTCCGGTTGCTTACTAATATTAAATTTTAATTTGTTTTAACAAATACGTCTATTGGATAAATGAATCATGTACGCAATAACATAGGACCTATGCAATAAGCATGGTTATGTTTTTGACCTAATCCAAACTACTTACTAATTCTTTAATTGGTAGATTTGAGTGAAATAAGTCTCTAAAGTTACTATATTTTATCTGTGACTTTCCATAACCAATTATCGGGCACCGTTCAACTCCTCAACTCACCCCTAGGCGGTACCCTTGTAGATGGCGGAGCCCACCCACGTTTTGATACTCGCAACTTTACACTACGCCGTCAAAACGGCTAATGTAACAAAGCTCTCATACCCTCTAGATCTCTTTCGAAGTAGCAGAATGAGTAGCGCAAGCAACCAGAGTAACTTTGGCCACAATTCAATAAAAGCGGTAAATTGCCAATAGTTAAAACACATTTCTCACCAAAACGCACTTCATACAGGCACTTTGGCCGTTATGATTGGATGAATCAGAGACAGAGGTATGGGATTGAAAATTTTATTAACAGGCGCGGGTGGTTTCGTCGGGCATCATACTTTGGCTCATTTGCTTAAGACGACTGATTGGGAAATAGTCGCCACAGATTCCTTCAGGCATTTTGGAGTTTCTGCCAGAATTCGAGCCATTTTTGAGGAGCTACCAAATGAAGTCTCGCGGGTAAGAGTTGTCACGCACGATCTAACTACTCCAATTGATTCAATAACTGCGAAAGAGTTTGGTGAGCCTGATGTAATCATCAATATGGCAAGTGAGTCACATGTCGATCGATCAATCACCCAACCTAGACCATTTGTTGAGAATAATGTTTCACTTGCGTTGACACTTTTTGAATATGCAAGAACTCTTACTAATTTGAAGACTTTTGTCCAAATTGGAACGGATGAAGTTTATGGTCCGGCATCTCATGGCATTAATCACCTTGAATGGAGCCCACAAATTCCTTCTAATCCATATTCAGCTAGTAAGAGCGCTCAAGAAGCAATCGCAATTTCATATTGGCGGACATTTAATGTTCCACTGATATTAACTAACACAATGAACATTATCGGAGAAAGACAAGATGTGGAAAAATTCCTTCCGCTAATTATAAGTAAGTTACAACAAGGGAAAGCCGTTCCAGTTCACGCACTCAAAAAAGATAATCAGTGGACTTCTGGAAGTAGATTTTATCTACATGCGCGTAATCAAGCTGATGCATTGAGATTCCTGATTTCTCACTTTGTTAATACTCCGCATAGTTATACGGATGGACTTGAGCGCCCAGAAAGATTCAACGTTAGAGGAGAACAGGAGATAAGTAACGACGAAATGGTTATGCTTGTAGCTAGATTCTTAGGAGAATCTAAACCAAAGAGTGATCTTGTAGACTTTGTAAATGTCGAGGGGACTCGACCGGGGCATGACCTAAGGTATGCCCTCGACGGAGACAAATTAGCTTCCTTGGGATGGAAACCACCTGTTCCATTTGAAGAATCACTGGAACGTACGGTGAGGTGGACGGTCAAAAATCCTAAATGGATTTCACTCTAAGCATTATAGGATTTAAAAGGAACTAATCGCCTTGGTTTCTCTCAGTCGGTGAGATAATAGCGTTAGGGTCATTTGAAGACGTGTGAAGTGAAATACAGGACTTTAATCATCAAACTAAGATCATGGGAATCCAGATTTCAACCTGAGAGAATACAAATCAAGGTAAGAGGTTGCACCAACATGGTCCACAGCGCAGCGCCTTTACGAAACATTGAAGCGAATTATGTGCATTTCAGCCTGCTAGCTTTAGCAGAATTGCGTTGAAGTCCGCGTATTTGAAATGTTAATCTAAGGTATTCCAGAAGAAGTAGGATAAATAGTTAGAAAACTTCTTTCATGCAGACTATGCTTGCTAAGTTATTCGAGTTTGATAGTCACATATATATTTTGGTAGCTTTATTCTCAGATACAGGTTAGCCCCTCTCAACTTCGTGCCTTGATGCTTTCAATTAAGGCTAAATCAAGTGACTTCCAGGGATACCTTCCAATTAACGAAGTTAGATTATCTGGATTTGACACCACAATGCTCTTTTGCCCACCCTGAAAGTCAAAAGTTAGGAGATCTTCTCGCCCAAGCAATCGAGCTAGTGTTCTCGATACTTCTTCAATTTCTATTCCGACTCCACGCCCAATGTTAACCACACCTTTATGCTGTTGAACTATTAATTTGTTCAATATATTTACAATATCTTCGATAAATACAAAATCACGCACATCTTTACCACTGCGGATTACGTAGTGCATACCTTCCAATAATGAATCAATAAGGGATGGAATCAATCTACCTGCAGGTTCGTTCAACCCAAACTGAAAAAATGTACGTGTCCACAAAAATGGCAGCTCTCTATTTCGAATCCAGTTTAGCAATTCAAGCCTTGATCGCCCATACATTGACGCCGGCAATTCGGGTGATGATTCATTGAGGGGTTCATTCAAATTCCAAGAGTATTCAGCACATGTACCAGTTACAACCAAATACTTTCCACCTGAATCTTCAAAGTTCGAAATAATACGTTTGCTTGCTTTGACCCAATTAGTATTTAGTTCTGACTCCCAAAATTGATTAGGAGTAGTATACCAAGCGGTATGAATAAGTACTTCAGGTCTAATACTCGAGAAATCTAATTCTAATTCTTCATCCAATAGATTTTGGGAATGGCATGTGTGTAATGGGTGTTCTATTTTACACTCCCTCGTTGCCCTTACTCCAATTACCTCATAACCAGAATAAACTAGTAATGTAGTTAGGCGAGAACCGATATCGCCTGTACAACCCAATAGCATAATTTTTTTAAACATTGTGATCTGTCGGCCAATTTGCATCGCGCTCTGTAAGTAGCACCGGAGTGCTCGGCCAATCTATCGAGAATTTAGGATCATTCCAAAGAACTCCGCTTGAATGCTCCTCAGAATAGCTCTTGTCCATAAAGTATAGAAGCGTGGAATTGTTTTCTAGAGTCAAATACCCATGTGCACAACCTGCTGGTACGAATAATCCGAGATAAGGTGAATTGGGTCCAATTTCAAAACTAGAATTCATTCCGAAAGTTTTTGAATCTTTTCTTAGATCTAGAATGACATCAAACACCCTACCACTCACACATACAACTACCTTGTTCTCCATGTACGGTTCAACCTGATAATGCATTCCCCTGAGCGTTCCTGCTTTAGGATTATGGGTAAGGCTCGATTGATTAATTTCAAAAACACCTGGTTGATTATTTACATCCCAAGTACGCATAAAAGTGCCTCGAAAATCGGATGTTGTCGGTTCGATAATGCCAAAAGCACCGACGATTTCAAGTGGGAGAAAATTCATACTCAAGAGTATTCCATATCTGGCACTAAATTTAGAAATTTCATTTTTTCCAATTAACCTTCATCGTGATGCCGGCTAATTTGCAAAAATCAAATTAAGCATGTGGTGAGTTTCCAGTGGAATTCTGAGGGCTACCCTTGGAAATAGGGTAAGAGAACGTATTCGGAATACACCGTCGATAAGAACCCATGGTTGGCACTAAATTAAGCCCCACGCTTCATCCTGCTGATGTTTCTTTGGAAATAGGTTCCCATTGCTAATCTTAATCGTGCAGCAACCATGATGCCCCAAACTAAGATGAATTCGGGAAAATCTCTAAAACTAATTCTCCGCCACTCTCGAAATATTATCAGCGTTGGCACAATTAATAGATTTTCAATTCTGAGTTTTACTCGTTGCCCAAGAGTTGTTCGGACCTGTCCCAAATTGCTACCTCCTGCTGGCTGTAACCCAATACTTTTTGAATGGGGTGCGTCAACATGATAATACTCAGAGTCATAACCATAACGTTTATTAAATTTTATATAGGTGGCCGAAGGTACGAATTTTGGGGGAAATCTAATCACTCGAAGTGCAGTATTAATGAACCACCAATCAGAGGACAAATTCGAAGACAGCTTAGATCGCTTATCGGCAATAATAAGTGAAAAATCTTTCCAATTAAATAGGCTGTAAAAAAAGTTTCCATAGTTGCCATCCCATCCCTGCATCATCCGGTTAAGAATGTGGATTTTACTCAGATGATTGAAACTAGTGAAATAAGAATCGAGCTCCTTCTCTTCTTGTATTTTAAAAACAGGAATAGCCATTGAACACCTATCGTTGAGTGCAAGAACCAAATCTTCTAAGTAAGTTTTTTCAAAGAACATGTCATCGCCGCCAATGAATCCGATGAATTGTGCTGAATGATTTGAGAGAGCTATTTGAATTGATCGATTAAAATTTTCGTTAATAGGGACTGGTACTGTAAATGTTTGGAGAATGATGCGATTATCATCTTTTAATGACTGAGAAATTATTTGGACGGTTTCATCGGTCGAAGCATTATCGAAAAAAAGAATGACCCAATTCGAGTGAGTTTGACGCTGCAAACCGAGCAGAAGCCTAGGAATATATGCCGCTTCATTCCGAACAGGACAAATTAGAAGAACTTTGTCAGCGGATCGGTTTGGTAATTTCATCTCCTTACTTCCCCCTCTCTCAGAGATTATCCTCAGGTACTAATATTTTTTTAAAACTTAATTTTTCATAAGTAGCATCTGAATTCGGTTACGTTTTTTGTTCCAAAATTAATGACCCCTTGTGTTCAACCTATGGCACCATTCAGTATGACATTTATTTCAAAGTGATCCCCAATTTTACAGAGTTCCTCTACGGTGACTAACTCATCTTCCATAAAGTAGGTTGGCTCATAGGGTCTCAGCAGTTCAAAAATTTCACTCACTGCTTGACCTAGCCGCGCCATAAGACGTGGGTGAATTTCTAGCGTCATGTATTTCAGGGTGCTCAAAGTCTTTTCTGCGCCGCGCAACACCAATAACTCTGCTCCTTCAATATCAACTTTTAGGAAATCGATTTCTATGTCTAGATCATCTAGGGCTATCGTTGGCACTAAATGTGGGCTCCCAAGAGGAATGACACTATTTGCATTAGAAACCTTAGCTTCAGTTTCATAAAATGTTCCCGTGCCGGTCGTATCTGTGACCATCTCTGAGCGCAAAGTCACATTATGACAGCCATTGAATTTGAGCGTTTCGCTGAGAACTTTACGAGTGAATACTGTTGGCTCAAAAGCAATTACTTGTGAAGCCTTTTGCGAAAGTAGAACTGTATAGAGTCCTAGGTGAGCACCAAGGTCGACTGCCATCCCATGCGCGTAGTTCTCAATAAACTTCTGTTTGAATGGCTCATAATCTGACGGATAGTACCGACTGTATGCAAAGGGAAACTTGATCTTTGCACCATTGATTGTTTTGGTGATCCCTTGTCTAAATAGGGTGTAACTCAGAATTGCATAAATAGACCGCTTTATATAAGACAGAGCTTCTTTCAAAATTGAATTCACTTTGATTTGAATTTCTGAAGTGAAGGCAGGCGTAAAGCACCTTGTACTGGTAATCTCTTCATTAACTTCCTTGAATTCCATGAATATTTTTGATTTAGTACCAACAGGTTAAAAATTCTTTGCACTGGGTAAGACGCTCTTAGATACAGAGATCCAAGGCGCGAAATTTGATTACCAAGAGTCCATGCTGCTTCATAATCGGATTGATTTCCAACTTTTGTAGCATTATCCGAAATTTTCTTTGCAACCATGCAAATGTATGTGGCGTTCTTTGTGGAGATATTCAGACGCTGATTGATATCGCTTGAATCCGGTATGTTTATCCATCGTCCACCAAAGAAACCTTCGACATGCAAAATAGAATATTCAATTTTGAAACCTTGATTGATAGCTAAAGCACGATGAAATATCTCTGGAGAAAGTTGGTAGCATCCATGCCCCAGAAAATTATTTGCTGGTGCAATTATGAAAAGAAACCCTCCAAGCTTAACCATCTTCTTTGTATTTGAAAGTGCAGTAAGAATATCTGGTACATGTTCAAGAGTGCCTGCGTCTATAACTAAATCGTAGGTATCTTCCAAATTTTGCGGGATGGGTTGCCCTAAATCGTGCAAAATATTTGCGCCTTCATATGAACTAAAGTCTAGATAATCAACTCTATGTATTCCCGAACACTCAAGGAAATCATCAATATAACTCAGCTTCTTCCACTCCTTTATCAACTGCTTTCTTTTTAGTTGGAATAGCAGCCACAAAGTGGGCGTAAAATTCTGGTGGCCTAAAACTAATGTT
>Ga0114979_10002246_pt1 | contig 13069 bp, 6 predicted proteins | sample S_140625_EF_Meta_FD_87315 | JGI IMG/M metagenome (GOLD analysis project Ga0114979, IMG submission 87315) | Freshwater microbial communities from Lake Simoncouche, Canada to study carbon cycling - S_140625_EF_MetaG | ecosystem: Environmental > Aquatic > Freshwater > Lake | place: Lake... | reverse complement strand
TCCTGGTGCTGCAGCCCCTCGCCGTTGAGCGTCGTTCGGCCGGCGGTGCCGCCGAGGAGGAAGCCCTTGGCGCGGCTGTCGCAGGCGGCCCAGATAAGGTCGCCGATCCGCTGGAAGCCGAACATCGAGTAGTAGATGAAGATCGGGATCATCGGCACGCCATGACTGGCATAGGACGTGCCGGCGGCAATGAAACTCGAAATGCTGCCCGCCTCAGTGATGCCCTCTTCGAGAATCTGGCCGTCCTTGGCCTCGCGGTAGTAGAGCAACTGGTCGGAATCGACCGGCTCATAGAGTTGTCCGCTGTGGGCATAGATCCCGCACTGTTTGAAGAGCGGATCCATGCCGAAGGTGCGTGACTCGTCAGGCACGATCGGCACGATGTACTTCCCGACGTGCTTGTCTTTCAACAGGGATGCCATCAGCGTGACCACGCCCGTGGTCGTGGAAACCTCGCGGCCGGCACTCTTCTCGATGAAGCCGGTGTATTCCTCGAGCGACGGTGTCTTGAGCAGCGGCCCCTGCTTCGGCCGACTCGGCACCGACCCGCCGAGCGCCGCACGGCGCTCCCGCAGGTACTTCATCTCGGGCGAATCTTCCGGCGGCCGGTAGAAGGGCGCCTTGGCCACTTCGTCGTCCGAGATCGGAATCCCGAACCGGGTGCGGAAGGCGCGAAGCTCCTCTTCGTTGAGCTTCTTCTGCTGGTGAGTGACGTTGCGTCCCTCGCCCACCTCGCCGAGGCCGTAGCCCTTGATCGTCTTGGCGATCACCACCGTCGGCTTGCCATGACACTTCATCGCGGCATCGTAGGCCGCATAGACCTTCTCCGGGTCGTGGCCACCGCGACGGAGCTTCTTGAGCTTCTCATCCGACAGGTGCGCCACCATCTCGGCCAGTTCCGGATCGCCGCCGAAGAAATGCTCGCGAATGTAGCCGCCCGGCATCACGACATACTTTTGGTACTGGCCGTCGACGATCTCGTTCATCCGCTTGACGAGTTTGCCCTTCTCGTCTTTGGCAAGAAGCGGATCCCACTCGTCGCCCCAGATCACCTTGATGACGTTCCAGCCGGCGCCGCGGAAGACCCCCTCTAACTCCTGGATGATCTTGCCGTTGCCTCTTACCGGGCCGTCGAGCCGCTGCAGGTTGCAGTTGATGACGAACACCAGGTTGTCGAGTTTCTCGCGGGCCGCCAGCGAAATGGCACCGAGCGTCTCCGGCTCATCGCACTCGCCGTCGCCGATGAACGACCAGACATGCTGCTTGCTCGTGTCTTTGATGCCACGATCCTGCAGATACTTGTTGAAGCGGGCCTGGTAGATGGCCATCAGCGGCCCGAGCCCCATCGACACGGTGGGGAACTCCCAGAATTCCGGCATCAGCCACGGATGCGGGTAGCTGGAAAGCCCGCCACCTTCGGCCAGTTCGCGGCGAAAATTCTCCAGCTTCTGCTCGCTGAGACGGCCCTCGAGAAACGCCCGCGAATAGATGCCCGGCGAGGCATGGCCCTGGAAATAGACCTGGTCGCCCGAATTGTCGTTGCCGCGGCCCCGAATGAAATGGTTCATCGCCACTTCGACCAGCGTGGCCGACGAGGCGAAGGTGGAGATGTGACCGCCGATGCTCTTGTCCTCGCGATTGGCCCGCACGACCATCGCCATGGCGTTCCAGCGAATGATGCTCTTGATTCGTCGTTCGAGCTCCCGATTGCCCGGGAAGGGCGGCTGCTTTTCCGGTGGAATCGTGTTGATGTATGGCGTGGTCGTGGCAAACGGGATCGGCACGCCGAGCCGGTACGCCTCCTGCTCGATGGCATGGAGCAGATAGGCCGCGCGATCGGGCCCGCGGCTGTTGATGACATACCGCAGCGAATCGAGCCATTCGGTGGTTTCGGTCGGATCGGCGTCCACCGCCGCCACGCCATCGGCACGCACCGGTTGCCCGCTGGTGCTGTCGCTCACCTGGCCAATCGACATCGGGGCATGGCCGCCCCGGGGCAGTTCACCGGCAGCCCCGCCACCTCCGCCAGAGGGCCCGCCAGAAACTCCGTTCGCCCCCTCTACGTCCTCCACAACGTCGCTGCCGGTCTGATCGATGTTGGGGCTGGCCATGGGGTGCTCCGGAAAGGTGGGCGAACTTTCCGCATTATTCCGATGGTTCCGGGGGGCGTAAAGCCCATTACCCAGACTCGGCTACTTGGCCGATTCTGCGCGGGGCCGGTAGATCTCGGTGGCGAGGCCGAAGTAGTTCTCAGCGGCGAAGGCCACCGTTTCACCGAGCGTCGGATGCGGATGGATCGACTCCATCAGATCGCGGGCCGAACAGCCCATCTCAATCGCCAGCACGCCCTCGGCAATCAGCTCGCCCGCGCCGGAACCCACGATACCGACACCGAGAATCCGATCCGTCTCGGGATCAACGAGCAGTTTTGTCATCCCGTCGGTCCGCCCCAGCGCGTGCGCCCTTCCGCTGGCGGCCCAGGGATAGCGGCTGATCTCGACCGTCTGGCCCGACGCCGCCACTTCGCTTTCCGTGAGCCCCGCCCAGGCGATCTCCGGGTCGGTGAACACAACCGCCGGAATGGCCCGCGGCGCAAATACGGCTGGCTCTCCGTGAAGGACCTCCACGGCGACCTTCCCCTGATGGCTGGCGCGATGTGCCAGCATCGGCTCACCGCAGACATCGCCGATCGCGAGAATGTGCGGATCGGCCGTTCGCTGCCGATCATCAACCTCCACAAAGCCCTTGGCGTTGACCTTCACGCCGGTGTTTTCCAGGCCGATGCCATCGGAATTTGGACGGCGGCCGACGGCGACCAGCACCCGTGAAAACTCCTTCACGCTTGGCCCTTCAGTCCCTTCAAAGTGCACGCGAACCGCCTCGCCGGCATCTTCCAGCTTCACCACCTTTGTGCGGAGGTGGATCTTCTCAAACAGCTTCTCGAGTCGTTGCTGGAGCGGCTTGACCAGATCCCGATCAGCGCCGGGCAGCAGGGTGTCGGTGAGTTCGACGACCGAGACACGCGTGCCGAGTTCCGCATAGACGGTTCCCATCTCCAGGCCGATGTAACCGCCGCCGACCACGAGCAACGACTCCGGAATGTCGGCCAGTTCGAGGGCACCGGTCGAATCCATCACCCGAGGGCTGCCGATGTCGAAGGCCGGGATCCGGGCCGGGCGGGACCCGCTGGCGAGAATGCAGTGGTCGAAGGTCAGTGTCTGGCTGGCTTCGCCCGGCGTTGTGGCGGCGATTTCCAAGGTGTTTGGGCTCGTAAACCGGGCATTGCCGCGCACGATCGTCACGGTGCGACGACGCGCCAGTTGCCCCAGGCCACCCGTCAGCGTGGCAATCACCTTGTCCTTGCGGGCTCGCAAGGCCTCGACGTTCACGGTGGGACGCTGAAAGTGGATGCCCCACTCCTCCATCTCCCGCGACTCCGCCAGCACCCGTCCCACATGCAGCAGAGCCTTCGACGGGATGCAGCCCCGCAGTAGGCAGGTGCCACCCAGCCGTTCATCGCGTTCCACCAGCGTCACCGCCATGCCGAGGTCGGCCGCCATGAAGGCCGCGGCATAGCCGCCCGGACCGCCGCCCAGCACCACCAGTGGAACATGCATCGCTCGGGGTTCTCCTTGAACGCCTTAAGACCTGCAGAGCCCTAAGACTTGACAGCCGAAAATGAGGCCCTGACGGCCGGAACAAACTTGCTCCGCCGCAGTTGGGATCGATCCTGGGCCGGTCGATGTTGTAGTTTCGAGCCGCCAGTTGTTCAAGAAACATCATCCGCGGCGGCGCTTCCGCCCGGACCGAGTGTCCCGAGCCAATGGCGAGGTCTGTGGTGGTATCAAGCCTCTCCCTGCTGTTGCGGCGGATATTCTCGCTCGACGTCCGCAGTCTGGCCGCTTTCCGCATGGCGATCGGCGTGATCGTGGCCAGCGACGCCCTGCTGCGGAGCCGCGATGCCTCACTGATGCTCGCCCCGGATGGGATATTTCCCCTCCCTCTGCTGCGGGACTATCTGGCCGACCCATGCGCCTGGTCGCTCGCCACGCTCGTGGACTCTCCCTGGCTCGGGCCGCTCATGCTCTGCGTGGAGGCCGCCGCTGGAACCCTGCTGGCGGCGGGCTGTGCCACCCGCTTCGCCACAGTCGTATCGTGGGTGGCTGTCGTGAGCATCGTGCGACGAACGTCGCCAGCGACCAACGCCGGCGACGAGTGGCTCACCTGTCTGCTGTTCTGGTCGATGTTCCTGCCGCTCGCCTCCTGCTGGTCGTGGGATGCTCGTCGCGGCGGCCGGAGCGGCCGGGCCTTCTCTGCTGCGACCGTCGCCCTCGTGCTCCAGATCGCCGTGGTCTACCTGGCAGCAGGGCTCGCCAAGTGGAACGAATCATGGCTGTCTGGCACGGCCTTCCGCTTTGCCGTGTCGGTCCACGACCATGGCACCCCCCTGGGAGAATGGCTACTGGGGCAGGACTGGCTCGCCCGACCGTTCTCATGGGGTGTGCTCTCGCTCGAACTCCTCGGCCCCCTCCTGCTGATCGTGTGGCCCGCGGCGCGCATCCGCGTCAGCCTGGTGATGCTGTTCATGCTCTTTCATCTCGCGACTTGTGTCACGATGACAGTGGGGCTCTTCGGCTTTATCGGCATGGCGGCCTGGCTCGCGCTGGTGCCGACCGAAGCCTGGGACCGGCTGATGGCCCGCGGCGTGGGTGATCGCCTGGCACCATCCGACGCGTGCGGCCGGCTCTCGTGGGCAGGCACATGGACGTGCGCGGTCGCAGGGATGCTCGCGCTCGTGAGCCTCGTGCATGCCATCACCCCCTGGCAGCGAGGCCCGCTCCCCCGGCCGCTGCGATCCCTGATCAGCATTCCGTGCCTGCATCAGGAGTGGAACATGTTTGGCGAGGTTCGGCCCCAGGAACAATGGGTCTACGCGGGGGCCGAACTGGCGGATGGCAGCGTTGTCGATCTCCTCCGCGGCGGGCGACCGCTCGAGCTTGAACGGCCCGCAGGAGGCTTCTCATCGCTGCCCCACCACCGCTGGCACAAACTCTTCTGGGGCCTGCCCAAACCCCGGCAGCGGATCTTTGCCCCGGCGATCGCCGCGGCCCTCGCCCGCCACTGGAATGCCAGTCATCCGCCGGATCGCCGTGTGCTCATCCTCGAAATACGGTTTGCCCGACTGGGTCGCACCGCAGCCGACGACACCCTCCACGAACTGCTCCTGGCCACGTGGCCGCCACGGCATGTCGATGGCCGTGGTGGCCTCGATCGCCTTCTTGGAGGGCCGCCGCAAGCCAGCAGCCACGTGCTGCAATCGCACGCCGATCGGCGGTAGACTACCGACCGCGCGAGAGTGGCGAAACTGGCAGACGCGCTGGATTTAGGTTCCAGTGCCGCAAGGCGTGCGGGTTCGACTCCCGCCTCTCGCATCACCTTCGATCGGCGGATTTTGACCGGCGGAGGCTGGGAAGGTCACGGCTGCACCGACTCCTTCCGCTGCCCGGCAGCTGTGAAGGATCGCCACGCGGTGTTGCTGGCGACCGCGTCGACCCGATCCTCCGCCGCCGAGGCGGCGGCTGGCGCGGGGAGTTCTTCGGCGGCAGCATCGGGTTCGATGGACTCTTCACGCGGTCCGGGCACCTCGGTCTTCGGCGGTCGGGCTGGTGTGACGGCATCGTCGTTGGAAACCTGAACCACTCCCGATCCGGGCCAGCGTCGCCAACGCGTACCGTAAAAACCGAAAACATCCGGCCGAACCGGGCAGTGTGCCGGGCACAATCCGTGCGGACACGGCCGATGGCCATGGTGCTTTCCCTCGGCGAGCCGGCACTGCGGACAGGCTGACCGCTGGCACTGGCCGCAGGCGGACTGCCCTTCACTGCCCCCGCCCGCCGGCATCACCGCATGATCGACCTTCGGACTGCGGGCCGGAGGTCGCGTATCGGCACGATTCGTTGTCGGACGAGCAGGCACCGCCGACGCAGCCACAGATGGTTTCTGCTGCGGTTGCCGCGGCGCCACTTCCGCTGCAGAGGCCAGCGACCCCACCACGGCGAGCCCGATCAGCCCCCAGGCCTGCAGCCATCGAAATGACTGCCGCTCCGCTCGCAGAGGAAAGCCTGGCGTCACGTTTCCACCCATTCAAGTCGTCCCTTCCGCTGAACGATCCGCCCCGCGGGCGCCGTCAATCTCGCTCCAGCCGGCAAAGTCGACGTAATCGTTCATCGTCCAGAGCGGTGCGGAATCTTTCGGGGTTCTGCCCCGGTCAGAAACGGCCGCCGGAGAAACCCTGGTAAAAAACCCGGAGGGCAGGAGCTGCCTGACGCGTATAGACTTTGGAGAACCGGCGCTGCGACCTGAAATTGGTCTCCGGTCTGACATAAGGCCGCCTTTCGTGGCCGGCTGACGAAGCCACCCCGCCCCCCTTTTTTTATCAGTTCGCGTCATCCACCCAGCCAGCCCTTCCTGTGAACCGTCCCGCAAAACAGGTCAACGTTCGGCTGCTGATCGCAGTGCTGGCCGTTGCCGCCGCCATTGCCGTGTCGATCGGAGTCGTCCACCGGATGCAGGTGGCACGAAATGCCGGAGGCTTGGCAAAGCTCGCGCGGTCCAAACTGGACGCCGGCAAGAATGCCGAGGCGATGGGACTGTTTGCCAGGTACCTCGCCTACCGGCCGAACGATGCCGAGGCGCAGGCGGAGTTGGCTCGACTGGTCATCGAAATGGCCGAGCGTCCCAGCGCAACCAAGGAACAACGCGGCTACGCCTACAACGTCGTGGAAGCCGCCGTTCGCAAGAACCCCGACAACCGGCCGCTCCGAAAGCAACTCGCGGAGTGGATGCTGCGGTATCGTCGGTTTGGTGACGCCACTGCCGAAGTCGCTATTCTCCGCCAGCAGTTGGCGGCAGCGCCGACCGTTGCCAGCGACGCAGAATCGGTCGATCCCGACAGCATCGAACTGCTGCAGGCCCGGGCATTCGCCGGCAATGGCCAGTACGAGGAGGCGGCCACCACGGCGTCCGCCATCATTGGATTTGATCTCACGACGAAGTCTTTCGATCCAATGCCAGAGCGGCGGGCATCCGCTGCAGTCTCGCTCGATTCATCGATCGTGCTGGCAACCATTCTCGACGACAAGCTCAAGGATCCGGCAGCAGCGGCCACCGTGCTCAAGCATCTTGTGGTCACGAATGCAGAGGACCCGCAGGCCTGGCTCGCGCTGGCACGATGGCATCAGTCGCGTGGACAACTGGCCGATTCCGCTGCGGCGATCAGACGGGCCACCGAACTCGCTGCCGATGATCCCGATGTGCTGTTCGCCGATCTCGAACTGTCCATCGCGGAGCAGCGGTATGCCGCCGCTGAACAACTCGCCACCAAGGCTCGCCGCCTGTTTCCCACCGATGAGCGCGGCTTCCGTGGCCTCGCGGCCGTTGCGCTGCGACAACAACGCACCGACGATGCCGTCACCGCGCTCCGTGAGGGGCTGAAGGATACGCCGGGGCAGCCATCGCTCTTGTTGATGCTCGCGGATGTTCTGTTGCAGGCCAACCGGCTGGAGGAGGCCGGCGAGACGATCAACGCGTTCGTCGACCGACAGGGATCGGCGAGCCCGGCCGTTGGGCTCCTGGAGGCGCGGCTGTTGATCGCACAGAAGCGGTGGCTGCAGGCCAAACAAAAGCTCGAGAGCGTTCGCCCGCTCGTCGCGGAGTCGGAGCAACTCACCAGACAGGTCGACCTCAGCCTGGGGCAGTGCCATGAAATGCTCGGTCAATTCGACGAGCAACTCGCGGCCAACCAGCGGGTGCTCAGCGAGGACCAAGGATCGCTGGCAGCACGCGTGGGAGTAGCCAACGCGCTGGCGGCGTCGGGAAAGCCCGATGCCGCGCTCAAGGAACTTGAGGAGGTCGCCGCCTCGCTCCCGGCCGATCAACTGCTGAAAATGCCGCAGGTCTGGAACCCGCTCCTGCAACTCCGCATCGCCGCGGAAATGATGCGTCCCACGGCCGACCGAGACTGGGCGCGTGTCGATCAACTCGTCGGTGCACTCGAGCAGTCACCGGTGATCTCCGACGCGCAGCTGGCACTCCTTCGCGCCGACCTGCTCGTTCGCAAGGGGGATTCAGAGGCGGCCTCAGATGTTCTGAGGAAGCAGGTGGAATCCGATCCCGCGTCGCCTCAGCCGCTGGCGGCACTCGCGCTCTTGACGCTGCGCACCGAAGGGCCGACCGCGGCCGGTGTCTGGCTGGACGCGGCCCCTGCGAGCATCGCAGACGACCCTCTGATCCTCCTCGCGCGGGCCCAAATGGCGTCGCGTGCACCCGCGGAAGAAGCCGTCGCAGCGCTCGAGAAACTGCAGGCCAAAGCGGCCTCGCTTCCCGCCGAGCAAGCGGTACGGCTCTTGTCGATGATCGCCTCGATCTATCGCGGCATTGGCGAGCCTGCAGCGGCGAAGCTGGCCTGGCAGGCGGCCCTCGAAAGACGTCCAGACGACTTGAGCGTCCGCGCCGCGCTCTTTGAAATGGCCTGCGAGCAGGGCAACGTCGACGAGGCACAGGCCGCAGCTGTTGAAATCGGCCGACTGGCTGGCCCGACGAGCCCGCAGGGCCGGGTGGCCACCGCCGCCGCGCTGGTGCTGAACGCGCGGGTTCAACGCTCGAAGAACGCAGCGACGACTGATGCCGGAAAGGGAGGCTCAGCAGGAACGTCCCTGTCAGACGCGACGAAGGAACAGCTGCGGGCCGCCAAAAACCTGCTCATCGAGGCTGAAAACGATCGCCCCGGCTGGGCTCAGATCCAGCAACTCTTCGCCGAAATTGCCGGCATGCAGGGGGATGTGCCCACCGCCATCGAACGGCTCCAGCAAGCGATGCGTCTGGGCCGGGCGAATCCTGCGGTGATCCGTCAACTTGTCTCGCTCCTCTACCTCTCCAATCGTCTCGAAGAAGCACAACAGGCCCTCGACCTCATCGGGCCGGATGGCCTCGGCGGGATGGAACGCGTGTCCGCTGAGCTCGATATGAAGGCAGGCCAGTTCGACAATGCCGTGGCGCTCGCAGAGCGGAGCCTGGCAGACCGGGAGCAGCACACCGCCGACGACCTGCTCTGGTTTGGGCAGTTGCTCGCCCGTGCCGGCAAGACCGAGCGGGCGGGAGAGGTGCTGCAACAAGCAGTGGAAGTCGATCCGAGCAAGCCAGCAGTTTGGATGGCGTTGTTCTCGAGCCAACTCGCAGCTGACCAGCGTCGTGCCGCCGAGCAGACACTCACCAAGGGGAGTGAAGCTCTCGCTGCTCCCTTCGGGCAGATGTTCCTCGGACAGGGGCAGGAACTGCTGGGCCGCATTGACGAGGCGGAGCAGAGCTTTCGTGCGGCCGTTGCCGCCGCTCCGACAGACCCCGTCGCTGCCCGCAGCCTCGCCGCCTTTTTGATTCGACGCGGTCGCCTGACGGCCGCCATTGAGACACTCGAGGCGATCGTCGCGGCAGCCGCCAGTGATCCGAACAACGCGCAAACGCAGCGGTGGGCCAGACGGACGCTCGCCGAAGTCATCGTGCAGTCCGGAAACTACCGTGACGTCCAACGCGCGGTGGCCCTGCTCAACGAAAATGCCGATGACACGGGCCGTCTGCCCGTGGAAGACCTGGCCCTTCAGGAAGCGATCCTCGCCGCCAGACCGGAGCCCGAGAGCTGGCGACGGGCGCTCGGCATCCTCGACACGATCGCGTCGCTCCAGCCACTCTCCACCCCGCAGCGGACGCAGAAAGCGCAGTTGCTCGAAAAGCTCGGGCGCTGGAATGAATCGCGTGAAGAACTCCTCTCGGTCGCGTCGGCGCCGAACACGCCGCCGGCATTTCAGTCGCTGCTCATCGAGAGTCTTCTCCGTCACCAGGAACTGGGGGCGGCCCGCATCTGGCTGAACACGCTGGCCGAACGTGTTCCCGATGCCCCGGCCGTCTCCATGCTCCAGGCCAAGCTGGCTCTGGCGGAAAATGACCGGGCTGCTGCCGTGGCAGCCACGCGCAAACTGATGCCTGACGACACCCCAAAGCCCGAGTTTTTCCTCCCCCTCTCCAACTTGCTGGAGGAACTCGGGTTCAGTGCGGCTGCTGACAAGGTCTTTACACAGTACGCAGCCGCGTCCACCGCCGGCGTCATTGCCCGAGCCGGTTTCCTCGGTCGCGCGCAGAGAACCGATGAAGCGCTCGACCTCCTCGACGCCTCGTGGGACGCGATCCCGCTGGAAACGCTCTTGCGCACGGCCGTGGCGATTTTCGGATCGCAGAGCGGCAGCGCCACGTTGCCCCAGACGGAGCGGGTCCGAGGCTGGTTTGAGAAGGCCCGTCGGCTCGATCCGGCATCGCCAGGCCTGGCGATGTTGTTTGCCGACTTTGTTGGTCTCACATCCAGCCACGAAGATGCCGTGGCGATCTATCGGGAACTTCTCGCCCGCACCGATCTCTCACCACGGCAGACCGCAGTGGCAGCCAACAACCTCGCGTTTCACCTCGCCGATCCGAAGACAGCTGCAGAGGCCGAGACGCTTGTCGCCACGGCCATCGCCGAACTGGGCCCCCACCCGGACGTTCTCGACACGCGGGGCATCGTGCTGCTGGCTTCTGGGAAGACCCGGGAATCGATTGCCGACCTCAGGGAAGCTGTCTTGGTGCCATCGGCGACAAAACACCTGCACCTCGCCATGGCACTGGCCTCGGACCAGCAACTCGAGGCTGCCCGTCAGGCATTTGCGGAGGCGAAGAAGGCCGGCTTTACAACGGCGCAGTTGTCAGCCGGCGATCGCCAGCGACTGAAAAAACTGGAAGCCATTATCAGCAAGTGATGCTAGCTATCAGCAAGTGATGTTAGCGTCCGCCGCCCTGCAGCATCCGTGACCGGGCCAACGCATCCTCGGCCTCAGCGATGCGGCCGCCCCGCATGCAGGCCACGCTCAACGCCGTGTAGCTGAAGGGATCGTTGGGCTCCAGTTCACAGGCACGGCGGGCATGGGCAATGGCCTCCTCGTGCCGTTCCAGCCGCGTGCACCAGGCCGCCAGCGCTGAATGAGCCAGCGTAAAATCAGGCTGTTCCGCGACCAGCGTTTCCAAGGCGGAGACAGCCTCCGCTATTTTCCCCTCATTTTTCAGGGTTTCGGCGGCTGCGTAGTGCTCGTCGCGGTTCATCACTGTGGAAATCTCCTCTCCGAAAAACGGCTTTCGGCGCAGTGTAGCGACTTTCCGCAGCCTGGCGAGCCGGAAAAGGCGGGGGGGATTCTGCCGTTCGTGCCAAATTGACATTGAATCGGTCGTCGGAAGAAGCCGATAAACCGCTGCGGGCGGCGACGATCGCCGACCCGACCGCGGTACTGGCGGCCCCCTTTCGGCGTGGAACACTCCGTGAGCATTCATCCGTTAGCCAACGTGAGTCCTGATGCCCGCCTGGGTGTCGGTGTGAGCATTGGGGCATTCGCCAGCGTGGAGAGCGATGTCGAACTCGGCGACCACTGCATCGTGGCATCGGGAGCGGTCGTGAAGGCTGGCGTGAAAGCCGGGAGCGATAACGAATTCTGCGAGCACTCCGTCATCGGCGGTGCTCCCCAGCACGCAGGTCGGCCTCAGCACATTGGTCGGGTCGTGATCGGGGACAAGAACGTATTCCGGGAACATGTCACGGTGCATCGGGCCCTCAAGCCGGAGGCCGCCACCACGGTTGGCAGCAGAAATTACGTGATGGCCAGTGCGCACTTCGGCCACGATTGCTCGGTCGGCAGCGATGCGATCTTCGCCAACGGCGCGATGCTCGGCGGACACGTCTCCGTGTCGGATCGCGCGTTCGTCTCAGGAGCCGTCGCCGTTCACCAATTCTGTCGTGTGGGTCGTTTGGCCATGGTGGGCGGGCACGCCCGTGTAGTGCAGGATGTGCCGCCGTTCATGCTGCTTGACGGCCAGAGCGGCAGCATTGTCGGTCTCAACATCGTCGGCCTCCGACGCAGCGGGCATACCGCCGAAGACATCACCGCCCTCAAGGCTGCGTACCGACTCATCTATCGCCGTGGCCTGCCCTGGAAGGATGTCCTTGAGGCGCTCCGCGCTGAGTTCCAGTCTGGTCCGGTGACCCAGCTTCTCGAGTTTCTTTCCGCCGGAACCCGCGGATTCGTGCAGGAGCGGAGGGCTCCGCCGGCCGCAACGCTGCGACTGCGGGTTCCCGACGAGGACGCCGCCGCGCCGATCCGGATCAAAGCGGGCTGAACACAGCCGCCTGTTCCAAGCCCTCCCGGCCAGCATCGTCGGACCGTCTGTCCGGCCAGCCAAAGCCTGTCTGCCTCGCTGAAGCCTGTCTGCCTTGCCCGAACGTTCCCAGCCTGAACGGGCCCTGGCGCCGGGTCCGTGCTGGGTCGGATTGCAGCGGATAGGACGGTCGTGACGCGAAGCGGAGATTTTCCGATGCCGGAACATCGCCCCGGCGCGAAAGATGGGCAAAGATTGCAGGGGGCGGCCGGCACGACGCCGGATCGTCTCCCCCCTCGATCCACATGACTCCGCCATGCCCTCTGTCCCGCCCGTGTCGATCAATGATGCCGAAGCGGCGTCGCCCGCCGCTGCGGATACCCCGCTCGCCGGCCACCTGCTCCCCGGTTCGGGGCCGGCGTCGGCCACCGGCGCGGTCAGCCGTTCGATCGCCAGACGGCTGCTGTTCTGGTTTCTGACGATCGCCATCATCCCAGCCGCGTTGCTCACGGCGATCACCGCTCGCATCGCCTCCAGCACGCTCGAGGAGTCCCTTCGCGACAAGCTGGTCCGAACCGCCGCCTCGAAAGCCAACGAACTCGAAGCCTTTGCGCTCGAACGCCTCCGTGATGGCAGGGTGCTCTCCTCCGATCCCACTCTCATTCTCGCTACCCGCGACCTCGGTGTGATCGCCACCCGCGAGGTGGAGTCGGGCAACGCTCCCGGCGGTGGAGTCGCCAGACTCCGCACGGCAATCAACGAATCCAGCCCCGGACTCGCCGCATTTCTCGGCCACGCCGCGTCAACGTTTGGCTACTCACATCTGCTCGTGATCGACGGCAGC
>Ga0114979_10002240_pt1 | contig 13084 bp, 13 predicted proteins | sample S_140625_EF_Meta_FD_87315 | JGI IMG/M metagenome (GOLD analysis project Ga0114979, IMG submission 87315) | Freshwater microbial communities from Lake Simoncouche, Canada to study carbon cycling - S_140625_EF_MetaG | ecosystem: Environmental > Aquatic > Freshwater > Lake | place: Lake... | reverse complement strand
CGATGGCTGTCCGCCGTGACCTACGCCATGGTGGCCGCACTTACCGTGCGTATGATTTTGATGCCTTTGGGTTTGTTATCGACGGTGCCCATGTTGTTGCGCGTGGTGATTTGCGCACTCAGTGTGGCGGTGATGGCATCGAGTCCCCAGCGCCGGATGGTGCCAGCTTTGCTGACAGGCACTTTGCTGATGTTGGCCTATGGTGTTTTGCGCACTAGCCCCTAGTGGCCTTTAGCACGTTGTCTAAACCTACAATTTGCGTGCAACCCTGAAGGCACTATGAATATCCTAATTTCAAATGACGATGGCTTTCAAGCACCAGGCATCGTGGCCTTGTATGAAGCACTCAAAGATTTGGGCCGCGTCGAGGTGGTCGCGCCTGAACACAACAACAGCGCCAAGTCCAATGCGCTGACCTTGCATTCGCCCTTGTACGTGCATCAAGCCAGCAATGGTTTTCGTTATGTGAACGGGACGCCCGCAGATTGCGTGCACATTGCTTTGACGGGATTGCTGGATTACAAGCCCGATCTTGTGGTGTCTGGCATCAATAACGGGGCGAATATGGGGGATGACACCATTTATTCAGGCACAGTGGGTGCGGCCATGGAGGGCTATTTGTTTGGCATTCCAGCGATGGCTTTCTCGCAGGTTGAAAAAGGCTGGGGGCATCTTGACGCTGCAGCAGCTAAGGCGCGCGAATTGGTGCGACAAATGATGGCGCAAGGCCATGTTGGAGGCGCGCCTTGGTTGCTGAATGTGAACATTCCAAACCAACCCATCGAACAGATCAAACCCTTACGTGTGACGCGTCTAGGTCGGCGTCATTCGGCTGAACATGTCATCACGCAAACCAGTCCCCGCGGGGAAACCATGTATTGGATTGGCAGTGCGGGCGCCGCCAAAGATGACAGCGATGGAACTGACTTTCATGCCACTTTTGAAGGGCACCTCTCCATCACCCCGCTGCATGTGGACTTGACCGAGCACCGCAGCCTGCCTGAATGGACAGTGCGTTTGAATGGGGCTCAGGTATGAAGCAACGCCCAAGCTTTCCTGTGCGATTAGATTCAGGCAAGGCGCAAGCCGCACCGCAAACCCTGTTGGGCGCAACGCGTGTGGTCACACCCAAGCTGACTGCAAACGCCAAAACGTTGGGCATGGTCAGTCCCTCAGGCGTGGGATTGGATTCATCCACGATTCGCGCACGTATGGTGCAAAAGTTAGCCGATCAGGGCATTGATGACACGGTGGTGTTGGATGCCATGGGGAATGTTGAGCGGCATCGCTTCGTGGACAGCGCCTTGGTGAACCAAGCTTACGAAGACACCAGTTTGCCAATTGGCTTGGGGCAAACCATCTCCAAGCCCAATGTGGTGGCGCGCATGATTGCCTTGTTGCGCGCAGCCCCAGGCCTTGCTGGTTCAGGCGGGTTGGGACGGGTGCTTGAAATTGGCACGGGCTGCGGCTATCAAGCGGCGGTGTTGGCTTGTGTGGCGCGAGAGGTTTACAGCATTGAGCGCTTGCGAGGCCTTCACGATAAAGCGCGCGAAAACCTGCGACCTTTGCGCTTGCCAAACGTACATCTGATTTTTGGTGATGGCATGTTGGGATATGCGCAAGGGGCGCCCTACAGTGCCATCATTTCAGCAGCAGGCGGTGAAAATGTGCCCCCAGCATGGACGGATCAACTGGCGATGGGCGGTCGTTTGGTGGCCCCAACGCTGACAAGTTCGGGTCAACAAGCCTTGCTTGTGATTGACAAAACGCCCCAAGGTCTGCAACCAAGCTTATTAGAAGCCGTCAACTTTGTGCCTCTAAAATCAGGTATTGCTTGAATACAGGGAAATCAGATGTTTCGTGCCGAAATGTGGCGTTTTGCCGTGCTTATGACAGCGTTGACGTTGTCGGGGTGCTCCAACAAAGGTCGCCTAGCGCCTGTTGATGACCACTCGATGGGCGGCGTTCGAAACAGCACTCGCATCTTGCCTGGCGCTGAAAATGCAAATAAGCCTGGCTTCTACACGGTCAAACCAGGGGACACGCTGATTCGTATTGGCATGGACAACGGTCAAAGTTGGCGCGATATCATGCGCTGGAACAAGTTAGACAACGCCAATCTGATTGAAACAGGGCAGGTCTTGCGCGTGGCGCCCCCTGTCCCCGAAGCGGTGGTGGTTGCTAAACCGGTTCCAGCTCCCGCTATGGCGGCGGCCGCGGCCTCATCGGCTTCTGCGCCTGTGTCTTCGCCCGCGCCAACGCCTGCACCGCTTGCCTTAGAAGAAGGGGTGAGTTTTCAATGGCCTGCCCGTGGCAACCTCATCTCTGGATTTGATGAGTCTAAAAACAAGGGCCTCGACATTGGCGGCAAAGCGGGTGACCCCGTGTTGGCCGCAGCGGATGGTCGAGTGGTCTATGCAGGGGCTGGGTTGCGCGGTTATGGCAACCTCATCATCTTGAAGCACAACAACACTTACTTGACGGCTTATGCCCATAACCAAAGCTTGTTGGTCAAAGAGGATCAAACCATCAAGCGCGGCCAAAAAATTGCGGAAATGGGTAACAGCGATGCCGACCAAGTCAAGCTCCATTTTGAAATTCGCCGTCAAGGCAAGCCGGTAGATCCTGCCAAGTACTTGCCGACCAATTGATGACCGAGTTTGATTCAGAAAAAAAATGGCCTGATAACTTGCTCACCATCGAATCGATGGATCTGGAGGCGCAGGGTGTAGGTCACCGCGCAGATGGCAAAGTGGTGTTTGTCGAGGGCGCATTGCCCTTCGAAGTGGTGCGTGCCAATGTTCATCGAAAAAAGGACAACTGGGAAAAAGCCTCATTGCTGGAGGTGGTGCACGAATCTTCTCAGCGCGTGACGCCAAGCTGCGCCCACTTTGGCTTGCATGCAGGCGCGTGCGGCGGCTGCAAGATGCAGCACTTGGATGCGTCTGCACAAATTGCCGTGAAGCAACGCGCCCTAGAGGACAACCTCTGGCACCTGGGCAAAGTTAAGGCTGAAACCATTTTGCGCCCCATTCAAGGACCCGCTTGGGGCTATCGCTTTCGCGCCCGACTGTCGGTGCGCTATGTGGTCAAGAAAGGGGAAGTGCTGGTGGGCTTTCACGAGCGCAAGAGTCGCTACGTGGCCGACATGCGCCAATGCCCAATTCTTCCGCGGCACGTTGACGCCTTGCTGCTGCCTCTGCGTCAACTCATCGGCAGCATGGAGGCCCGCGAGACCTTGCCCCAAATCGAATTGGCATGTGGCGACGCTGTGACGGCCTTGGTGCTGCGCCACATGGAACCCTTGAGTGCCAAAGACATGGATGCTTTGCGTGCCTTTGCCGCTAAGCACAATGTGCAATGGTGGCTGCAATCCAAAGGGCCAGACACTGTGTGTTTGATGTCGGACGCTTTGGGCGAGACCTTGTCGTATGCCTTGCCAGAATTTGGCATCATCATGCCGTTCAAGCCCACCGACTTCACACAAGTCAACCCGCATATCAACCGCGTGCTAGTCACACGTGCTTTGCGCTTGCTTGATGTGCAACCGACTGAGCGTGTGATTGATTGGTTTTGCGGTTTAGGTAACTTCACCTTGCCACTGGCCACACTCGCACGTGAGGTGCTGGGTATTGAGGGCAGTGAGGTGATGGTGTCGCGTTCTGGCGATAACTATATGCTCAATCAAATCGGACGCGACAAGCCTTTGGCGCCTACTCGCTTTGTAGCACGCAACCTGTTTGAAATGACGCCCGAATTGCTGCGCCAAGATGGTTCAGCAGAAAAATGGTTGGTGGACCCCCCGCGTGAAGGGGCTTTCTCGCTGGTGCAGGCCTTGGCAGACATGCATCAGAACACTGAACTTTGCCAAGGTTGGACGCCTCCTAAGCGGATTGTTTACGTCAGTTGTAACCCATCCACCTTGGCCCGTGACGCTGGGGTATTGGTCAACGCAGCGGGCTACCGCATCACGTTTGCGGGAGCGGTGAATATGTTTCCGCACACAGCCCATGTGGAGAGCATGGCAGTCTTCGATTTGGCTTGATCAGCGGCGTTAAAAGTTGCTTCATGAAAAAAGGGACCATGCGGTCCCTTTTTCTTGAATAAAGCAAGTCGCTTAGTCGCGCTCGCCACCAAAGATGCCGAGCAAGGCCAATAAGCTTTGGAACACGTTCAGAATATCCAAATACAAAGTCAGCGTGGCGCTGATGTAGTTGGTTTCGCCGCCGTCCATCACTTGTTTCAGGTCATACAGCATGAAAGCGCTGAAGATGGCCATAGACAACATGGAAATAACCATCATGCCAGCAGATGAGCCAACAAAAACGTTAATGATGCTGCCGACCATCAACACAACTGCACCGACCATGAGCCATTTGCCCATGCCAGACAAATCGCGCTTGATGACTGTGGCCAAGCTGGCCATCACAAAGAAAACACCCGCAGTACCTGCAAATGCAGTCATCACCAACTCTGAGCCATTTTTGAAGCCCAACACCATGGCAATCATGCGCGAGAGCATCAGGCCCATGAAGAATGTAAAGCCAAGCAAGACATAAACGCCAGTAGCGCTGTGCTTGGTACGTTCGATAGCATAGATGAACCCGAAGGCGCCCGCTAACATCAAAATCATGCCCATGACGCCTGAAATGGCGTAGCTGATGCCAGTGGCGACCCCCACCCAGGCCCCTAACACCGTGGGCAGCATGCTGACTGCAAGCAGCCAATAGGTGTTGCGGACCACGCGGTTGCGTTCTTCGGCGGGAAGGACGTAATAGTCAACGGTTTGAATGTTGTCATTCATGTTTCGTTCTCCTCATAAAACCTGAATATTCAGATGCGATTGATTCTAAAGGTTTCAAGAGGGCCATTGCCATTTGCTTACTTTTATTGAGGTTACTTTTTTGCGGCGCAAGAGGCTAGGGGGTTTGTAGAGTCGGTATGCTTATGGTTATCTTCACTTATCCACTGGCGCGTCATGAAAATAAAACACTTTCTCGAATCTGCTGATGTCAAAGTTATTGCTGCGGCAGCTGAAGCCGAGGCATTAAAGAACAATTGGCATGTGTCCATTGCCATCGTGGATGATGGCGGTCATTTGCTGGCGTTGCAGCGTTTAGATGGCGCGCCGCCGATTTCTTCTCACATCGCGCCCGCCAAAGCAAACACGGCGGCGCTCGGGCGTCGGGAAAGCAAAATTTACGAAGATGTGATCAACGCAGGGCGTATTTCGTTTTTAAGTGCGCCTGATCTCAAAGGTTTGCTCGAGGGCGGCGTGCCTATCATCAAAGACGGCCAATGCATTGGCGCGGTGGGTGTGAGCGGGGTGAAATCCAATGAAGACGCACAAATTGCCAAGGTAGGTATTGCTGCGCTTGGCCTTTGAAACGAAATTCTGTCAGTAGATCAACCGTTCAGGGTTGACTTCTTGCAAGATGGTGGTCGCAATTTCTTCAATGCTTTTATGGGTTGTCGACAACCAGCGAATGCCAGCTCGCCGCATCATGGCCTCAGCCTCTGCCACTTCGTGACGGCAGTTGGATAGGCTGGCATAGTTGGAGTTGGGACGACGTTCGTTGCGAATTTCGCTCAGACGTTCAGGCTGAATGGTCAAGCCGAAAATTTTCTTTTTGTGGGGCGTCAAAGCAGGCGGTAACTGACGACGTTCAAAGTCTTCGGGAATCAAAGGATAGTTGGAAGCTTTGAGTCCGTGTTGCATGGCTAAGTAAAGACTGGTCGGGGTTTTACCGCTGCGGCTCACACCCACCAAGATCACGTCTGACATCTCTAAGTCTCGGTTCAGTTGACCGTCGTCGTGCGACAAGCTGAAGTTAATTGCTTCAATTCGGTCGTGATATTCCTTGCTCTTACTGGCATCAGAGAAGCGACCCACACGGTGGTTGGACTTGACCCCTAACTCATGCTCTAGCGGGTTCACAAAAGTGCCAAACATGTCCATCAACATGCATTTGCCGTTGCAGCCCTCTTGAATCACGCTGAGCACCTCCATATTCACCAAGGTGGTGAACACAATTGGCTTGCGTCCCTCGACATCACCTGTGTGTGTGATTTGACGCACTGCTTGATGGGCTTTGTCGACCGAATCTACAAATGGAATTCGGACGTGGCGAAATTTAATTTCAAACTGCGCCAAGATGGCATTGCCAAAAGTTTCTGCGGTGATGCCGGTGCCGTCAGAGACAAAAAATACGCTGGGATGGGGCATGAAAAACTTTCAATAAAAGGCAGGTGTTTGAGTGCAAAAGGCAACTTGTCGCACACCTACAATGCCTCATTATCCGAATTTCGCCAAGCAGACTTTCGACCCATTCGAAAAATAGCTAAGTCGCCGCGCTGCATGGCTGCACAGTTTTAACTTTTGGAGCTTGTCTATGACTGCACTTTTCAGCCCAACCGCATTGGTTGTTCCTTTTGAAAAACTTCGAATGACGGACGTCGAATTGGTGGGCGGTAAAAACGCCAGCCTGGGTGAAATGATTTCACAATTGCCCAATGGTGTGCGGGTGCCGACGGGTTTTGCCACCACGGCCCATGCATTTCGCGAATTTTTAGCGCACGACGGCTTGGCTGCCAAAATCAATGCCCGTTTGGACGCGTTAGATACCGAAGATGTGCGCGCCTTGGCTGAAGTCGGTGCGGAAATTCGCGCCATGGTGGAAGCGCAGCCTTTCCCCGCCGATCTGCAAAAAGCCATTGCCGAGGCATTTGCGATTTTGTCGGCGGACAATACCTCCGCCACATTTGCCGTACGTTCATCAGCCACCGCGGAAGATTTACCTGATGCCTCTTTTGCAGGCCAACAAGAAACTTTTCTCAATGTACACGGCCTTGAGGAGGTGCTGCACAAAATGAAGGAGGTGTTTGCCTCTTTGTATAACGACCGCGCCATCAGCTACCGCGTTCACAAGGGGTTTGCGCATGCCGATGTGGCGCTGTCCGCTGGCGTGCAACGCATGGTGCGCTCAGACTTGGGCGCTGCTGGGGTGATGTTCACCATTGACACCGAATCTGGTTTTGAAGACGTGGTTTTTATCACGTCGAGCTACGGTCTTGGAGAAACCGTGGTGCAAGGCGCGGTCAACCCCGATGAGTTTTATGTGCACAAGCCAACGCTCAAAGCGGGCAAGCGCGCCGTGATACGTCGCAACTTGGGTTCTAAACTTTTGCAAATGGAGTTCTCCACGGCGGAAGAAAAAAAAGCCACAGGCAAATTGGTCAAGACCACCGATGTGCCCACCGAGTTGCGTAACCGCTATTCATTGACAGATGTCGATGTTGAGCAATTGGCGCATTACGCCATGGTGATTGAGGCCCATTACGGCCGGCCGATGGATATCGAATGGGGCAAAGATGGCGTTGATGGCCTTTTATATATCTTGCAAGCGCGCCCAGAAACTGTAAAGAGCCAAGCCAAGGGGCAGTCTGAATTCCGTTACAAGCTCAAAGGCCACAGCACGGTGTTGGCAGAAGGGCGCGCAATTGGTCAAAAAATTGGCACGGGCCCCGTGCGCTTGGTGCACAACATCAGCGAGATGGACATGGTTCAGCCTGGCGATGTGTTGGTCACAGACATGACCGACCCCAATTGGGAGCCCGTGATGAAGCGTGCCAGCGCCATTGTGACTAACCGGGGTGGTCGCACCTGCCACGCCGCCATCATTGCGCGTGAGTTGGGCATTCCTGCGGTGGTGGGTTGCGGCGATGCGACTGAGCGTTTGAAAGACGGCACACTTGTGACTGTGAGTTGCTCGGAAGGCGACACCGGCATGATTTACGACGGCTTGCTCGAGACCGAAGTGACCGAAGTGCAACGCGGTGACATGCCCAAGATCAAGACCAAAATCATGATGAACGTGGGCAACCCCCAGTTGGCTTTTGACTTCTGCCAATTGCCTAACGAAGGTGTGGGCTTGGCCCGCTTGGAGTTCATCATCAACAACAACATTGGCGTCCACCCCAAGGCCATTTTGGATTACCCCAATGTGGATGCTGATCTGAAAAAAGCGGTGGAGTCAGTGGCCCGTGGCCATGCGTCACCCCGCGCTTTTTACGTGGACAAAGTGGCCGAGGGCATTGCCACCATCGCGGCCGCGTTTTGGCCCAAACCTGTGATCGTGCGCTTGTCGGATTTTAAATCTAACGAATACCGCAAGCTCATTGGCGGCAGCCGTTATGAGCCTGAGGAAGAAAACCCCATGTTGGGCTTTCGTGGTGCTGCACGCTACATCAGTGAGGATTTCGGTGAGGCCTTCGCCATGGAGTGCGAAGCCATGCGACGCGTGCGTCACGAGATGGGGTTGACCAATGTGCAAGTCATGGTGCCTTTTGTCCGCACTTTGGGGCAAGCCGAGCGGGTGACGAACTTGTTAGCTGAGCATGGTTTGAAGCGTGGCGAGAACGAGCTCAAGATCATCATGATGTGCGAGGTGCCTAGCAACGCTATTCTTGCTGACGACTTTTTGAAATTCTTTGATGGTTTTTCAATCGGCTCAAACGACTTGACCCAACTGACCTTGGGTCTGGACCGTGATTCCGGTTTGGAGTTGTTGGCTGCTGACTTTGACGAACGCGACCCTGCTGTGAAAGCGTTGCTTAGCAAAGCGATTGCCGCTTGTTTGGCACAAGGCAAGTATGTGGGCATTTGTGGCCAAGGCCCGAGCGACCACCCAGACTTCGCGCACTGGTTAGCGGATGAAGGTATCAGTTCTATTTCGCTCAACCCAGACAGCGTGATTGAAACTTGGAAGTCATTGTCAAAGTAAGAAAGCCTTGAATATTTCGTCTTCTTTAACCTCTGAGCCAGAGGCCTTGCCCACAACCGCGGTGGATGCCGCGGTTTTATCAAAACGCGTGTTGATAGGCCTGGTGGGGTTGATGGTTCTAACCATCGGCTCCTTGGGGATGGCTTGGCTGTGTCCCGATACCACCCTGTTACATTTTTTGTGGGTGGCGCAAGCCGTCCCCGTGTTGTATTTGTTTTTGGCTTGGTGGGGCACGCGTTCCTCTCAATTAGATGATGGCCCTACTTAAGTCTTGGCCTTGGCGCGTGGGGTTGCTCAGTTTTTCTGGGCTCGTGTTGTTGACGCTTTTGTTATTGCTGGCTGATTTTGCAGGCGTCCCCAAAGGTGTGGTCAACGGCTTTTTCTTAGTGGCTTCCATCATTGGCTATGCCGTGATCGGCATGGCATGCCGCACCACCATTCCCGATGAGTATTTCGTTGCAGGGCGCCGAATCAGTGCGCCTGTCAACGGCATGGCCACCGCTGCCGATTGGATTTCAGCGGCATCTTTCATCGGTTTGACGGGGCTCTTGCTGTCGGATGGGTTTGTTGGCGATGGTCAGCACCCCGGTGGCTTGGCCTATTTGCTGGGATGGACGGGAGGCTTTTGTTTGTTGGGATTTTTGTTTGCAGCCAAGCTCAATCGATCCCAAGCCACCACGATCCCAGAGTTTTTGGGGCGGCGCTTTGACAGCGCCGCGGTCAGATGGCTGAGCGCTTGGGGCACAATTTTGTGCTCCAGTGTGTATTTGGTCGCACAAATCTACGGTATCGGTTTGGTGGCGTCCATGCTTTCGGGTTTGACCTTTGAGTTGGGCGTTTTCTTGGCGCTGGGGGGTGTGCTGTTGTGTTCGTTCCTCGGGGGCATGCGCGCGGTCACTTGGACGCAAGGCGTGCAGTGCGTGGTCATTGTGGTGTCGATGGTGGCGCTCGGTGTGGCGGTGTCGTTCAAGACGCAGGGCCACCCGTTTGTTAATCTCGCAGCCGTCCAGTCGTTGCCTCAAATTCAAGCGCGTGCCAAGCAAATTGAGTCGGATCCAGCGGAGCAATCCACTCGCGAAGTTATCAGCATGCGCATGAGTCACTTGGATGTGAAGATCGCTGAGCCAGTCCATGCCCGTGAGGTCGAACGCCAGGCGGTGGCTCAGCAGATTGCAAAAGCCAAGGCTGACAATTTGCCGTTGCGCGAGATACAAAAATTAGAAGCCAATCCTGCATGGCGAGAGTCCTCAGTCGATCGTTTGGTGAGCGCGTGGCAGACTGAGCGTGAGGCTTTGGGTCAAGCGATCCAGCGACCCGTTGGCTTTCAAGCCCCCTACCTGACGGGGTGGAACCCCGGCTGGAACAATTCCCTTGCTTTGGTTTTTTGTTTGATGTTGGGAACAGCTGCCTTGCCCCATATTTTGGTGCGTTCCTACACCACCGCCACACCTGCAGAAGCCGAGCGTTCGGTAGTGTGGGCTTTGGCTGTGATCGTGTTGGTGTATTTGTCTGCGTCTTCTCTGGCGGTGTTGCTAAAGTCATTTGTTTTGACCGAACTGGTCGGGGCACATCTGGATCAGCTTCCCGATTGGGCTGACCGATTGAAACTGCGCAAATTGGCTCTTCTGAGTATTCAGGACTACAACCAAGATGGCATTGTGCAATTTGCAGACATTCGCCTATACAACGATTATTTGTTGTTGGGTGCGCCTGAAATAACTCACATTTCTTCGGTTTTTACTGGGCTATTGGCTGCAGGCGCTTTGGCGGCAGCGCTGTCCACAGCCGACGGCTTATTGCTGACGATCTCGAACGCCTTGGCGCAAGATCTTTATTTTCAGACGGCGGCGCCAAATGCGCCCCCTTTGCGTCGGGTCATGTTGTCTAAGATTTTGTTGATGGTGGTGGCTTTGTTGGCTGCATGGTTTGCCACCAACCGTCCCGTCAGTATTTTGTTTTGGGTGACTTGCGCCTTTTCGTTGGCTGCTGCTACCTTCTTCCCAGTTTTGCTATTGGGCATTTATTGGCGTGGGATGAACAGGGTTGGCGCTTTGCTGGCCATGGTCTCAGGCCTCGCTGTGACACTTTATTACATCGCATCCAATCACTTCTGGGTGCAAATGCGTTTTCACCTCCAGCCGTCGGAGACTCTGTGGTTAGGCCTGGATCCCGTGTGCGCGGGTGTGTTTGGGGTCCCCGTGGGGTTGTTGTTGGGGTACCTGGGTAGCAAATTGGCAGGTCTGAGAAATTGACTATAATGATGGGCTTTTCCCTTGCTGCTTGCGTCAGACGCCGTAGGCAGCTTCATACCCACAAGGAGTGTCCATGCGTCATTATGAAATCATTTTGTTGATCCATCCGGATCAAAGCGAACAAGTGCCAGCCATGCTGGAGCGTTACAAAGGCATGATCACCGCGGGCGGTGGTGCTATTCACCGCACTGAAGACTGGGGGCGACGTCAGTTGGCCTACATGATCAACAAGTTGGCCAAAGCGCACTACATCTGCTTGAACATTGAAGCTAGCCAAGCTGTGATGTCTGAACTCGAACACGCGTTCAAATTCAACGATGCTGTTTTGCGTCACATGACTGTTTTGCGTAAGAAGGCCGACACAACGCCTTCCGTCATGATGAAGACTGTCGAGCGCGAAGAGGCTCGTAAAAACCAGCAAGCTGAGTTCGCTGGCTAATTGCCAGGCACAGACAAGGTTTGAACCACGTTGTTTTGAAGGCTTGTGTCGTCGAGGTTTCGACCTTGCGATACACCCCAGCTGGTTTACCTGCCCTTGATTTGATACTCGAGCACGAGTCGGAAATTCAAGAAGCAGGGCAAAAACGGCAGGTCAAAGCAAATGTCAAAACCGTCGCCTTGGGTTCCTTGGCCGAGCGATTGGCTCAGCTTCCTTTAGGTAGTCCATGGCAGTTCAGTGGCTTTTTGGCTTCACCGCGTCAAAGCAAAAACGTCGTTTTCCACATTCAAGATTTTCAGCAAGTTTCATAGGAGGCCCAAATCATGGCCACGTTTAAGAAATTCAACAAAGACAAGCGCCCAAAGCGCAATACCCAATCCTTGCTCTTCAAGCGCAAGCGTTTCTGCCGCTTTACCGTCACGGGCGTTGAAGAGATTGACTATAAAGATGTCGACACATTGCGTGACTTCATTGCCGAAAACGGCAAGATCATCCCCGCGCGCCTCACAGGCACACGCGCTATTTACCAACGCCAGCTGAACACTGCCATCAAGCGCGCGCGCTTCTTGGCTTTAGTCCCATACAGCGACCAGCACAAGATTTAAGGAGACCGACCATGCAAATTATTCTGCTCGACAAGGTCGTGAACCTCGGCAACCTGGGCGAAATCGTCCGTGTAAAAGATGGTTACGCCCGCAACTTTTTGATTCCTTCAGGTCGCGCACGTCGCGCCACTGATACTGCGATCAAAGAGTTCGAAGTGCGCCGCGCCGAACTTGAAAAAGCGGCGGCTGAAAAATTGGCTGCTGCACAAGCGCAAGGTGAAAAATTGACTGGTAAAGCCGTCAAGATTGGCCAAAAAGCGGGTGTGGATGGCCGTTTGTTCGGTTCTGTGACCAACCATGACATCGCTGAAGCTTTGACAAAAGAAGGTTTCGCAGTGGCCAAAGCCCAAATTCGCATGCCCAATGGCCCGATCAAGGTGGTGGGCGACAACACTGTCGGTGTCGCCTTACACACCGACGTGATTGTAGAGATCACGGTCTCTGTCTTCGGCGAAGCGGCTTAAGTTTCTTTGCCTTGACGCCCAGCCGCTCTTCGGAGCGGCTTTTTTATTTGTTCACTGCTTCTCCCCAGCGCAACCACGTCTTATCCACAGGGTTATCCCAGACCTTGGTCTTGTCTGAGCGTAGGATGTGCGTTTTACAGGATCACCATGTCAGCCGCTTCTAATAGTTTTGATGAGGGCTTCTCTCACGACCCGCAAATTGCCCAGTTGCGCATTCCGCCGCACTCCATAGAGGCTGAATCCAGTGTGTTGGGTGGCTTGTTATTGGATAACGGTGCGTGGGACCGTGTGGGTGACCTCTTAACGGAAGGCGACTTTTACCGCTATGAGCATAAGCTGGTCTATACGGCCATTTACACCTTGGTCAATGCCAGTCGTCCTGCCGACGTCATCACGGTGTACGAGCAACTGCAGACTTTGGGTAAGGCTGAAGAAATTGGCGGCTTGGGTTACCTGAATGCTCTTGCGCAATACGTGCCCAGCGCCAGCGATATACGCCGCTATGCAGAGATTGTTCGTGAGCGGGCTATTTTGCGTAAAT
>Ga0114979_10002239_pt1 | contig 13090 bp, 9 predicted proteins | sample S_140625_EF_Meta_FD_87315 | JGI IMG/M metagenome (GOLD analysis project Ga0114979, IMG submission 87315) | Freshwater microbial communities from Lake Simoncouche, Canada to study carbon cycling - S_140625_EF_MetaG | ecosystem: Environmental > Aquatic > Freshwater > Lake | place: Lake... | reverse complement strand
TTGTCATTTACATATCAAATTAGTTATACGGCGGAATCTTTTTCTGATGCACAAAATACGGGTAAGCCTAACCCAACGGGCACGATCGGCCTAATCCCAGAATATACGTTAGACGACTTTTCATTCACGTATAAATACCGCAAACATTGGCTCTTGAAGGGATCTGTCAATAATGTGATGAATGTTTCTTATTTCACGAGAAGGGGAACAGGTGCTTATCCAGGCTATGGAATTTTGCCTGGTGCCCCTCGAAATGTAAGTTGCTCGCTTGGTTTTACGTTCTAAATAAATCAGTTAATTGATTAAAATGATGAGTTTGTTATAGCGGAATTTAGATCCTTGGGTTTAGCTTTACTAACTTTTCAAAAGTTAGTAAAGCTTGGGGTGCGAGGTATATTTTTTACTCCTTAATCATCTTAAAAAGAGCGCCGACATTTTCAGTAGTTTGTAAGTAGTAAACACCTTTTGGCAGAAAGGAAAAATCTTGATTTTTAATAGTAGGCCCTCTATATAGTTCTTTTCCATCTGCCGCAAACAAAATATATATTAGTCCATCTGTTTGATCATTAAAGTTTATTTTTGAGTTAAATGGATTTGGGAATGGAATTGCTTTTAATGATTCCATTTCTGTGGACAATACCAAACTACACCCGATTGTAGCCCCCAATAATTTTGACATTTCTCCGCATAAATATTCCAAATTTGTCAAGTTAATTCCGGTCAAATTTGCACTATATAAATTTGTTTTTTCATTGGGATCCTGTGCTAAATTGAACAGCTTTTTGGTGCCATTATCTAATTTAATAAATTTGAAATTTTTATTCCGGATGGTTTTTCCGTCACTTTCAGGCGCGGGCCCTTTAAATACTTCGGCAAAAACCCAATCATGAATTTCTTGAGCTTCATTTTTTAAAATAGGCAAAAGACTTTTGCTGTCCACTGGTTTAGAACTAGGAATTTGAGAGGCCCATTGGCTATGCCCAAATAGCTCTAATATGGTCGCAAATAAATCAGTCGTATGAACTAATGCATCACTTGTTCTATTGGGCGACTTAACTGAAGGCCCTGAAATAATCATCGGAACTTGTAATCCTCCTTGATAAACACTTCCTTTTGCTGGACTAGATTGAGCCACTGGCGAATCATCCCCATTGTCGCCTATAAAAATGATATCGGTATTAGTCCATAAATTATACACCGTGAGCGAGTCGAATACGCGTCCAATTTCATGGTCCATCGCTTCATTCATGGCTTTAAAATAATTTTTTGGGTTGGCAGAAATATCCGAGCTGCTACCACTTAAGGCATTATTTTTTAATAGTGATGCGGGGGGCAAATGATATGGGGTATGCGGTGCGTTAAAAGCGAGCCAAACAAAAAATGGCGCGTCTTTATTTTTCTTGATAAATGAAATTGCATTGTCTGCATTTTCAGTACTCGCATAACGGGTGGACGTCGATTCCGCCCCATTGGTAATTTTAGTCCAATTAAAATAGTTGGTCAATTCCCCAGGAAAGCTACCCTCAAATTGGTCATAGCCCATTTTGTTGGGAAAAATAAAATTCGTTTTAGGCGTGGGTGTTTGTAAATGCCACTTGCCAATATGGGCTTTTGCAATCCCACCGGGTTTAAATTTGTTTAGCAATTTTGGGATGGTGATTTCGGCTGTATCTAATACCGCTGAAGTATTTCCGCCAATGGCCGCGCCAACCCCCGTTCTAAAACTGTATCGGCCCGTTAAAATTCCAGCGCGTGTCGGCGAACAAAAAGGATTTGCCCAAGCGTTTTTAAATCGAACCCCTGTTTTCAACAAGCGCCTAATATTGGGAAGATTTACGGTATCAAGGTGGTTTTCATAAAAACCACAATAGTCTGAACCTAAGTCGTCTGCGATGATGATTAAAACATTTCGCTGCCCCCATGCGCTTAGACTTAGCGCTAAAAAAAAACCCAGAAGAAAAATAGATTTTAATTGCTTAAGGCGGAACATTATTATGAGTAAATTGGTATAAAATTTAAATTTACCAATTTATTTCTATGTCAATCTCTTTAGCTTTGTTAAATTTGATAAATCAGTCGCGCGATAGTCAAAGCACAAAAAAGCGAGCGACTCACATACATTAGAACCTATTAAATAATTAAGGGCAAACAGAATATTTTGCTTCATGCGTATCAATTTAAACCTATGAAAAAACTTAAAACCCGATTAAAAAATGGGGAAACCTTGCATGGTTGTTGGCTCAACCTTGGCAGCCCCTTAACCGCGGAGATCGTTGGCCTATCTGGTTTTGATTGGGTTTTAATCGACCTAGAGCATGGTGCCGGATCAGAAAAAGAGGCTTTGGCGCAAATGCAAGGGCTCCAACATACACCTGCCGGAATCATAGTCCGGGCGGAAAGTGCTGAACCCCAACGCATTCACCGAGTATTAGATATGGGCGCTGAAGGTGTTATGTGTCCCAAAATAAATAACCTAAGCGAAGCGAAAAAAGTGGTGAATGGCTTGTATTATCCACCGATGGGCCAACGAGGCGTCGCTAAAATGGTTCGGGCCACACAATTTGCCCAAAACTTTCAAAGCTATTACGAATCTTCTCAAGAAAATATTTTAGGAATTGTTCAAATTGAAACCAAAGAAGTCTTAAATCACGTCGACGAAATAGCAAATTTAGACGGGGTGGATGTACTTTTTATAGGCCCGGCAGATCTTTCTATGGAGATGGGTATTTTCGGACAATTCAATCATCCTGAATTTATAGCAGCGGTGGAAAAAACAATTAAGGCCGCAAATAAAGCGGGTAAAGCAACGGGCATTTTATTTTTTAATCCAGAGGAATATTCCAAATATCATCAAATGGGCATACGATTTATTGCCTGTGGAGCCGATGCCACCTTTGTGGCAGAGGGGGCAAAAAACATGGTAGAAAAATTAGCAAAACTTAGATCTCAAGCATCATGATATTAGATCCGATTATTTTATTGGCCATTGGAATATTTTTAGTGGTAGGGGGCATCATTGGCTTAAAGCTGCATCCTTTTTTAGCTCTTTTATTAGGCGCTTTTGTGGTCGCTATTTTGACACCCGCCTCTATATTAGAGCAATTTGCCCTGTCAAAAGGGATGGACACAGGCGCTGCATTATCCTTTTCTAAAAAAAGTGTGGGCGAACGGATAGCTACGGAATTTGGGAATACCTGTGCTAAAATTGGCATATTAATTGCCATGGCCGCGATCATAGGAAAATGCATGTTGGAATCCGGAGCAGCTGAGCGCATCATCCGATCACTATTAAAATTTACAGGCGTAGATAAAGCTCCATTTGCCTTTCTTTTTGGAAGCTTTTTTTTAGGAATTCCAGTGTTCTTTGACACCGTCATATTTTTAATGATTCCCCTTGCCAAAGCCATGACTTTACGAATCGGCAAAAATTATTTACTCTTGATATTATGTATTATGTCGGGAGCCGCGATGGCAAATTCCTTAGTTCCTCCCGCACCAGGGCCACTTTTTTTAATTGGCGAAATGCATATACCCATCGGTTTAATGATGGGTTGCGGAATCGTTGTTGGGTTTTTCACCGTATCCGCGGGTTATATTTTCTCTGTTTGGGCGAACAAAAAATGGCCGATTGAATTAAGGGATTCAGTCGATGCGAAACTGGAGGATCTTAAAAAAATATCAGCCAAAGAAGATCAAAATTTACCTGGATTAGGGGTTTCGTTGTTGCCAGTCATGATTCCTTTAGTGCTCATTTGTTTAGATACGGCGATTACTAATTTTTTAAAGGGGCCTAGCGTTGACTTAGGAAGTATGTTTAACCAATTTGCTGCTGTCATTAAATTTTTTGGAGATAAAAATATTGCCATCATTTTAGGGGGTGTTGCGGCATTAGGGGTCATGGCCAAAAACAAAAAGGATAAGGGACAGAGTTTAAGTCCCTTTGTGCAAACGGCTTTAATGAGCGGCGGAGGAATCATATTAATTACGGCTGCTGGAGGAGCTTTTGGGGGGACACTCCAACAAACCGGCATTAGTGCTAAAATTGCCGAGCTGACCGCGGGGTACCAAATGGCCTTAATACCGATGGCATTTTTTATCGCTGCGGTGGTTCGTACGGCACAAGGTTCTGCCACCGTAGCCTTGATCACGGCTTCCGGAATTTTGTCAGGGATGGCCGGTCAGGCTAATTTAGCCTTTAATCCGGTCTATATTGGACTGGCGATTGGTTGCGGATCCAAATTAGTTCCATGGATGAATGATGCCGGCTTTTGGATATTTTGTAAATTGAGCGACCTAACCGAAAAGGAAGCGCTTAAAACAATTTCCCCTCTCTTAGTGGTGATGGGTTTAACAGGTTTAGTGGTGATTTTAATTGGCGCAAAATTATTCCCCCTGATTTAATTGGGATGTCCCAATTAATTACCCAGATGAAAAATTTGTAGAGGTGGGCAACTAGGTCATCGTTCATTGTTAGTAGAAAAATAAATAAATATGTCTTATATCGCAGGACCCCGCATTAAGGAAATTCACATTACCCCGATCGCCATTGTGGATCCTCCACTTTTGAATGCAGCCGGTTTGCATGCCCCATATGCTTTGCGTACGGTTTTGGAAATTGTCACGGAAGATAACATTTCAGGTATTAGCGAAATTCCGGGAACAAAGGACATTGATGCGGCTTTGGAAGAATCAAAAAAACTGTTGATCGGTCAAGATGTATTTCAATTAAACCAAATTCGGCATATTTTAGAACAAGCCTTTGGAACAGATTCGGTTGCTGACCGAGGATTAGCTCCTTGGGACCAACGGAAATTAGTGCATATTTTTAGTGCGGTGGAGGTGGCTTGCATGGACATCATGGGCAAGGTAACCGGAAAACCGATTGTTGATTTATTGGGTGGAAAGATGCGTGACCGCGTTCCTTTTTCGGCCTATTTATTTTATAAATATGAAGGTGCTGGTGGAGAATGGGGTTTTGACCTAAATCCCAATGCCACGGGATGGGATGCGGCCCGACAAAAAAGCGCGTTAAATCCAGAAGAGATAGTTGCTCAAGCAATAGCGATGTGCAAGGAATTTGGTTTTCAATCCATCAAATTAAAAGGTGGAGTTTTTGAACCTCGTCAAGAAGTGGATGCGGTGATTGCTTTGCGCCAAGCATTCGGTGAAAAATATCCTTTACGGATTGATCCAAATGCTCTTTGGACCGTTGAAACATCGATAAAATATGGGAAAGAAATGGAGCCATATTTAGAATATTTGGAGGATCCTGTCCGAGGCCAAGAAAATATGGCGCTGGTTCGCAAGGCTTTAAAGACGCCTTTGGCTACCAATATGTGTACGACTTCTTTTGCCGAAATTCCTAAAAGTATTGAAATTGGCGCCGAAGATATTATTTTAAGCGACCATCATTTTTGGGGTGGGCTACGTGCATCGATGACATTGACAGGTATTTGTGGGACTTTTGGCCGAGAGTTGTCCATGCATTCCAACAGTCATTTGGGTATTTCATTAGCAGCGATGGTGCATTTAGGAGCCGCATTCCCAAAATGACCTATGCGTTGGATACGCATTATCCATGGCAGTCGGACGAAATTATTATCGGCGGACGCATGAAATTTGAGGATGGTTCGGTCGAAGTGCCAAGCGAACCTGGCCTGGGAGTAGAATTAGACCGTGTGGCTTTAGCGGCCTTGCATCAAAACTATTTGGCCTGCGGACTAACCAAACGCAATGATGAAATTGAAATGCAAAAAGTTAATCCGGATTGGACTTTCAAAGCCGTTCGTTGGTAATTTAAATTAGATTTATATGATTCGCCACTCAGTTATTTTAACATTAAAATCGAGTTTATCTCCTGAAGATAAAATGCAATATTTTGCAGCGGTAGATGAGTTGAAACAAATTCCAGGGGTTCAAAAATTTGAGGTATTAAAGCAAACTAGTGCCAAAAATCCTTTTGAATATGGGATTTCGATGGAATTTGAAAACCAACAAGCATATGATGTATATGCAGATCATTCCCTGCATTCTGCCTTTGTCAAAAAATACTGGGCTGCATGTGTGGAGGATTTTTTAGAAATCGATTATCAATTGATTGATCAATAAAATCAGTTTTACAAATTGACTTTTAAGCGCTTGGGCTTAGCTTTACTAACTTTTGAAAAGTTAGTAAAGCTGCGGGGTGAGGTCCCTTTTTCCCACGTTACAACAGCTCAATGGTACTGAATTTTCTAATTTTTTAGAGCAAAGGCTAAATATCGATCACCCGATTTCGTTTTTACCTTACCTCCTCCGCAGGCAATGACGACATATTGAACGCCGCCAATCGAGTAAATGCTCGGGGAAGCGTACCCGGCAGCCGGCAATTTATATTCCCATAAAATCTTTCCCGTTTGTCGGTCCAAGGCCCGAAACATTTCGTCTTTTGTTGCCGCAATAAATAGTAATCCACCGGCCGTCACTGCAGGACCACCGTATAAATCGGTCCCCGTAGGCGCAATTCCTTTAGCCGTTAATTCAGGGTATTCGCCCAAAGGAATTTGCCAAAGGTGTTTTCCTGAATTCATTTCAATCGCAGTTAAGGTTCCCCACGGCGGGCTACTGACTGGATATCCTTTACTATCATACCAACGCGTATAGCCAGTAAAACTAAAGGGTGAAAAGTCTAGCGTCGATTTTTTTACAGGCCCTTCGACGGCTAAATTCAACCCTTGGGCATAGGCTAAAATAGCTTTTTTTTCAGCAGCAGAAAGAAAATTAAATGCCGGCATTCTTCCCCTTCCGTTCACTAAAATTTGATTTAAAATGGGTTCCGAATATTTTTTATGGACTTCCCTTAATGGAGGAATGGTTCCATCTTCACTTCCTTCGCGGTTTACCCCATGGCAACTTTGACAATGTTGGACATATAGCGATTTGCCTGAATTTTCAATCGATTTTTCTACGGGAACCAAAGAGCTATAAACCGGATTTTGTTTAGCAGGAATGTAGATGACACTATTTTCATCCACCGCAGCTCCACCCCATGTTGCCCCTCCATCCGTCGCTGGGAAAAAAATTGTTTTCTTTGTTATACTTAGGGGGATAAATGGCTGACCCGTTTGGGAATTGCGGAGCTCAGCGATGATTTCGTCCTTATTTGACGCCCATTCATTCACATCTTTTTCGGTAAATGTTTGCTTAACAAATGGCAAAGGCCAAAGTGGAATGGGCTGTGTTTTTGAAGTTTGTTCCCCGACAACATCCGAAGCCGGGAAAGGCTTTTCTTCAATGGGGAATATCGGTTTACCCGTTACCCGATCAAAAACAAACATAAAACCTAGTTTGCTTAAAATAGAAACGACATCGCGTTTTTTGCCATTTTGTGTAATCGTAAATAAATTAGGTGGCGCAGGAATATCCCTATCCCAAATATCATGATGTACTGTTTGAAAGTGCCAAAGCCGTTTTCCTGTTCGAATATCTAAGGCCAACAGGCAGTTGGCAAATAAATTATCCCCCTTCCTATTTCCCCCATAAAAATCAAATGCAGCTGAACCGGTAGGAACAAAAACAATCCCTCGTTTAGGATCTATCGCCATGCCCATCCAGTTGTTAGCCCCTCCCACATTCTTGTAATTGTTCTTTTCCCAAGTTTTATATCCGTATTCACCAGGTTTTGGAATGGTATGAAAAGTCCAAATTAATCGCCCACTAATTGCATCAAAAGCGCGAATATCCCCAAGCAAAGCGGGGGCGGATTCGGACACTCTGGTGCCCACAATCAATGTATTTTTGTAAATGGAAATGGGCGTATTGAGTACTGTATAATCATCGGAACCAGGACGCTTTATTCCTTCAAGCAAATTTATTTTACCATTTTGACCAAAATCTTCAACAGGCTTTCCCGTCTTAGCATCTAATGCAAATAGATACGAGCCATAGCCAAAAAATATTTTTGAACGTTGTCCTGGAGATGAATAAAAGGCCACCCCCCGACTATTCATACTAGGAGTTTTTTCTTGAATATTTGTTTTCCAAATTTCTCGACCACTTTTCGCATCAAGCGCAAATGCCTGTGATCCTGCCGAAACACCATACATAATCCCTTGAATGATGATGGGATTGCATTGAATTTGGGTGGTTTGGTTGACGGTGTCAGCACCCCCAGAAGAATAGGACCAAGCAAGCTGTAAATCTTTGACATTACTCACGTTTATTTGAGTCAGTGGCGAAAAGTGATTCCTGTTGTCACCGCCATTATACCCTCCCCAATCCGTAAATTCGGGTGCGGCGTAAAAACCGAAAATGCCAATGAATAATAGCCCAGCGATTAGTCTCATGGGGGAAGATAAAAAATATTTTTTAAATCAGTTTCATGATCTATAAAATCAGTTCAAAATAGCATTATGCCGAAATGGGGTTTAAATTACATTTTTTAAAAAAGGGGTGCCGGGAATCCATTTATTTTTTAAAATTTCTTTTAGAAAAATTGTCATTTACTCGAGAATTTTTGGCATTTTTATGGGCCTTATTTTTAAAAATGAAAAGACGCGAATTAATAAAATCGATTGGTTTAACTGCTGCGGCCACCTCAATCCTGCCCGATTGGTTGGAGGGTTGGTCGGTTCAAAAGCTAAGGCCATCTCTTGTATTTAGTGAAGATCAAAAAGATAAGCTATCGCTAATAGCCGGAACCTTCATTCCCGAGGGCGCAGAAAAGGGAGCAAATGGCGTTGGAGTAGGGAAATTTTTAGATGTATTATTTGCAGATTGCTTCACAACAGCCGATCAAAATAAAATTAAAGATAGTTTAGTGGAGATTGACACATTGGCGAAGCAGCAATTTCAGCAAAATTTTAGCCAATCGACCCAACAACAACGTGAGAAAGTCCTTCAAAATTTGGCGACAAATCCTACTCATAAGTGGGCGGCAGACACCTTAAGAAATGAGACGATTCGCGGGTATACCACTTCAGAATATGTTATGGTTAATTATTATCACTATGTAATGGCGCCTGGATTTTACCATGGGTGTGTCACGGTTTAGTTATGGCAAATTTCAATATAGATAGTCAAAAGAAATTTACGTATGACGCGATTGTCATTGGCTCTGGAGCGAGTGGCGGTTGGGCCGCGAAGGAACTTTGTGATCGTGGCTTAAAGACATTGGTTTTGGAGCGCGGGCGCCAAGTAAAACATGTGGAAGATTATCCGACGGCGTCGAAGGCTCCTTGGGAATTTCAACATCGAGGAACAGTTCCTTTGGCGGATCGAGAGGGATTTTCAAATCCTAATTTTTTAAGAGAAGAAACAAAACATTGGGCATTGCCAGATGATGAGCAACCGGTAGTATACGAAAAACCGTTTCGATGGACGCGTGGATATCATGTGGGAGGCAAGTCACTTTTGTGGGCTAGGCAAACTCAGCGATGGTCCGATTTTGATTTTGAAGGCCCTATGAGAGATGGTTTTGCCACGGACTGGCCTATACGATATAAAGATATGGCCCCTTGGTATGACCATGTAGAAAAATTTGCCGGGATCGCTGGATTTAATGACAATTTACCTGAATTGCCTAATAGCATCGTCCAACCGGGATTCGAGTTGAACTGTGTAGAATCACATTTTAAAGAAGTGTTAAAGAAGGAATATGGAAATCGATGGGTGGTTGGCGGCCGTTGCGCCCATTTAACGGATCCCCAAGAAATTCATTTCCAACAAGGACGTGGTCGCTGCATGAGTCAAAAAATGTGTAACCGCGGATGTAATTTTGGGGCATATTTTAGTAGCAATGCTTCCACGTTGCCATGGGCAGCCAAAACCGGAAAATTGACCCTTCGCCCTAATTCCGTGGTGCATTCTATTATTTACGATAACAAATCGAATAAGGCGGTTGGCGTCCAAGTCATCGATTCTATTTCAAAAGAAATGGTTCCCTATTACGCAAAAGTGATTTTTGTCAATGGATCCACGATCAATAGCAATGCCATTTTATTAAATTCAGTCTCTTCTAGGTTCCCAAAGGGTCTAGGAAACGACTCAGGATTACTCGGACATTTTATTGCTTGGCATAATTATCGAGGAAGCGCCAACGCCTCCTTTGATGGATTTAAAGATAAGAAAACGGAAGGGGGAAATCCGAGCAACGCCTACATTCCTAGGTTTAGAAATTTACACAAACAAGAAACGGATTTTTTAAGGGGTTATGCGACGGGAATAGGTGGAGGCCGAGGCGAGTATTCTTCTCGAGAAGGAATGGGAGATGAGTTAAGAAAAAATTTGTTGGCCCGTAAAATGGGACCCTGGAATATATCGGCGTGGATGATGGGGGAAACGGTTCCGACCGAGGAAAATCACATCCGTCTTCATCAGGACTTAAAAGATAAATACGGCATTCCTCAAATCATTTTTTCTTGTGATTGGACTGAAAATGATGTGAAAATGGTCCAAGATTTTAGAGATCAAATGCAGGAAATGTTTGAAAAAGCGGGGTATAAAAATATACGAACGGCGGATTCAAAATCTGCGCCGGGCGCTGATATTCACGAGATGGGCGGAGTTCGAATGGGGAAAGATCCTAAAAATTCTATCCTAAATGAATGGCATCAGGTTCATGCGTGTAAAAATGTTTTTGTCACGGATGGCGCTTGCATGACATCTACGAGTACACAAAATCCCACCTTAACGTACATGGCTTTTGCGGCAAGAGCAGCGAACCATGCCGTAGACGAATTAAATAAAAAGAACCTATAAACGAAAAAAATGAAAAAGAACACCATTATCCTGGCCCTTTTGGGAATCATGTTGAGCTTAGGCACACTGCAAGCTCAGAAACTTTACACCTATCCGATAGGCGTTCAAACGTATACGTTTAGAAAGCATTTCCCTGTGAAAGGCGCTGAAAAAACACTTGATTTAATTAAAGAATTAGGCTTTACCGAAATAGAAGGTGGGGGTGTAAAAGGAATGACTTTGGAAGAGTATAAGAAATTATGCGATGCGAGAGGGATTTCTATTCCATCGACGGGGGCGGATTTTAATGAATTAGCCAAAGACCCTATGGCGGTTGTTCAAAGAGCAAAAATCTTAGGTTCTAAATTTGTTATGTGTGCTTGGATTCCCCACAAAAAAGGCGAATTCTCTTTAGCGGATGCGCAGAAAGCCATTGAGGTTTTTAATAATTCAGGAAAGATTTTAAAGGAAAATGGAATAACGCTTTGTTACCACGACCATGGATATGAATTCCAACCTTTTGAAGATGCGACCTTATTAGATTACATGATCAAAAATACGAATCCACAACTTGTTTCTTTCGAAATGGATGTGTTATGGACGATGCATGGCGGTGGTGCCGATATGCCAGTAAAACTTCTAAGAAAATATCCAGGAAGGTTTAAATTGATGCACGTCAAAGACCTTCGCAAGGGCGTCAAAGGCGATTTGACAGGTGGTACTCCTGCAGAAAATGATGTGGCCGTAGGCGCGGGTCAGGGCAACTGGAAGCAGATCATTAAATTAGGCAAAAAAGCCGGGGTTGAGCATTGTTTTATCGAAGACGAAAGTGATAAGGAATTAGAAAATATACCTTTGAGCATTGCATTTTTAAGGAGTTTATAATCAATATTCTTATTTATTCCCTAGAGCTTTCATTTGAATTATGTCGAAAAATTTATTTCGATATTAATATTATTATGCGCTTTCAAAAAGCTCAATTTTTATGAAGGTTAAGTAAAATTACAGAGGGACTAGAAAGGTGCAATTATTCATTAAAATGAAAACTAAAGTAGGATTATTTGGGATTGGATTAGATACTTATTGGGATCAGTTTGATGGTTTACTTGATAATTTAGTACGCTATCAAAGTTTTATCCATGATAAAATAGGCAAATTAGGGGTTGATGTTGTGGATGCGGGAATGGTTGACAATCCAATCAAAGCCCGAGAGGCGGCTGACTTTTTGAAGGCAAATGATGTTGAAATTGTTTTTTTATATGTTTCGACTTATGCATTATCATCCACCGTATTGCCCATAGCGCAGAAGTTAAAGGTTCCAATAATTATCCTAAATCTCCAGCCGGTTGCCGTGCTTGATTATGACAAGTTCAATCAGTTAGGCGACAGAGGTAAGATGACAGGTTTTTGGCTTGAAAATTGCCAAGCTTGTTCCGTCCCTGAAATTGCCAGCGTGTTTAATCGTTCCGGCCATAGGTATGATTTTGTTACTGGTTACCTTCAAGATGAGGAGGCTTGGCAGGAAATTGAAACATGGATTGAGGCATCAAAAGTATACGTCGCAATGCGACATAATCGCTTAGGAATTTTGGGGCATTATTATGGTGGCATGCTTGATGTTTACACAGATTTGACAAAACAATCCGCCGTATTTGGAACTCATATTGAAATGCTGGAAATGTGTGAATTGAAAAAATGCCGAGATGAGGTAACTGAGAGTGAGGTGGAAGCTAAAATTTTGGAGTTTCATCATACGTTTGATGTGTCGCCCGAGTGCGAAGAGTATGAAATTGAGCGTGCGGCAAAAACGTCAGTAGCCTTAGATAAGTTGATAGAAAATCATCATCTAGGCTCAATGGCTTATTATTATGAAGGGGAAAGTGGCAATGAATATGAAAATATAGTCACCTCCGTTATTGCCGGAAATACCTTGTTGACCGGTCGAAATATTCCCATAGCAGGGGAATGTGAAGTGAAGAATGCGCAAGCAATGAAAATCATGGCTGAATTTGGAGCCGGTGGTTCTTTCTCAGAATTTTACTTAATGGATTTCAAGGATGATGTCATACTGCTTGGCCATGATGGTCCAGCGCATTTTGCCATTGCAGAGGGTCCAGTAGGTTTAGTCCCACTTCCTATGTATCACGGAAAGCCTGGCAAAGGATTATCTATTCAAATGACAGTAAAACATGGCCCAGTCACCTTGCTTTCTGTGGTGGAAGGGAAAAACGAAGTGTTTCTTTTAGTCGCTCAAGGGGAATCGGTCGAGGGTCCCATTCTTGAAATTGGCAATACGAATAGCCGCTATCGTTTTTCCATAGGTGCGAAACGATTTATGAACGAATGGTCGAAACAAGGGCCAGCGCATCATTGT
>Ga0114979_10002233_pt1 | contig 13108 bp, 11 predicted proteins | sample S_140625_EF_Meta_FD_87315 | JGI IMG/M metagenome (GOLD analysis project Ga0114979, IMG submission 87315) | Freshwater microbial communities from Lake Simoncouche, Canada to study carbon cycling - S_140625_EF_MetaG | ecosystem: Environmental > Aquatic > Freshwater > Lake | place: Lake... | reverse complement strand
GTATTGCAAAATGGACAAGCAGCAGCAATTACATTTGCACCTGTTTCAATGGCCTCATTGCTTCGCTCTAAATTGATGCGGATACTGCCTTGCTCTTCCTCCTTAAACATCTGTGCGCCACCAGCACCGCAACACAAGCCATTGCTTTTGCAACGCTTCATTTCTATCAATGCTACATCTAAAGCTTCTAAAACTTTTCTAGGCGCTTCATAAATGTTATTGGCTCTTCCCAAATAGCAGCTGTCATGGTAGGTTATTTTTTTTCCTTTAAACACACCTTCATCCTTCATCTTTATTTTTCCCTCGTCAATCAACTGCTGCAAAAATGTAGCATGATGAATCACTTCATAATTTCCACCCAAAACCGGGTATTCATTCTTAAACACATTAAAACAATGTGGACAAGCGGTAACTATTTTTTTTATGCCATAGCCATTTAATATTTGGATGTTTTGATATGCCATCATTTGAAACATGAACTCGTTGCCGGCTCTTCTTGCAGGATCACCCGTACACATTTCTTCTTTCCCCAGGATTCCATATGAGGTACCCACTTTCTCCAATATCTGAACAAATGCTTTTGTGATTTTTTGCGCCCTTTGATCAAAACTTCCTGCGCATCCTACCCAAAACAAAACCTCAGGTGTTTCGCCTTTTGCCATAAATTCTGCCATTGTTGGTACTTGCATCTGCTGTGATTTTTTCTGTTTCGATTTTAGTATTTATATTTCTCTCGCCCATGCATCTCTGTCGTCTGGACTCAATTTCCATGGAGCAAAATTATTTTCGATATTGCTAAACATGCCGTTCCATTCCTGAGGCGCATTGCTGTCCTCCATTATCAAACTTCTTCTCAATTCAATGATGATATCTACTGGGTTGATACTAACCGGACAGGCTTGCACACATGCGTTACAGGTAGTACAAGCCCTCAACTCTTCTACTGTAATATAATCGTGTAACAATGTTTTTCCATCGTCTACAAATTGCTTGTTTTTATTGATGTTCAACCCAACAGTTTCCAAACGATCGCGGGTGCTCATCATGATTTTTCTCGGACTTAATGCCTTGCCTGTTAGGTTAGCCGGACATGCACTCGAGCATCTTCCACATTCGGTACAACTGTATGCATCCATCAAACTTTTCCAACTCAAATCCATTACATCTTTCGCGCCAAACTTCATCTGTTCTGCTGAGCTTGTTGGTGCCAATTCTGGCTGCATCATATACAACACTTCATTCTGCACATTTTGCATATTTTGTAATCCACCAACTGCTTCGAGCTTAGCATAATAAGCATTTGGGAATGCCAAAATAATGTGGAGATGCTTGCTGTATGGCAAATAATTCAAAAAGGCAAAAATGCCAATGATATGCGCCCACCAACAACCTCTCTCCAGCGCTATCAATTGTGTAGCTGAATAGCTGTTAAACAATCCTGTTATTTTACCGGATATTATGAAGTCGCCGGTTTGATGGTAATGTTCTGCTCCTAACAATTGCAAAGATCTATCAGCCGTGTTCATCAAAAGAAATAAACTCATCAAAAATATTTCTATTATCAAGATGAAATTGGCATCTGTTTTTGGCCAGTCTTTTAAATCGCTGCTTGTAAATCTTTTGATGCCAAGTACATTTCTCCTTGTCAAGAAAATCACACAAACAATGATAACGCCTGCCGCTAATATTTCAAAAAAATTGATAAGGTAAGTATACAGTTTGCCTAAAGGTTCGAGGAAGAGTCGGTGCGTTCCCAAAATTCCATCGAGCAAAATTTCCAAAACTTCGATGTTGATGATGATGAAGCCCGCATAAATTATTAAATGCAGAACAGCGACCAACTTGTTATGAAACATTTTTTTCTGTCCCAAAGCCAGCAAAAACAAGTTTTTCCAACGAAGTGGGGCATTGTCAGACAAATCCTCGGCTCTACCCAAAAATATATTCCTTTTGATTTGTATTATGTTTTTTGAAAAAAGCCAAATAGCAGCACTTGCAATCAATAAAAATGCGACTTGTTGTATATATTGCATATCAAACAAATTATATCAGCTAAGGTAAATGATTTCCGTTTATTCTTGATAATTTTGAAACAAGCCATCGCTAAATAAATGTATCATGATTTTAGACAAAACAACTGCAGATAAGAAGCTTCGCCGAATGGCATTGGAAATAACAGAAAGAAATTTAAATAAAAACGAAATTATTTTAATTGGGATAAAATCAAATGGGGTGGTGATAGCTCAAAAAATTGCCCTGTATTTGCAAGAAAGTTTTTCTGGTAAAATTGAATTGTTGGAACTGAACATCAATAAAAAAAATCCTACAGATGTTCAATTGAAATCAGATATAGATTTCAACAACAAATCTGTTGTTTTAGTGGATGATGTTGCCAATAGTGGGAGGGTGATGTTGTATGCATTGAAACCTTTGATTGAACAAATGCCCGCTCAAATTGAAACCTTGGTTTTAGTTGAAAGAACGTATAAAAAATTCCCCATCGATATTAATTATGTTGGGATGTCGCTCGCTACAACACAAGACGAGAATATAGTGGTAGAAGTGGTTGATGGTGAAATTGCCGGCGCGCATATTGAGCCAGTTTCTTAATCTTATACATGTATATTTCGGTTAAAAACTGATCCATCGCATCTTTACATTCGACTTCGTAAACTCAATTGCAGGTGATGGAAATTTCAATGCGTTCAACACAAAAAACGCAAACTTTAATCCTTTTCTGTTGGTTTTTATTTTCGTAAAATCAATGTCTGGCGATAGGTACCATTGTCTGTACCTTGGTAAATCTGATCTATCAAACACAATCATTCCTTGTGCATCTTTTGCAACGTTACTCCTTGCTCCAAACATTCCTTCCGCGCCTGCTCCTACTGCAACAGACAACCATTTCGGTAATTTGCTATCCGGAAAAAATGCAGGGATGTTTACACTCAACCAATACGTTTGCCCATTGTAATCTTTCAAAAATCTTTCTGGTAAGCTTTTTCCAAAAATCTGATTGGCTCGTTTATCCAAAGTCGCATCGTTGTAATTTTTTTTGTGGAATGATGTTTTCAGCTGAATGCGTTGTTCATCCCAGGCAAATTCTTGTCCAACAAAAAGTGCACTTCCCAATACATTTCCGCCCACATCACCCCAACTCCAGCCCCATTGTGCACTATACGCATCGAGTACTTCAATAACGGTTTGATAGGCTGCCCCCGACAGTCCTCCAAGCCAAATCCTTTTTTTTCTGCTGATGCCGGTGTTCCTCCACATTTCCATGCCGAATCTACTCATGGTATACGCACTGTACAAATGGCCTATCTTGTCCATCTGTTGCCATTCATCCCAATCGTCAAAGCTATGTAAATTGGATTGTGGATAATCTTTGTACCATGCTGAATAAAGCGCTGTGATACTTCCTCCATAAATAGCAGCATTTAGGAGTACTACTTTTTTTATTTTTTTGGAATGGTTGGATGGGATGGAATCAACGACTGGCTGCGCAAACAGCAGATTGCAAATTGCACAAAACAAAAAGGTTGAAAATAAAGATTTACGCATCAGCTTAAATATAATATCTGCTTCCAAAACAAAATTAAAAGTAATCGGAGTTTATCGAAGTGAATAATTTATTTTTGAACGAGAAAAAATTACAACATGAATCCAGCTATAGAATTGAAAGTCAACCAATGGTTATTGGGCAACTACGACGAAAACACAAAATCAGCCATTCGCACTTTACAATCCTCAAATGAAGAAGAATTGGCCGATGCGTTTTATAAAAATTTGGAATTTGGAACCGGAGGATTAAGAGGCATCATGGGTGTAGGAACCAATCGCATGAATACCTATACCGTTGGAATGGCCACTCAGGGTTATGCCAACTATTTGAAAATGTGTTTTGAGGGTGAGATTGCCGTTGCGGTTGCACACGATTGCAGAAACAACAGTAGATTGTTTGCAGAAATTACCGCAAATGTTTTTGCTGCCAATGGCATCAAAGTGTTTTTGTTTGATAGTTTGAGACCTACACCCGAGCTCAGCTTCGCCATCCGACACTTGCATTGCAAAGGCGGCGTGGTTTGTACCGCATCTCACAATCCTAAAGAATACAACGGTTACAAAGCTTATTGGGATGATGGGGCACAAATGGTTGCACCGCACGATAAAAACGTAATCGTAGAAGTGGAAAAAATCGCTTCGGTTGATGAGGTAAAATGGAGTGGGGGCGAAGCCAATATTCAAATCATCGGAAAAGAAATTGATGCAGCTTATATCGAAATGGCAAAAGGATTGAGTGTTTATCCGGATGTTTGTGCTGCCCAGCACGATTTAAAAATTGTATATACTCCAATTCATGGTTCTGGTATCACTTTGGTTCCGCAAGTGTTGAGTGCTTATGGATTTACGAACATACATATCGTAGAAAATCAAGCGGTGCCAGATGGTAATTTTCCAACGGTAATTTATCCAAATCCCGAAGAGAAAGAAACCATGAGCATCGGGCTGCAACAAGCCAAAGCGTTAGATGCAGATATTTTATTGGGCACAGATCCAGACGCCGATAGAGTGGGTGTTGGTGTAAAAAATAACCATGGAGAATGGGTGCTGATGAACGGAAATCAAACGGCATTGCTTGCATTCAATTATATGATTGAAGCGAGAAAATCTAAAGGCATTGCCGCAGCAAATGACATGGTTATCAAAACAATTGTAACCACCGACATGATTGATGTGATTGCGAAAGCGAATGGCGTTGCCTGTTACAATGTACTCACCGGTTTTAAATGGATAGCTTCTCTAATCAAAGAAAAAGAAGGAAAAGAAAATTATATTGTGGGCGGAGAGGAAAGTTTTGGCTTGATGATTGGAAGCGAAATTAGAGACAAAGATGCGGTGAGTGCAGTTGCGATTCTCTGCGAAATGGCGGCCTATGAAAAAAGCAAAGGCAGAACATTGTACGATAAATTGATTGATTTATATGTGGAATACGGCTGCTTTAAAGAGCATTTGGTTAGCATCACCAAAAAAGGCATGAATGGCGTGGCAGAAATCAATGCAATGATGGAAACATACAGAAGCAATCCTCCACAATTCATTGATGGTATTGCGGTATCGCAATTGTTGGATTATGAATTGCAGATAGGCAAAGATTTACAAGCGGGTACAACATCAACATTAGAACTACCGAAGAGCAACGTGTTGCAATTTGTGTTGATGGATGGAACAAAAATTTCTGCTCGCCCAAGTGGAACAGAACCGAAAATAAAATTCTATTTCAGTGTCAACAGCCCATTGGCGGATGCAACTGATTTCGAAGCAACCGAAAAAAGATTGGATGATAAGATTGCGCGCATCATCGAAGAAATGGGATTGAAATAAATTACATCAACTGCAACCAACGTATAGGAATGAAAAAACTGGAGGATGGCTATCTGCACAGAGGCATGCGAGAGACATTAATTAATTCGCTTCGCGAAAAAGGCATTACAGATGAGTTGGTTTTAAAAGCAATGATGGAAGTGCCAAGGCATTATTTCTTTGATAAGGCATTTTTGAGAATTGCATACGAAGACAGGGCTTTTCCCATTGCAGCCAATCAAACCATTTCTCAACCCTATACGGTGGCGTTTCAATCACAGCTACTGCAAATAAAGCAATATGATAAGGTGTTAGAAATCGGCACTGGCAGCATGTATCAGGCAACCATACTAGCAGAAATGGGCGCGATTGTGCATACCATCGAAAGACAAAAGGAATTGTACCAGGCCACAAAAAATTTTGTACTAAAATCGAAATATCCGAGTGCCAGATTGAAGTTTTTCTTTGGCGATGGATTTGAAGGACTTCCAACATATGCACCATTCGACAAAATCATCATTACCTGTGGCGCACCATTTGTTCCGCCGAAATTAATTGAGCAATTGAAGCCTGGCGGTTTAATGGTGATTCCAGTTGCGCAAGATGCACACCACAAAATGGTGCGGATTACGAAACAACAGGATGGTGCGCTTTCGGAGGAGTATTTCAGTGATTTTTCGTTTGTGCCCATGTTGCCCGGAACGCAAGGAAATGCTTGAAAATACCAAACGTTTGAATCAACAAATGCATTTAAAATAACCAGATAAAATGAAGCTATTTTCGAAATTTGTATTCATCTGCAATATCTGTTTCGCCATTGCAGTCATCTTCAGATACATGCAATTCGGAAATGCAATTCAAAAAACGGAAGCACTCGGGTATCAACCCATTTTAAGCACATTCATCATCTTAGGATATGCGGCAGTGTTATTTAATTTTATTTTCCTGATGACTTGTCTTTTGGGTTATCTCTTTAAAAAAACAAGCACTATCCCCAACTGGATTTTGGTGTTTAATTTGACTTTATTTTTTGCAGAGCTCCTTTATTTTATTTTTTAAATAAGTCCATCAAAACAACATTCATCATTATAATATTCTGTGGAATGCATTGCTCAAAATCTGGTGCGAATGTAGAGGTATGCAAAGCCGGAATTTCTTTGTTTGCTTTCAATGCTGTTGCAGCTTTTCTATCCGGGGTTAATGTCCCTGCCCATAAAATATAAGAGGGGATGCTGTCTAATTGTTGGCCATAAACGCTAAAATCTTCGCCAATCATCATGGGTTTTATTTTAACTGCTGCGGTATTTCCAAAATGCTTTTGGATAGATTGTTTTAATAATTTCCCTAGGTCGGGATTGTTATAAACAGAAGGGATGCTCATATCCAATAAGTCATATTTTGGCATAAGGTTGCTAGGTAAACCGGCAGCTTTAGCAAGGTTGTCGCCAATTTCTTTCAACCGCTTCATGATGATGTCGCGTGCCTCTTTGCTGAATGTACGGATGGTTAATTTTAAAACAACTTGATTTGGGATTACATTGCCAATTGTACCGCCGTTAATTGCACCTACGGTAATAACGCCCGGATCTATTGGGGCAAGATTTCTGCTGATGATGCTTTGGATTTCTGTAATGTATTGAGCAGACAGCAATATCGGATCGATACAACGCTGCGGTGCTGCGCCATGTCCGCCCTTGCCATAAATCGTAATGTTCATCATATCTACTGCAGCCATTTCGTACTCGTCACAGAAACCCATTTCCCCCACAAGCAATTCTGCATGGTCGTGTATAGCTAACTGGTAGTTGGGTTTAGGGATTTTTTTATATGCTGGAGATGATACAATTTTCTTTGCACCTTGAGCTGTTTCTTCAGCGGATTGAGCTAAAAAAATCAGCGTGCCATTCCAGTCTTTTTTCGTTTGTACCATCAACTTCGCCAACCCAAGCCAAGTCGTCATATGTATGTCGTGTCCACATGCATGCATTACAGGGTAGGTTTCGTTTTCCTTTTGTCCTGTTGCTTTGCTGGCAAACGTTAGACCGGTTTCTTCTTTTACTGGAAGCCCGTCCATATCTGTTCTATAAAGAATAACCGGCCCATTCCCATTTTTTAAAACGGCTCCAAAACTTTCATAACCCAATGAGTCAATGATTTCATAACCATATGATGCAATGGTTGTTTTGAGATAATTCGCAGTGATTACTTCCTTTGTGCTGAGCTCAGGATTCTCATGCAATTGTTTGTAACAATTGTTTAGAAAAGTTGCATTTTCTTTGGTGAAATCTGCAGCTTTTTTTTGAACAGGATTTGTTTGTGCTTGATTGATAAGCGGAACAAAAAATGCAAGGATTGACAAGATCTTTTTCATTGTATTATTTTATGTTTTTGGGAATGCCTGCTACGATTCTTAATGGTGCACCGCTGCCTTTTCCTATCTTCATTGGAAGTGCAATGATGAAAAATTGGTTTGATGTTAATTTGTCGAGATGTGCAATATTTTCAAACCCTGCTTTATTGGCGCCCATTAAAATCTGATGTGTTTTGAAGTCTTTCGATTGTCCATAATCAATACTTGGAGTATCCAATCCCAGTGCTTTGATGTTTCTTTTTTCGATTAGCCATTTTGTAGTTTCTGGGTCAATGCCAGGAAAATGCAATTCAGGTATCGCTTCCACACCAGTTTTTGCTGAGCCAAAATATTTTTCTCTGTTGGGATAATATTGTCCATATCCAGTTTTGAAAATGACAATCGTTCCTTCTGCTATACGACCGTTTTTCTTTTCCCAATTTTCAATGTCTGCGATTGAAATCAAGTAGTCTCTGTTTTTTAGCGCATTTTCGGAAACATCTATCAAGACTGCATTTCCAGCCAAACTGCTAATCGGCAATTCGTCTACCGTCATTTTGTTTTCTGCAAAATGGATAGGAGCATCTAAATGTGTTCCGCCATGCTCTGGTGTGCAAATGCTGTAAGACGAATAAAAGAAACCCAGTGGCGTTTTTCCATGGGCATCTGTAGTGTGTTCAAAACCCTTCACATTGTTGGGCCAATATAAAGTGGTCGTGTCGAAAGCATAGGTGAGGTCTATCCATTCCATGTTTTCTAATGATGGTTTGTTTTCGCATTTTTTGTTACAGGCGGTGAAAATGGTTGCGCCTAAAAAAAGGATGAAAAAATGTTTCATGCTAGTGATTTGTATTTTAATTAATAAAGTAATTTATCCTGCTGTTGGAATATTCATCATCGAATCCTCATCCTCACCCATAGCAGCTCTTTTCATTCGAAGGGCGGTGTCTTTTCCAACATATTTTTCTATTCTTTGCTCTATGAAATAAATCAAAGGAGTCAACACAATGGCCATCGTGAATTTGTACATGTAATTCATCAAACAAATGGCCAGTACTTTTTGCCAGCTCCAATCAGCGCCCAATTTAAAAGCAATAAATAAAACCACAAAACTATCTACCAGTTGAGATATCATGGTAGAACCGGTTGCACGCAGCCATATCCATTTTTCACCTGTTGCTTTTTTTATGCGATGAAACACCATCACATCAATAACCTGACTCACTAAAAAGGCCATCAAACTTCCAACAATAATCCACAATCCCTGTCCAAATACGCCAGAAAATGCAGCTTGCATGTTGGGTATTCCTTTGTCAACATTCGATGCTATCCACCAATCTGGAGCAGTTGTACGGATGGCTAAATAAAACATCACAAATGCATAAGCAATCAAGCCAACAGCTATGTAGGAAATGCGACGAACCGCTTTTGGGCCATAATATTCATTTACAATGTCCGTCATCACAAATTCAATTGGCCACAATAAAACCCCGCATGTCAAAGAAAATGACAAGCCCGATTCGCCAAATAAATTAAAATTGGAAGGAGCAATGCCCAGAACTGATTCCAATGAAAAGATCTTCCCACCGATACATTCTGCTATCAACGCATTGGCTACAAAAAAAGCAGCCATAAATGTAAAAACTTTGGTGGGCCTATCAGCCAATATCTTTTTGAGCATAATTTTTTAGATGACAATTTAATTCAAATTCAGTTTATAAATTAAAACATTTTATTTTAACTGCGTTTTGAATTATGATGGTTATTGAATTAAAAATTCAGTTTAGAAATAAATTTGCTTTAGAGATACTTGAGCGGGCAAACTATTTAGATCAACAGTATACTGCTCGGTTGTTTCTGCAAATCCTTTGTCGCGCAACTTTGCAGAAATGGATTGTATGGTTTGAATGAATTTTTTTCTTTTTGTTGGACTGAATGATTGAAGGTTGAATCCAATAAGATACTCACCTTCTCTTCCGAGTGGACTGATGTGTGTTGCTTTTATTTTTTTGATGTGGTATTTTTTTTTGAATTGTACAATGCCCTTTTTTAATGGAGCAGCATCCGGCACACCGCAACAATAACTTCCAAATGATACGGCCAAATCAAATTTTAACGTACTGTCTTTAGATTGACAATAAGAGACTTGCCAAAAAAGCAAACAGATGAAAAAAGCAATTTTGTTTTTATTGAAAAGTTGCATGATGTATTATCTTTTATAAAAACAAAAATATGTTCAATGCTATTGTTTTTCAAAAATACCTGCAACATCTTTCAATACAATTTTAATCATCACTGGTTTTTCAATATTTATAATTTCAGCTTCATTCGCATTTTCACCTCCAAAATGATGTACCCGAGTGTTGGTCATCAGCGTCATGATATTTTCATAGAGCAAAGCACGAGCAGCATTTGCATCTTCCTCGTGCAGTATTTCTATTACACCGTTAGCCATCGCACTTTGAAAATTGTTCATGCTTCCAATGATGTCAACCTGAACGCAAACTCTTGGATTTTTTTTAATCAGGTCCATTTTTTTACCAGGGTAAGTTTGACAATAAATGGCTTTGCCATCATAGTAATATGTCATTGGAATGACATAAGGTTGCAATCCATCGGAAAACCCAATTCTGCAAATGGCCTGACTTTTAAAAATATTTTCTATTTGATCTTTGGTAAGACTTCCTCTCATGTTGTTTTTTTTAAGACAACAAAATCAAACATTCAATTACTTTTTGAGATGATAAAAATCATGCAGTTTTATTTTTTTTCTCATAAACATCAACATCAACAAATCTTAGGTTAGTGTTTCAAATTCAATATAAAAAATTAGCACATTGGTATAAAAAACAGATCAGTCATTTTACGGGGAAGAAAAAAGTCGAAACTCTATACACTAACGAAAAAAATATATCATGAAGACAATTATCTTAGCTACTGATTTTTCTGCAGCATCGCACAATGCAGCAAAATATGCTGTTGAAATGGCCAACGCACTCGAAGCGAGAATATTATTGTTCAATGCGTATGAAGTGCCATTGTCGATTCCTGAATCGTATGTTATTGTGAACCCTTCGGAAGTTAAAAAAGCAGCAGAAGATTATTTGCTCGATGAGGTGGTGAGTTTAAGAAAGAAAAGCATGTACCCAATTGAAATACTCGCTGCGGAGGGCAATGCCACAGAAACAATTTTGCGTCAGGCAGAAAAATATAACGATTGCTTGTTGGTGGTTGGGATGAAAGGGGATGGGAAAAAAACGCGAAATGTTTTTGGTAGCACTGCAAGTGGGTTGGCGAGAAAATCAAATATACCCTTGCTAATTGTTCCAGAGAACGCAGTGTTTAGAACGATAAATAAAATTGCGCTGGCTTCAGATATTAATTTCGAAACCGATTTATCTACTATTGATGCGTTAAAGGAAGTAGGCATGTCTTTTAATTCGAAAATTTATATCGTTAGAGTTTTAAAAAATAATTTAAATATTGTAGATGAATTGGCCTATCGTTCCAATCGCATCTTAAGCAAGTTGAAACCATTGGAGGCCGAATATAAATTCCCTCGTTCTGGTGATGTGACCAAAGCATTGCAAGACTTTGCTGAAGATTATAACATAGATTTATTGACCGTTATACCCCAACACCACAACTTACTGGAAAGGGTTTTTATAAAAAGTGAAACAAGACAGCTGATTTTTCATGCCTACATTCCATTGTTGATTTTGCCCGAAAAAATTAAACACTCCGACAAACAATCCACATCGCTTCAAAAGCAGCAATCTTGATTTCATGAATAAAAAAAAGACCCCGAAATCGGGGCCTTTTTTTTATGGTTATTTTGTAATTGATTATGGTTTCACGAATGCTTTACCAACACCAATTTGATTTCCGTATCCATCTTCAAGTGTAACAAAATAAATACCTGAAGCTGCGTGCGTAAGGTTTACTGGCAACAAGTTGTAGCCTTGTAAATTTCCTACGTTTACAGGATATGTTTTCTTGAATACTCTTGCACCTTTAGCATCATAAATTTGAACAGTTTGGAATCTGCTCTTGTTTTCGTTTGTGATGTAGTTGTACAATGAAACAGTGAAATTACCATTGTTTGGATTTGGATAAATAAACAATGTGCTTGTGATAGAATCTCTCACTGTTAATGGAGCAGACATGCTTTCGCACAAATTACGATCTTGAGAAGCTTTCACTGTGTATGTTCCAACTTGATCTGCTGCAACAACCAAAGTGGTTATGTTTGAGTTGTTGGCAATCAATTGTCCGTTTTTATACCAGTTTAAATCAAAACCTGCTGGTGTAACAGTTGCAGTTAAGGTTACTGTTCTTCCTGGCAATAAAGCAACGTTTGAAGGAGAAGCAGTTAATGTAACTACTGGTAATGGATTAGCAGTAATGTCAATTGTTGTGGTGTTTGAACAGTTGTTGTTATCAGTACCCGTTACGGTATAGGTAATGGTGTTTGGAACAGACGGTGTATTTGGATTAACTGATGGATTAACAGTAACTGCAGATCCGGTTAAACCTATTGGAGCCCATGTGTATGTTGAAGCACCTGATCCAATCAATGTTACAGGACTTCCAGTACAAACACTGATATCGCTAGCATTTGCAGAAATGGTAGGTAATGCATTTACACTTAAAGTTGCATTGTTGCTCACTGTTGGCGTTGTACAAGTAGCGTTTGACAACAATACATGATACAAATTACCAGCATTTGCAGTTGTAGCGTTATTAATGGTGTAAGACGCATTTGTTGCACCTGCAATGTTGGTGAATGTTGTTCCACCGTTGGTGCTTACTTGCCATTGGTAAATTACACCTGTTCCATTTGCAGTAACATTCACTGTCGCATTTGAACCGCTACATACTGTGGTGCTGCTTGGTTGAACAGCAACGGTTGCAGGAGTAACAACATTTAATGTAGCAGCATTTGAAATTGCAGCAGGTGTACAAGTACCAGTAACTACAACATGGTATTGATAACCATTTTGCGTTGCTGTAATTCCATTGATGCTGTAAGAAGCACTAGTTGCAGCAGCGATGTTAGTGTATGTTACACCACCATCTGTACTCAATTGCCATTGGTAGCTGATGCCAGTTCCGGTAGCTGCTGATGTGAAAGTGATATTAGAACCAGCACACAAAGTATTGCTGATTGGTTGTGTTGTAATTGCAGGCAATGCATTTACAGTTAATGTAGCAACTGCTGATGTCGATGGAGTAGCACAAGATGCACTTGAAACAACCACTCTGTATTTGTTTCCGCTTTGTGAAACTGCAGAAGTAACGCTGTAAGTTGCACTGGTTGCACCTGCGATGTTGGTGTAAGTAACACAACCATCAGTACTTACTTGACATTGGTAACTTAAACCAGAACCACTT
>Ga0114979_10002227_pt1 | contig 13117 bp, 9 predicted proteins | sample S_140625_EF_Meta_FD_87315 | JGI IMG/M metagenome (GOLD analysis project Ga0114979, IMG submission 87315) | Freshwater microbial communities from Lake Simoncouche, Canada to study carbon cycling - S_140625_EF_MetaG | ecosystem: Environmental > Aquatic > Freshwater > Lake | place: Lake... | reverse complement strand
CCATTTTTTACCGCAATGAAAATGGGTGTATCGACGCGGCAACTATCCATGTTGCAGTGCGCCAGCAATTGCCCGACGAATTCCTCGGCCCCGATGCTGTGTTATGCCCTGGCGAAATTGTTTTGGTAGAAATCGACGAGACCGTCTGTCCGGAATGTACTTATACCTGGCAAGACGGGTCAACGGCCAATCCATACACCGTTTACACTCCACTCATCAACCAGTCCTCATACCTCTACGCCATACGTTTTGATCCGGTCTGTAATCAGAACGCTTACGATGCCATCAATGTTTACGGCATATATCCCGAATCCATCGCGCTACCCGACACTGTAATATCCTGCGATCTATACCCCTTCTGGCTACAGGTCAATGCGTACTTCTTCGACAGTATTAGCTGGCAAGACGGCAGCGCTGAACCGGCATACTCTATTACAAGTCCCGGAACTTATTGGATTACCGCAACATCGGTGTGTGGTGTGTTTTCCGATACGACCATTGCCGTCGGACCGGTTCACAATTCACTGAACCTGCCAGAATCCATTGCGCTTTGCGCTCATCAATTGCCCTATGCTCTGCCGTATGATTATAACTTTTATAACTATGAGTGGAGCAACAATAATGGAGGCTTGGTCTACGAAGCAGGTGAAATCATAGTGACAGCAACCGATTTTTGCATTGAGGTTTATGACACCCTCACGGTAAGTGTGAGCCCATCACCGGAAATCAATATTCCGGAAATCATCCAGAGTTGCAGCGATACCACTGTTGTATTGTCGCTGCCCACCGCGCCCGGACAAGTCAATTACTGGCAAGGGATTATGCAGAACAACCTTGACGTTTCGGAAACAGGATTTTATACCTACACAGCGCAACATACCTCAGGCTGTGCCATTCAGGACAGTGTGCAGGTTGTCATTAGTAATTTGTATTTCAACATTCCCGACTCTACCCTTTGTCCGGGCGACCCACTTGAATTTTCACCCGAAACAAACGCCACTTTCTGGCTTTGGAACCTTGAGGATGATGAAACAATTACCATCACCGATGCGGGAATGTATGTTGTCTTCTATTCGGATTACTATTGTTCGGGGTTCAGCAACTTTTACATCACGTTAACGGATGCCACCGAGTATAATCTTACGCTACCCGACAGCGTTTCAGCCTGCAGTAACGAGTTACCGATTACCATCGAAGCAGTTGGCGACGTCGCTGAGAACTATGCGTGGAGCAATGGTGATTCAACAGCGACAGCCTTGCTGTACAATCAAGGGTGGTATGTGTTGAACACAGACTATGCGTGTGGAGAGAAATCGGATAGCACCTATCTGACCATCGCATCAGCGCCACCATCCGTATTACCGACCGACACTGTCCTATGCAGCAATGCGACACTTGTTCTGTCGGGCCCAATCGGATATTCCAACACATGGAGTGCGGGTGAGCAAACAGACACCGTGCTGATATCGCAACCGGGATTGGTCGTGCTGAACTCCTTGTCAGAAGAGGGCTGCATACGTACTGACTCCGTAGAAGTTTTTGCATCTGACTTATTCATTTCTATGCCTGAAACATGGACGCTATGCCCAGGGGATACGCTCGATTTAATTGCCTCAACAAACGGCAACGCGTATTTCTGGAATACGGGTGAAACATCATTGTCGATTGTGATTGACTCTCCCGGGAATTACCAATTCACCTCATCGAGCAATTTCTGCAACGAGACAACCACAGTTGAGGTGTCTGCATGGCCCGACTTCTCATTCAGTCTTGGGGAAGATCAGATAGTCACTTCAGCGACGGCTCTAATCAGCGCTCCGGAAGGCTTCGATGCATACAACTGGAATATTGCGGGCCAAAACGAATCATCGATCACCGTCTCCCAGAACGGTACCTATGCGCTAACCGTTACCGACGAAAACGGCTGCACGTATCAAGATGAAATCAGGGTCTTTTTCAATCGTCCCTCTAACGAGTCATTCATCGAAGTGCCCGACCTTTTCTCTCCGGATAATGGTCTCATTGCGCAATACAACAATGTGTCTGTCTATGACGTGAAAATATTCGATGCCGCAGGTAGATTGGTGAATTACGGGAATACCTTTCCACTGCTCTGGGATGGTCGCTATTCGGCTTCCGGCGCAGCCACAGGCATGTACTATTATATCATCAATTACGCTGACACTTCCGGGAAAAAGCACGTGAAGAAGGGTAACTCACTGCTGGTTGACTAATTCAGCTTAGCTATAAAAATGACTTTATTCAGCAGCAAAAGCATTTAATTTCCAAAAAAAATAACCAAGCCCGTAACCTTCGACTTTCCCTACGCGTTACAAAGGTGTGATTTGTTTTTTTGGTTAATTAATGGATTTGGTTAAGTAAGAAAGCCTCCCAACGGGGAGGCTTTTTTATTTGGTGACTATCCCACCTTCACCTTACGTAATTCGAAGTTCTGGCCAAGGTATACTTTACGCACCTGCTCATCGGATGCAAGCTCCTCGGCTGTGCCCGCTTTTAAGATTTGTCCGTCGTACAATAGATAAGCGCGATCGGTGATCGAAAGCGTCTCTTGCACATTGTGGTCAGTAATGAGCACGCCTATGTTGCGCTGCTTCAATTGATATACAATTTTCTGAATGTCCTCAACGGCGATTGGGTCTACACCTGCAAAGGGTTCATCGAGCAGTATAAACTTGGGGTCGGTAGCCAATGCGCGCGCTATCTCTGTGCGCCGGCGCTCGCCTCCGCTCAGTGTGCCACCCATGTAGGTGCGTTTGTGCGTGAGACCAAACTCCTCAAGGAGCGATTCCAGCTTATCGCTTTGCTCCTTCTTGTTCAGCTTCGTCATTTCGAGCACGGCCTTGATGTTATCTTCAATCGACAACTTGCGAAACACGCTGGCCTCTTGCGGTAAATAACCCACGCCTAGCTGCGCCCTGCGATACATCGGCTCGCGTGTGATGTCGATGTCGTCCAAAAACACATGGCCTTCATTGGGTTTCACCAAGCCGGTAACCATGTAGAAACTTGTGGTTTTGCCTGCTCCGTTAGGCCCAAGCAATCCAACGATTTCACCTTGGTTCACTTCAAAGGAAACACCTTTTACAACGGTTCGCTGACCGTATTGCTTGATGATATGTTCGGCGCGGAGTTTCAGTGGCGAATGGATTCCAATCGCGAAGGTACGGGTATATAGCCAAGGTCCATTACCGTATGGGCGACCACGATGGAACGCCCGCGCGAGGGAGGATCGTCGCGATATCGATGCCGGAGGCGATTCGTAGGGGCGACCCTATGTGGTCGCCCGCGCGAAAGCGATGAGTCGGGGCGACCACGATGAGTCGCCCGCGCGAGGGAGGATCGTCGCGATATCGATGCCGGAGGAGATTCGTAGGGGCGACCCTATGTGGTCGCCCGCGCGAAAGCGATGAGTCGGGGCGACCACCATGGGTCGGGGCGACCACGATGGGTCGGGGCGACCACCATGGGTCGGGGCGACCACGATGGGTCGGGGCGACCACGTTGGGTCGCCCTTACCGGGAGTACTTCTGTTTGTACTTCTCGTAGAGGTCGGTTTGTTTGCTGCGCAGGACGATGCTTCGTCCTTGGATATAGGCGTGTGTGAGCGCGTTTGTGCGCATATCGAGTGCGTCGCCGTTCGAGATGAACAGTGTTGCATCCTTGCCTACTTCGAGTGTGCCGCAGCTTTGGTCGATGCCCAGGATTTTCGCCGGTGCTTGTGTGAGCGAGCGCACCGCCTCTTCATAAGGCAAACCATAGGCTACTGCAGTACCCGCATAAAACGGCAAGTTGCGGGCTCCCATTCGCTCCATATCGCCTTCATTCTGCAAGGCAAATGACACCCCCGCCTTGTAAAGCATCGCGGGCAATTTGAATGGAAGATCGATATCGTCCTCGGCATACATCGGCAATTCATGTAATCGACGCAATAAGACGGGCACCTGATTGGCGATTAATTGCTCCGCCACCAAATGCGCGTCATATCCACCAACAATGACCATCTGCTGTACGTTCTGACTTACTTTGAAATTCAGAGCCTCCTGAATCGACTTTGCATCGTCGGCATGCACATACAACTTCTGTGAACCGTTGAACACACCGCGCAAACCTTCAAAGCGAACTTCGCGAATTCCTGGTTCCTTCACAGCACAATAAGCACGGGCCTCATTGAAGAAGGTATGTATCTCGCGCAGCTGCTGGTCATATGTTTTAACTTTCTCTACATTCACTTTTCCCTTGTCGTAGTGCTTATGGAAAACACCCGGCCAATTCAGGTGCACGCCGTCATCAGCCTTAACAAGCGCATCTTCCCAATTCCATGCGTCGAATTGCATAACGCATGACGTGCCGCTAATGACACCTCCACGAGGCGTTATCTGCCCCATCAACACACCGTTGAGGCGCACAGTGGGAATGATTTCCGAGTCGGTATTGTAGGCTATCGCAGAGCGAATACCTGGCTTAAAAGCTCCTGTTTCTGCCACATCGTTGGCAGGACGAATGGCATCCAACTCATGCAGTCCAAGTGTTGAGTTTGTTGCTATGAAGCCGGGATAAACTTGCTTGCCTGACGCATCAATAGTTTCATCATAGGCGTTCGGAGCCAACCGAATAGTACGGGCATCGGCCACCATATCCAGCTTACCATCGCGAAATCCAATGGCTGCATTTTCGATGACGGTTCCGTCACCTATATGCGCCGTGGCATTCATGATAAGCACTGAGCGTGTTTGCGCTGGCGCTACGGTTGGGTTTTGCTGAGCGATCGACAACAGACTCGCTGCAAAAAAGAGTGTGATAAATAGGGTTCTCATGGTTGCTGCTTATTTGAATGAAACACCTTGTGAAGTTTGATCGAGCGTATCGCAATGGAAATGCTTCTTGTCTTTGAAGCCGGGTGTGCGCACAGGCTCTCCGGCACCCTTTGCGTTGAGCATTTTCTGAATGAGGCGTGCGCGTTCGGTGTTCATGCTCTTGCGCATTTCCACATCTCGTTCTGCATCGAAATAACAGATGCCATCGACAAACGTCTTCTCTGCCTTCGCGTAAATGCTCAACGGGTGGTCGGTCCAAATAACCACGTCAGCATCCTTGCCGGCAGCCAGACTACCCGTGCGTTTATCGATGTGCAACAACTTGGCAGGATTCAGCGTCACGAATTTCAACGCGTCTTCTTCTTTTACACCGCCGTACTTAACCGCCTTGGCAGCTTCCTGATTGAGACGGCGTGCCATTTCAGCATCATCACTATTGAAGGCTACCGTGATTCCTTGCTCGTGCAACAATGCTCCATTATGTGGTATGGCATCCTTCACTTCGTACTTGTATGCCCACCAATCGCTGAATGAACTTGCGCCTGCCCCGTGGGCCTTCATCTTATCGGCCACCTTATAGCCTTCCAAAATGTGGGTGAATGTGTTGAGCGTAAAATTCATACTATCAGCCACGTGCATGAGCATATTGATTTCGCTTTGAACGTAGCTGTGACACGTCACAAATCGTTGGTGGTTGAGAATCTCATTGAGCGTCTGCATTTCCAAATCAACCCTCGGAGCATTCACGTAAGCCAGTGAGCTGTTCTTTCTCGTATTTCTGTTCTTTCTCGGTTCTTGCAAAACCGCAATATTAGCAGCACCATACTCACGTGCGCGAATGAAGTGATCGTAATACAACTGCTCCACACCCATACGTGTTTGCGGAAAACGCATGCCATCGTTGTACCAGTTGGACTGCTTCACGTTTTCACCTAAAGCAAACTTGATGAAACCCGGAGCATTGTCTACGAGCATATCCTCGGCATTACCTCCCCAGTGCAGCTTCACCAAAGCGCTTTGTCCTCCGATGGGGTTAGCACTTCCGTGGAGTAACTGAGCACACGTTACGCCACCCGAAAGTTGGCGGTAGATGTCAATATCCTCCGGCCACACCACGCGAGCCTCTTCCACTTCAGCGCTGCACGCCTGTTCGCCTTCATTAACACTTGCCAATGCAATGTGGCTATGCTCGTCGATGATGCCGGGCGTGACATGTTTGCCCTGCGCATCGATTACACGAGCCCCCGGATACTTCGACGCATCAACCGTTTTACCGATTGCTACAATTTTTCCTTGATGGATGAGCAGCTGACCGTTTTCAATTTTTCCTTCTGCTTCGCACGTCCAGAGTGTTGCGTTTTTAATCCATACTGTTTCAGCTTTGGGCTTTTCCTTGGAACCATAGGCTGTGAAAGGATAGATGACTTCTCCGACAACTTCTTTTTCCCCATTCTCCTTTCCCTTTTCTCCACTCTCCTTTTTACCGTCATCTTCTTTCTTCATGTCTTTTGCCTTCCTAACGGCGCTCCATTCCATCCAATTGCCCGCAGCATCTTGTCCTCGTCCGGACCAGTTCGCTCGATCATCAGCAATATCGCCGGCAAGACGCAGCATGCCCGCATAGAACTCATCGGATGCGTCAAAACCAATCGTGAGTAACTCGTTCACCAATGAAATGGAAACGGTGTAATTGAGTGTATCCATTTTTGCAGTGCCATCATCGTTCTTGCCAGGCTTTACGTGTTGAATGGACGCCTTTGTTTTTCCCTCCACCTCTTTCACTTTTAACTCATAGGTGTGCTTGGGTAGTTTCAGTTCATAGTTGCCAACGAGATCAATTGCCTTTGCAGCTTCAATCACAAACTGCTCGCCCTGCACCCAGTTTTCATACAGCATTGCAGACTCGTTGAAGATGTTGTCGGAGGCAATGAAAAAGTTGGCCCATGCGCCCACTTTCAATGACCCCAACTCGTTATTGGCTCCTATCCAAAAGGCAGGCGTGTAGGTAAGCGCCTTCAATGCTTCTTGCTCTGAAAGCCCTCGTTTAACCGCCTTGCGCAGGTTCTTCCAAAACTGAGCGCGCTCGCCCAGTCCATGTCCGGTGATAGCGAACGGAATTTTCTGTGCGGATAACATGGCACAGTTGGAGGGCGCCATTTCCCAGTGCTTCATTTCATCGAGGCTTACCAGACGCGACACATAGGGATCGCTCACATCGAAAGCATCGGGGAACGTTAACGGCACAATCAGCGAGGCCTTTGTTGCCGCAACATCATTCAATCGCTGGTATTCGGTTCCGTTGGTTTTGATGATGTATTGAATACCGAATTCATCGCCCACTTTATCGGCCCGTAGCAAATTCCATTTGTCACCGGCATCGAAAAACGAAGGTCGGAGCGCAAGCGTATTCATGGCATCGAGTGAGAGGTTCCGCTCCTCTGTTTTGCCTCCGTTCGCATACCACTGTGCATCATAATACGACTGACGCAGCAACGCAATGGAGCCCATCAACGAAGAAGGATAACCGGTTGTACTCGTACCTTTATTGAATGAGTAATGCGAAGAAGCCATTGGGTTTAGCAAGGATTGATTCGGTTGGCTTCCTAGCGTAACAAGTGCTCCCGAACCACGCACTATGCCGTCCATTTTATGCGTAAGCACTGCGCCGAAACCGGCACCTCGCATTTCCTTCGCGACATCTTCTTTGCAGGTAAAATTCAATGCAGCCGTGTAGTCGGCATTGATGGCGTCATTCCATCCGAATGCGCCTTTTGGTGATTCATTTCCACTACCGCCTCGCATGCGTGGACCACCTTCGGAGCCCTTTGCGGGTGCTGCTTCAGCCAATCCATAATCAGAATGCAAATCGATGAATGAAGGGTAGATGTATTTTCCCTTGCAATCGACAACCACAGCATTGGCGGGAATAGCGATGGAATTACCAACTGCGATAACCTTTCCCTTTTCAATCAGCAACGTGGCGTCCTCCAGTCGGGTTTGGTAGTCGATGAAAATAGTTGCGTGCGTAAATGCAACAGAAGTGACATCCTTGGGAAGGATTCCATTGTAGGGAAAAGTCGGCTGTGCTTGAGCATACAAAACGGTGCATAAAGCAAGCCAAACGAAGAAGATGCGCATGGGTGATTTGTTTAATTGAAGTGTGAAATATATTCCGAAAATGCTATTCCATTCCGCGTGTAATCACGGTAATTTTTAACCGTAAAGTCGCAGAGAAGTTCCCGAAATTTGCGCCATGGAAACGACCAAGAAAATACCCACTTCTCTGTACGCTGAAATGACGCCTAACCCGGCGGCCATGAAGTTTGTTGCTGACCGCGCGCTCATTACAGGCGGACTTCAGGTTGAATACAGAAGTAAGTCTGAAGCCAAAGGCTCCTCTGCGCTCGCTGAAGAGCTGTTCAACTTCCCTTTTGTTACGAGTGTTTTCATCAGCGGAAACTATGTCACCGTTCTCAAAGATGAATCGCTCGGTTGGGAAATGATTGTGCAGCAGCTTCGCGAATACATCCGCGAATGGCTGATGGATAATGCCGTAGTCGTTAGTGCCGTGCCCGCTGATTTGGTCAACCGCACACGAGAAGCATCCGTCGGAAATGACACTGATTCCACTACTAAAGACGCAATGGACTACAGTGGTTTCGAGCCAACGGAGTACGACGATGAAATCCGATTCCTTTTGCATGAATACGTGAGGCCCGCTGTGGAAAGTGATGGCGGTGCTATCGACTTCATGGCCTATCGCGATAAAAAAGTTTATGTGCAATTGAAAGGATCTTGCAGCGGCTGTCCATCTTCTACAGCAACCTTAAAGGGCGGTATTGAAAATCTACTCAAAGCCAAAATGCCCGATATCGTGGAAGAAGTAGTGGCAGAATCCGTATGAGTGCTCCGCGTCGTTTAGTCCTTATTCACGGCTTTACCGAACGCCCAACCATGTGGGATGATATGACGACAGCATGGGTTGATGGTTCGATTGCCGTCTGCACGCCCTCCATTCCCGGACATGGCAACCATCCGGAGATACCGGACATACGCACGGCAGAATCCTATTGCGAAGCCCTGTTGCAACAAATCCCGAACGACAACCTCCCCTTAATTGTGGTGGGTCACTCCATGGGTGGATACCTCGCCTCTACACTGGTGCGAATGGTGCCGGAACGCATTCAGGCCATTGGTTTTTTTCACTCCAAAGCGGGTTCGGATTCTGCGGAAAAGATTGAAGACCGGAAGCGCGCCATAGCCACCGCGGCCCAAAACAAAGACCTTTATCTGGCCACCATGCTGCGCAACACACTCGCTGAAGACAATTACCCGCGCTTTCAGAAAGAACTCGCAACGTTGATTGAACAAGCCAAGCACGATATCTCAGAAGCCTGCATTGAAGCCGCTCAGGAAGTCATGATTCAGCGGCCGGATAACATTGGCTTTCTATCAACGGCAGCATTTCCAATTCACTATTTTCTGGGGAAACAAGACAGGTCAATTTTATTTGAACACATGCAAGAAGAACTACTGGCGCTGCCCGGCGCTTCAATGTATGTTGCAGAAACAGCGGGTCACATGGGACACATTGAATGTCGCACAGAGGCAATTGAGTGGTTGAAGCAAGTCTGCGCTTTCAACAAATGAGTTACTTCTTAACGGCTGCGAACTCGCGATATTCCGCAGCGACCTGAAGCGCCCGCTTGAAGTCCGGGTCGCTTTCCAGCGAAACTCTTACCATGGCTGTATCATCGAACAAGCTACGAGCCAGTTGTCCTTTTATGCGCATGCGCAATTGAGGCGTAATCTTCTTAAGGACCGTGCGATTCACTTTGATCTTCTCCTTTTCCGCCAAGGATACAAGACCATTAATCATGCTTTCGCTCACGGAGAAGTCGTCAATGAAATCATCTGCCGTTTTAAACTTCAGTAGCTCCTTGCGATGATCGTCGAGATAGTTGAAGCAGTAATTACGGATGATGCCGCTGTATGCGATGTCTGACAGGAGTCCGGAAAAATAAATGCTGTCAATTGGAACAAACACGTCAGGCATAATGCCCCCACCGCCATAAACTAATCTACCTGACGGAGTTCTGAAAAGCAATGAATCTGGGAAATGAATGCTGTCGGCAGAAGTCAGTTCACCGGTCTCCAAACGCTTCTGAAAATCGTCTTCATAATTGATAGAGTCACCGTAAGGCTTTTGTATGCAGCGACCGGTTGGCGTGTAATAACGGGCAACCGTCAAGCGAAGTGCACTGTTGTCGGCGAGTTCCATTTCATGTTGTACAAGCCCTTTTCCAAAAGAACGTCTTCCAACGGTGACGGCACGATCCCAATCCTGCAGCGCCCCTGCTACAATTTCACTTGCCGAGGCGGAAGTTTGATCAATCAAGATAACAACATCAAACTTCTTGTACTTTCCTTCCTTACCCGAACGAATCTCATCTTCACCGGTGTGCATACCGCGGGTCTTGACAATCGTGCGACCTTCGGGCAAAAACTCCTCAACAATCTCGGCAGCTTGATTCAGCAATCCACCTCCGTTGCCGCGTAAATCCAGAATGAGCGATGAACAGCCATCGTCTTCTAGCTTCTTAGCAGCAGCCATAAATTCATCGTAGGTCTTCTCAGCGAAGCGGTCCACTTTAATGTAGCCTACGCTATCATTCACCATAAATGAAGCCGTTACGCTCTCAATTGGAATACTGCCTCTCTCAATGGTAAACTCCTGCAATCCCTTGCTACCCGGACGCATTACGGCTACTTTGACTTCGCTGCCTTGCTTACCCTTGAGAAGCTTTTGAGCCTTGTCGCCGTCGAGTTCTTTGCCTGAAATTTCGACACCATTAACAGCAATGATTCGATCGCCTGCTTGCAGGCCGGCCTTCGCTGACGGACCGTCCTTGATGGTCTTAACAACCATTAGGCTATCGCGCATGATCAAAAACTCAATTCCAACACCACTGAATTCACCCTTCATTCGCTCCTTCTCCAGAGCAACCTCTTCAGAACCCATATAGTAACTATGTGGATCCAAATTCTTGAGCACGCTGGCAATCGCGTCTTCAATGAGTTGCTGCTTGTTGACGCTATCCACGTAATTGTCCTCGATAAAGTCAATCAGGCTAACCAACTTATTGGCATTCTGCTCTACCGCGGGCTTAACCTGCAAGAGATTCTTATCCCCCAGGTTGGTGCCAATGAACATTCCCGCAATCAACGTAAGCGCAAAAAGTAAAGGCTGCATGGGCGATGGTTTCTTCGCCGATTGCTGCTCCGTGCCGGTTGAATAGATATCGTTGGTGGATTGTTGCATGAATGAAACTCGCTGACGCGGGCAACAAATAAACGGTAATAAACAGCCCTGACTACATAGGGTTGATAATTTTAACGTAGGTTCAGATTACATCCGGTATTTGAACAATCTCAAGCTCTGCATTTCGCAGGAAATCAAGACCCGTGGTGTCTTTGTATTCATGCATGTAAACCAGCCGGTTTATTCCTGCTTGCAAAATCAATTTGCAACACTCCTTGCAAGGAGATAACGTAATGTACAGCGTTGAATCTTTGGCGTCGTTGGACGAACGTGCGATTTTCAAAATAGCATTCGCTTCCGCGTGCAAAACATACCATTGCGTTTCACCATTCTCGTCTTCACAGGCATTGGGAAATCCGCTGGGTGTTCCATTGTAACCATCGCTGATGATCATGTTGTCTCTCACGAGTATGGCTCCTACCTTTTTGCGTGTGCAGTGTGAAAGCGATGCCCACTCAACCGCCATCCTTAAATAGGCCCTGTCATAACGCTCCTGTTTACCATAAATCATGAATCGTAGCTTTTTACCGTTGCAAAGGAAGTGATTAAGCGGGTTCAGACATAACTTTGAACCATGAAGATTTATACCCGTCGAGGCGACGATGGCAGCACCGGACTGCTAGGTGGAGCGCGTGTTCCCAAACATCACAGCAGAATTGATGCCTATGGCAATGTCGACGAGCTGAATTCATATTTGGGGATTTTACGGGATCTTGCAGGAAATAAGCAACATGCCGACTTTATCCTTGCCGTGCAGGAACGTCTATTCACCTTAGGAAGCCACCTCGCGCTCGATCCGGATCATGTCGGTAAAATGAATTTGCCCGAATTGACGGACGGCGATATAGAGGCACTGGAACAAGCTATGGATGAAATGGACCAACGCTTGCCGGAAATGCGAAACTTCATTTTGCCGGGAGGCCACATCGCTGTTTCTCATTGTCACGTAGCTCGATGTGTTTGTCGAAGAGCCGAGCGAAGTGTGGTCTTCCTTGCCGAACAATCACCCGTGCCTGAAATTGGGTTGAAGTACCTCAACCGATTAAGCGATTACCTCTTCGTTCTCTCACGCATGCTGTCGCAAGAATTAGGCGCGGAAGAAAAGCCTTGGATTCCGCGCAAATAAAAAATCCCCGAACTAACGGGGAATTTCATTATGTAGTCTGATCAATACTCATCTTCATTGAAGAAGAAGTCTTCCTTGGTCGGGTAATCCGGCCAAATGTCTTCGATGGTGTCAAATACTTCTTCATCATCTTCTATCTGCTGCAGATTCTCCACTACTTCGAGCGGGGCTCCTGTGCGCATCGCAAAATCGATGAGCTCATCCTTTGTCGCAGGCCAAGGTGCATCTTCAAGATAGGAGGCCAATTCTAGTGTCCAATACATAGTCGTAATTTATTAGCGTAATCGTTCGTAGTACGTGACGCGAAAATAAAAAGTTCGGTTACAAAACCAAGAGAATTTTACACCGCTGATAATCAGTTATTAAGATGGATTTGGGCTCTCCAGGATGCGTGCACAACGCTGAAATAGTGGCATGCTGGAGTGAATTCTCGCCGAGTCGCCAACTATTCAGACGCTATTAAACCTTTACTCTTCAAAACTTTAACGTAGTAGCTAGTTGTCATCCTGGCGTAATGTGTGAACTTAGCCGCACTAAATCATTTACCATGAAATTATTTTACACATTTCTGTGCCTTACCATGCTTGCACTCTCGCCACTAACGGCGCAAGTCCGTATGGTATCCGTTGACCCAGCAAATCAACACATCACCATCAAAAATTTTGGCGCAGCTACTGACATCAGCAGTTATCGCCTTTGCGCTTTGTTCGAATATGCGAATCTGAATTCGATATTCGTTTCGATTGTTTCCGGTGACTTCGCATTGCTCACCGATGAAGAAGTAACCATACAGTGGAATGCTTCTACGGGCTTCAATACAACAGCCAGTGATAT
>Ga0114979_10002225_pt1 | contig 13120 bp, 10 predicted proteins | sample S_140625_EF_Meta_FD_87315 | JGI IMG/M metagenome (GOLD analysis project Ga0114979, IMG submission 87315) | Freshwater microbial communities from Lake Simoncouche, Canada to study carbon cycling - S_140625_EF_MetaG | ecosystem: Environmental > Aquatic > Freshwater > Lake | place: Lake... | reverse complement strand
GCGGGAGCGGCGGGGGTAGGAGCAGCGGGAGCGGCGGGGGTAAGTGGGATAGCTTCAGGAACAGGAGCAGCGGTAGTGGCAGAGACAACGGCGGGCGCACCTTCAAACGGAACTTCTTCGGCAACCTTAGCCTTGACCTTCTTGGGTACGGCGGGTTCGCCTTCCAGTACCCGTGTGAGCGACACGTAGGGGTCACCGCCGTTGCTGTTCACGAGACGCTGCGCGGCTTGATTTATGTCTTTGTTGGCTACTTCAATACCCTTGAAGGCGTCCGTAGCGACAATAGCTTTAACGGCTTCTATTGCCTGCGTGGTACGAGCTTTCTTCGGGGTACTAGGATCAAGAGTAAGTATGGGGGCAGCGATAGGGGTAGGGGAGACGGTAGGGGCAGTGGGGGAGATAACTTCGGGTGTAGGCAGAACCTCACCCTCGTAGTTTTCCCGTTCCCGCTCCAGTTCCCGCTTTTGCTCATACTCGTACTGGCGCTCTTGGCGAGCCCCTTCGTCCTCGTCGCGTATATACGGGATACCCTTGATTGGCGGGGCTTCCGCGACTTGGTTTATGACGTTCTTTACGGGTTCTACAGCGACTTCATCTAGTGCACGCGGGACGTTAACTTCTCCAGTTCCAGCCTGCTGAGTAGCCCCACTAGGAACTCCCAGTCCTGCTCCCGCAGCTCCTGTAGCTGCGCTGGCAACTCTTGCATCGACATCTTCCCCGCTAGGAGGAGAAACGCTAGGTTCAGGTCCGATATCTCCAGATTCCCCAGCTGGCCGCTGGTCAATTTGTTCAGGTCCACGCGGTGCCTCTCTTCCTAGGTTCGTCCTCGCAGTAACAAGGGCCGTATCGGGGTCTGTGTTGCGCGACGCAAGCCGGTCAAACTCAGCTTTAAGTGCCGGATCACTTGCGGCTTCCGTAGCTACTTCCTCATAGGAGCGAGGCTTAGGGGCACCCGCTTCCGCTGTTTTTTCTGCGGCAAAGCCACTAGGCGGCGCACTGGGGGGCGGCGGGGGTTCTTCCCCACCAAACCCTGCTTCAGTTTTGGCTTTTTCTTTAGCTTTAGCCCGCGTCTCTAGCGCCGCTTGGGCACCACCAATGGGACCGCCGAGCAACGCACCGCCGATACCGGCCTGTATAAGTTCATTTCTCCACTGGTCTGTAGGAACACCAGCCTGCCAAAGTTCCAGTGCTTGCTGCGCCACTTCCTGCGGCGCTTCAAACGCGACACCCTTACCAACACCACGGGCGACTTTACCAGAAAAGCTCCATTTGCCGTTTTTTGCGGCGTCGGCCATTACGTCTATGGCTTCTTGGGCGGGCTTACCCCCGATAGCAAGGTTCTTAAACAACGGGAACCGGCTAAGCAGCGGGGCAAAGACTTTACCACCAACAAGGTCCAACGCAGTTTGCCCCGCAGTGGCGGCAGTAGTTTTAAGTAGAGAAAGCTCTTGGGGTGTACGCCCAGCATCTAGGGCGGCTTGCTGCTCTTGCGCCGTCCTTGCAAGGTTTTGAATTTCGTATTGTGCAGCTGCCGTGCCGTAGCCACCGACGCCACCAGTAAGTGCGCCCACAGCGAGGGACGGGGCAATAAAGCCCAACGAGCCACCAATCATTTCCTTGGCAGCTTCCACGTTGCGCCCAAAGGTAGATAGGTCTTCCGTAGGCGACAGGCCGAAATCAGCAGATTTATACTTAGACTTCCTAGCCTCAATCAGCGCTTTCCGGGTTTCCGGCGTCTGGTTAACGGCAAAAGCCGCAGCCTCAGGGGTCGCACCAAGCGTAGTAAACTGCTCACCAAAGCTCCCTGTAAGACCCGCATATTCCTTGGGGGCTTCTTCAGGCGTAGGTGTTAGCTTAGAAAAAATGTTATTAAGTTCCGCCTCCGTAGGCGGGCTATCACCTCGTAGTGTTACTGTCCTGCCTGTTTGCGGGTCGGTAACATTATATACAGGCATAAACTAGTTCCCGGATTCGGATACTGCAAAACGACCTATTTGCTGGGTCTTACCTGTAGGAGCATTAAGTTTTTGGGCAGTTTTGGGTTTTACGAGGTTCAAAGCGTCTATCTCAGCTTGTTTTGCTGCGATGAGCGAAGCTAATTCTTTTTCATCTTTTTTCAGTTTCGCTAACGAAATTTTGCGGGCATACTTGGCATCAATTTTTCCTTTCTCGACAAGGTAAGAATTTCCCTCGGTAATGTCCGCCCCGTACATACTACCCGCCTGTTTAAGTTGCAGCATCAGCTCTCGCTCCCCCGGGGTAGCGTTCAAGAACTTATCTACTAATGCTATTCCCTCAGGGGTTTTCAGGCCAACCCGTAGTTGGGCAGCGATCTGTTCACGTTGGACTTCACGATCCAACTGTTTTTCCAGTGCGGCCTGCTTATCCTTATTAGCGTTATAATACATCGTATAGGCAGCATTTGCCGAACTTACATTATCAGTATGCGCGGCTATCTTAGCGGCAAAGGCTTGGGCCCTCTCTTCCTTCTCATCAGCACGACGCTCCTTGAGCGAAGCCTGCATGGTGGGCATAGCCGCCTTGAAACCTTCACCAATGTTAGTTAGTGCGTTCTGCGAGGTACCAGCCATCATACTAAACCCAGCCTGCATCAGAGCAGAGTACAGGTCTTCCTTCTTACGTGCGGCCTTGTCTTCGGCAGAAGTCTTATCGGGGGTGGGAACGTCCCCGTATAATTTCTTAACACGCGCCTGCATATCTTCTAGGGTTTCTTCCTTCTTAGCGGGCGTAGCGGCGGCGTCAGTTGGCAAATCGGGTCTTGCAGTGGGGATTGGAACATTCTTAGCTTTAGCTACGTCACGTGCACGGGCAGCGAAGTCAACACGGGGGCGCGGAGCCGCAGCGGGCGGAGGCGGAACAACGGGAGCCACAGCGGGGGTAATGACTTCCGGTTGCTTTTGACTTTCTGCGTTTGCGTATATCGCCTGCCGTGCCGCGTTTCTTTGCTCGTCCGTAGCGCCTGTGTCAGTCGCTGCTGAAAACATACCAGCCAGAAGGTTTGTATTTTCTGTAGCAGGGGGCAGATCGGGAGCAACGTAAGGCTTGCCTCTCCGTAGCTGGTCAATTTCAGCCGAAAGGGCTTGACGTTCCGCAGACGTAGAGTTCTGCAAATAGTTGGGGTTGCCCATAGTAGCCATCAAAACCTTAAGCCGCTCAGCCCTTGCGCTTACTTCATCGCCCGTAGCAAAAGCCACGATACCGCCGCCAGCGAAGGTATGCTCGTCGAACATATAGTCCGGCACAGGCAGCGACGTGAGACCGCCTTCGGCCATGCCAACGGGACCCTGAGGAGGGGGACCACCCTGAGGCGGCGGGGGAGGCGGAGGACCACCCGGAGGAGGACCACCCTGAGGAGCGCCTTGAGGCGGCGGACCACCCGGAGGAGGACCACCCTGAGGACCACCCGGAGGAGGACCACCCTGAGGACCACCCGGAGGCGGAGGACCACCCTGAGGACCCTGCGGCCCAAGGACCTGCTGCGCTACAGTCTTGTTGGGTGCCTGCTCCTGTACCTGTGCAGAACGCATCCGGTCAATAAACATACCAGCCAAAAGGCCCGACGTGGGGTCAATAAGCCCAGACTGGACCGCCTGAGCGATCTTCTGCTTATTACCACCGTACTCCATGGCAATACGCTCAGGAGCCTGAAGACTAAACGGCTTGGGGGCGGGTGCGGACATGGTTATTTATTACCTATTCAGCTGGTAGAGGCTAGCGGCACTGAGGCCCGCACCGGCTGCCTGACTCGCTAAGGACGGGCTAGGGGCATACGTAGTCTGCGAAGTATTCATAGCCTGTGGGAGACCACGAACTAAGTTACTATAGTAGCTAAGCTGCTCCATCGGGAAGTTCTGCTGACGCAGGAAGTCCGAAAACTGCTGATCGTATCTCTGCTGCTGGAGCCCCTGCTGTTCTCTACCCGCTGCCGACGTTGCCTGCATACGCTGCATATCTGAAGTCTGCTGTGCGGTACCGAGGTTACCAAGGTTCTGAGCTGCCGAGTTAGCCGCCTGATAACCCTGTAGACCAAGGTTAGCCCCGAACTGACGGGACTGTTCAGCTTGCTTCTGGGCATCCATATCATACTGCTGGTTAGCCAGCTGGGCCTGCATATTCTGGCCTGAACCAAGCCGCTGGGTGTCGAGATTAGCCTGAAGGTTCTGGTTACCGACATTGTAGCCCATAGTCTGGTTAGCCAGAGCAGCCTGTAGGGCCTGTTGCTGGTTAAGCCCCTGCTGTTGGAGCTGAGCAGCTTGGTTCTGAACGTTAGACTGCTGCCGATTATTAAGGTTAGCCAGTGCGGTCTGCATACCAGTGGTGGTACGAAGGTTCTGAGTCTGTAGGTTAGCAGCAAGGTTCTGCTGCCCCGTGGTAAGACCCGACTGCTGGTTAGCCAGAGCCGCCTGAAGCGCCTGAGCAGAGCCAAGACCCTGAGTCTGTAGGTTAGCAGCAAGGTTCTGCTGGGCTGTAGTGAGGCCCGCCTGCTGGTTAGCTCTCTGGGCGTCCATCTGCTGGCCCGAACCCAGTTGCTGGATACCAAGTCGCGCTGCGAGGTTCTGCTGGTTTGCCCCCTGCTGCATCTGCTGCTGTGTATTGAACTGCTGCTGGGCGTTTTGGAAGGCGTTCTGAGACCCGGTGGCCTGAATCTGCCCCATCTGCTGCCCAAGGTTACGCTCACGCTCCGTGCCAGCAAGCAACTGCCTTGCGCCGCCGTAAGTACCCTGACGCGACGCACCAAGATTACCGGCAAGTTGACCTATCTTGGCATCACGAACTGCCTGTTGCTTCTGAACGTCAACAACGTTCTGCATATAGGGCGACATATACTGCTGAACTTGGGCGCTATCGAACTTATCCGGGCCAGCCATCTGGTAGTCTTGGAGCTGGGGAGCAGATATGTCTTTCGGCCCCTGCATCTGGTAGTTCTGGAGTTGGGAAGCAGATACGTCTTTCGGCCCCTGCATCTGGTAGTCTTGCAGCTGTGGGTTGTAGTCAGTCTGGGCAGCCTGCATCTGGGGCGCATTATACTGCTGCGCAGTAACGTCCTGAGGACCCCGCATCTGGTAGTTTTGGAGCCGGGGTCCCTGAACCTGATTGGAACTAAACTGCCCCTGCTGAAAGTTCTGACCGGCATTTAGCGCCCCAATGCCAGCCTGCGTAGCTATATTAGACGCAGTGCCGTACTGATCCGGCCTCTGCATATTTATCGCCATACCTTGGGCTTGCTTCTGGGCGTCAGTGAACCCGGCGATACGCTGGCCTTCGTAGGGGGTATACTCGCGGTTAGACTCCGCCTGCGCACGCGAGGCAATATCCGTTACATACGGCTGCAAATATGCAGGCAGGTTGGTAGTAGTCTGTTCTACCTTCTGTACTTGGTTTGCACCGCTGCTGCCGCCGCCCATATTAAGCTCCTAACCCTGAATCCGCGATGGGCAGCTCATAAGTCTGCCACAAAGGTTTATATCCATCTTTTTGGAAAATCTTGCTCCAGCCCAGTCGGCCAGAGGACTCAATACCATCGCAGTGGTTGTCGAACGCCCAGTGTTGCAGGACACGTAGCATCCCGTCTTTCCACTGCTCCAAGTCGTCCCCACTAGTGAAAACTAAATCCAAGCACTTCTTCTTCGGGTAGTGTTTGAACGTTGTAATCACTACCCCCTTTATCTCTTTGTTTTCGTTAAAAGAAACCCACAGATCGTGGTCGTACTGCATGACTGCGTTTTTAATGTCTTCAGCGTCAAAGCGCCCGTAAGTGTACTCAGCGGCACGGGCCATATAGCCTTCTATCTGGGGCCATACTTCGGGTACATGGTCAAACGGGACTAGCGAAGACTTCATGCGAGCGCAGCTCTTTTCAAATCTGCTTTGTACTGTTCCAAGGACTCGTCCCAAGTAAAGAAGTGCCTGACTTCCATACTGACACTACGCATATATTCGATACCCCGGGTGAGGGATATCATGAACAGCAGAAGCTCCATGTACCAGCCACGCAGCACATAGGAGAAAACTTGATCGTTTTCGCCGCCCTTTTCTAGCTTGTTAGCGTCCAGCCATGCGTTAATACCTGTGATTATGACCGGTACTAGCTTCTGCTTATGGGCCTCGAAGAACGGATTAAACGGTAGGACTGTAAGGACGTTGAACAATACACGGATAACATGCTCATCTTCGATAGGCTTGTCTTTGTCGATCAGGTCGTCAAATAGTTCGCAGGTGTCTGAAAACAACCAGAAAAACTGAATAGCCGCAGGATCAGCAACCCATCTTTGTAGGTGTGTATCCCGGACAACCCTCCACTCTGGCGAATCCATCTGCAAGTCCAAGACTACCTACCTCCTAAGAGTGCTTTGAGACCCGTGTCCTGACCGCGCTTGGCAAACTGCCTAGCATCATGGGCCTTTGCCATCAGGGCATAAAGCCTATCGGAGCCCTTTTTGGGGTTCCCTTTACCAAGACGCTGGACCGCTTTGGGGTCAAACTTGACTTCATCCCGGGCAACCCGGGCTTCTTGCCTACCACCAATGTTGGCACGGATTGAGTCGCTGACACCGTCGCCGGGGCCCTTAATGGACTTGCCACCAAACCTAGCCAGAAGGTCCTGACCAGCGCCACTGGAGCCGTTACCCAGTTCAGACACCGTACGGGCGTCAACCACGAAGGAGCCGTCTTTGAGGCTCACGCCGCCAGCAGCCATGGAGGGATAGGGTAAAGTCTCTATCGGCTTATCTTCTTTAGGGTCGTAAGGTTTTACATTAGGGACAGGGTTAACGACATCAAAGTACTGGAACTCAGACGAGTCGTTGGGGTCCCGGTCTTTAGGGAACCGAACCTTGCGGGGGGCGGGCGTATAGGGGCCCTTGTAGGGGTACTTATCTGGTTCCTCAGGCATTGCCTTTGGCGCTGAAGGCTGCACAGCGCCGAGAACACTAGCACCAAGCCCGCCAATCTGCGTCATAGAAAGACCATCACCAAGGGCCGTTAAACCCGCTTTGGTACCCAGCTGTCCAAGCCCGGCCAGAGCGTTTGAAGCATTAGCACCAAAAGTGGTACCAAGACCGGCGAGCCCAGCGGGGGCGGCAATAGTAGGGGCAACGGCGGCAACGGTAGGGGCAACGGCGGCAACGGTAGGGGCAACGGCGGCACTCAAGCCCGCAGCACCAGCACCAGATGTGTTTGCTAGAGCCGCCATTGTAGCATTCATGCCAGTTGAAGTGACCGGAGCAAGGGCACCTATCCCGCTAAGCGTACTACCCAGACCAGCACCACCAAAGGCTCCAAGGCCAGCCATAAGGCCCGCTCCTAGGTCTTTCTTAGCTATACCGGTAACCGCCCCTACCGCTGCCGCCGTAATCCAAGGCGGAATACCTACGAAACTACCAGCAATACCGGCAATAACGGGCAGCAGGCTGCTGAGCCAACCCGCCTCTGCTAGACCTGTATGGGGGTTAATTGTCAGGGACCCACCGGTAGCTCGGGCAAGGGCTTGCAGACCGCCGACTTCGCCGGGGGTCATGTGGACCAGCATAGAGTCGTCGCCGCGCCCTTGGGCCTGAAGATGCTGAGCTGCTGCGTGCATAGCGGGGTTATCCCTAATTCCAAGGCGTTACGGGTGTTATAGTACTAAACAGGCTAAAACCAAAGGCTAACCGTTACGCCAGTTAGTGCCGTCTGAAAAAACAGGTAGAAAAATAGAACCCCCACCAGTAACCACAGCCCTGAAAACAGGGGCCGCAGCAGCGTCCGTCACGAAAGTCCTAGCCCCCTTATAGTCGGTGGCAGCCGGTAGGTCCGCAACGACAGAATAGCCAATATTGTAGAAGTATTTAGCCGCGTAAGACTGTGCCTGATTTGGCGTCTGAGAGTCTAGCTGGTTAAAGTAAAGCTCTATAACTCGGACTAATTGTCGCACGTACTGGGCGTCATAGCCCTGCGGGGGGTTTGGTAGGGGGGAGTGCTTGAAGCCAACTAGAGCCATTACCGCTTGCCATCTGGACGGGCATCGAGACGTACAGCACCCAGTTGCCACTGGACCCCCAGATCAGCCGAACTGACCTTAAGCGCCAACTGACGACCCCGGGCACGGACAAAGACCTGCCCCGTATACACACCAACCGAAGTCTCGATCACCGGCTGGGAGTCCGACGCACCACCCGTGAACGCCGAACCCGGGAAGTTACGGGGGCGTATTGTAAGCGTAGCCTCTGGCTCAGCCGCCGTGGAACCTGCGAAGTCGATGTCAGGTATAAGGCGTCTGGTGAGCATGAACTGCTCCCCGTCTTCGATATCGAAGTCGTTGGACTGGATAGAGCTTGCCATCGCTGCATCGTCGTCGTTGACCCCGGACTCGTGGTTATACAGGTAACCGGGAGCGCCTATAGAACCTGTAATCGTAGTAGTGATAACCGTCTGGGACGGGCTTATCTCGTAAGTACCGGTACTGCCCGTAGTGCCAGTGATCTGCCCAACGACGTAAGTATCCGTGTAAGTACCCGCCGACAGACCAGCCCCGGTAAGGATCATGCCAACCTGTATGGTCCCGGTCACAGCCGTGACGGTCATCGTGGTAGTGGTAATAGACCCAGTGATCGTCGCTGTGGTTGGGTCTTGAGCCGTATCCATTGCCTGCGGATAGAGCCGAAGCGGCGTGTCCAGCCAAGCTGTGCGTTGGATTGTGCCGTAGTACCAAATCTGGTCTGCGTAATTATAGATTACGTACTTGTCGTTCCAGTTAGAATCCTCGCTGGGGTACATCCACCAGACTTCGTTCCACTGCTCATTTGTACCACAGACAATCTGGTCCGACTGAGTATAGTTAATGTTCTCGAACACGTGGTTACGCAGGGTACAGGCTAGCGTTTCGATACGACCCGTGTACGCATAAAACTTATCTTGGCCCATCCAGTACGTAACACTCGCCGCGCTTATGGTGGCACGGGGCGAGATAATAGAGATGTTGTCTGCGTATTCCTGCAAACTGAACACGTCGGTAGTACCGGTAAACTGTAAGGTATAGAGGTGGGTATCTGTCCAAACCAAGATTTCTTGCCGTGTTGGTAGGGCGCAAACGATCCGGGAGCCACGAGATACCCGCAGGAAACCAGCCGAGGTTGTACTGTCAATTTCCCATTGACCGGGCTCGTCTTGACTCGACCAGCGGATAAGAAGCGGATCAAAGTCGTTGGGGTCAGTGAGACCGTAAGGTACAGCGCCAAAAGCGATAGTATGCCTATCCTGCTGCGACACAAGAAGCTGCATAACTTTAACGGGGACGTAGGTGGGATCAAAACCATCAGCCGTAGCGACAGCCTGCAAGGTAGTAGCCCGGGTAGCCAGTGACGCAGTCGGGTCCGTAGCAGCGCCGCGAGCCCAGTAATAGGGAGCACCATTACGGATGTTCATAATAAGGTCGTTGTCGAGGTTATTAAACCACCAGTCCTGCTGCGGGTCATACACCGCGCCAGTGGTAGACCCCAGACCCCAAGTATCACGACCCCAATTACCAGCACCCCAACCGTAACCGGCAGTGACTGTTGCATTACCGGGTTCGATCTCAAAGCTGACAGTAATAGACGTTCCGCCACCCGCTGCCGCAGTAGAAGTAGCAGCTGTTGTAACCGAGAAATAGAACGCAGTTGCGGAGGTAACTACGATCTCGTGGTTAGCGTTAATCTCAGCGTTGGGCACACCACCAACAACGCCTGTAACCCCGGCAATAGTTACGTAGGACCCGGTAATTGCGTTATGCGAAGTACCAAGGTTAATGGTGATTTTCCTAGACCCAGACACCGTAGCCACGCAGTTATTCGTGTTGGGGTTCGACAGTGTAGGAGTAGTTGTGCGCGGTGGGGTGATGTCGTAGAAAATACCACCGGCCTCGATATAGACCTTCTTCTGTGTCCCAAGAGCCAGAAAGTCATCGGAGTAAGTAGTAATCCAAGCCCACATCTGGCGAGCCACACCGACAAAGGTATTGGTTGTCTGTTTTACCCAACCACCAAGCTTCTGGGGATAGCCCGAGCGGAAGCGTATCTTCTCGCTCTCGTACCAACCACCCTCACCGGAGTAGTCGGTCTGATCTCGGTTAATACCGGGTCGGAACTGAAGTTTGATAAAGGGCATGGGGTTACTTCTTCAGTTGTTCGAGCAGCATGACGCGGACGTGTAAGTCATTGATTTCGCCCTGAAGAGCGTCTTTCATAACAGCCCGACGTTCAGCCGATAGCGGGCTATCCGTGGGGATGCCTTCCTTGGTGATTAGGGCGGGCATGGAGCTCTCGATCTTAATCAACCGCTCATTGGTCGAAGACACCTGCCCCAGCAGCAAAGCCAAGGCCGCGACGATGATCGGGATTACCGCCTTGAGAACGTCTGACCAAGCCATGCCCCACCTACTTCTTGTTCAGGGCTTCAGCAACGGACGGCACAATCTTCTCGACTGACCGGCCAATAACATACCCGCCAAGCCCCAACTGCACGATGTCCCACAGCTTCAGATACTCAGCTTCCTGCAAGTTAGGCGCAGCAAAGCCAAACCACCGGGCCGTAATCAGGGCCACAAAGACCAGCATGGTGATCGGACGCCAGCTAGAGGCTAGAAACCCGCCCGCAGCCTCAGTTTTGATGATGTCAGCAGCGCCCTTGGCAAGGTCAGTCTGAGCCGCCATGACCGCCAGATCACCCGCTTGGTACAGGCGCATCAGCTCCAGCTTGGCAGCGTCCTTCTGGGCCGGATCAGGCCACACGCGGTCAATAACTTTGCCACCAATATCAAGGGCGGCTGAGACAGGATCAAAAGCCATCTAAATCTCCTAAGACCAAGTAAACGTCACATAACCAGCATCGCCATCAGCACCGGGGACATTATCACCGTAGCCACCCGTACCGCCTTGGCTGTAGTTACTGCCACCAAAACCAGCGGTTGAATTATCGCCTTGGCCTCCACTGTCGCCGGTATCATTAGAGACATTACCGCCAGAAGCCGTGCCGCCAGCGCCTCCGGGAGCGGTTGGGAAGCCAGTGCTACCAGCAACGCCGCCACCAGCAGTCATCGTGGTTATCAGACCGCCACTAACAGAAGATGAGCCGCCGTTGGCAGATGTGTTCCAAGACCCGGCAGCGCCAACAGACCAGCTAAGGCTCTGTCCGCCACCGCTGGCGGCAACGCTGGTATTGGATTTAGCGCCACCACCACCACCGCCGCCGCCGTAATCTTGACCGGCAAACAGATCATAATTTCCGTATCCACCAGCAGCGGCACCGCCGACAATCTCTATAACCAGAGTGACCGTACCGGAAGGTACTGTGAAGACGCCAGAACTACTTGTGTAGGTCACTGTTCCGGGGGTGAAGGCCGTTGTGCCGTAGAAGTTCTGGATGCTGATCGTGCCAGAAGATGGGACCGCACCATAAGTGCCGCTAGTGCCGGGTGGTACATAAGCACCGCCAGCATAGTAATTACCAAGCGCAACATTCGCGGGCGACCCCACTGGCCCGAACTCGCCTTTGATGTCGTTAAGACTGAGAGGGCCACTGGCAGGTAGCGTCATTATCCATTGACCTTTGCGCTAAGGGCGTCGATCAGAATCTGCTGTTCCTTGATAGCTTCGACCAGCAGGGGGACGAGACGCGCATAGTCCAGTGTCAGATACTGTGGATCAACGGGAGCCGGGGCGATAACTTCGGGCAAAACAGCCTGAACATCCTGAGCAGACAGACCGACTTCGCGGACTGGCTTGTAGCCCAGCGCCTGAGCAGTCTCATTGGCCTCGTAGTAGAAGCCCTTAAGAGACATGACCTTAGCCAGCGCACCGTTGATGTAACCCATCCGGGTCTTCAGGCGATCATCCGAGAAGTAAGCCGTGATGTTGCCAACCGCCGTAATGCTGCTTGAGGCCGCAATGGTAGTACCCGTAATGGTAGTCGCAGCAACGCTGCCGCCAGATAGGTTAGTGGCCGTCGTAGCCGTCGCAGCATTACCAGAGCAGGCAGCAGATGTAGTCGCGTTGGTAGCGTTGGTGGCTGTGGTAGCCGTCGCAGCATTACCGCTGATGTTGATACCCCAAGTGCCTGAGGCACCTGAACCAGTTAGCCCGGGGGCGTAAGAGCTAATATTGCCTGTGGTTATGCCGTTTGTAGCCGTCGCAGCATTACCCGTGCAACTAGCAGACGAACCAGTGACGTTAATAGCCCAAGTGCCGGAAGCACCTGAACCCGTAGTAGACGGCACGCCAAGCGCAGACTGCGCCGTAGCCTGTGATGTCCCACCAGTACCACCGTTGGCAACTGGGAGAGTACCTGTAACCTGACTTGTCAGGCTAACACCAGAAAGCGTACCGCCTAGGGTCAGGTTGCCTGACGAAGTAACGGTACCAGTCAGCGTGATGCCGTTCACGGTGCCAGCACCGCCGACAGATGTAACTGTGCCGCCGGTTCCCGTGGCAGCAATAGTTATGGTACCAGCGCCGTTAGTGACCGTAACGCCCGAACCCGCAGTAATAGCTGCACGGGTGAAGCCCGTGCCGTTGCCGATGTCTACGAAGCCGTTGGATGGTGTCGTGGTCAGACCCGTACCACCGTTGGCGACAGCCACCGTACCTGTAACATTGGCAGCATTGCCCGTGATATTACCGGTAATATTAGCCCCGCTTATGGTCGTGGACGCAGACAGTGGGCTTGTCCCGTTACCATAAACATAGCCAGTCAGCGTGGTAGCGCCTGTACCACCGTTAGCAACTGGAAGTGTGCCAGAGACACCAGTGGTCAGAGAGACACCCGTGCAGCTAGCCAAGTTACCAGAAGTCGGAGTGCCGAGGGCTGGGGTGACCAACGTGGGGCTGGTGGACAGGACGGTATTACCCGACCCGGTAGAAGTCGTAACACCCGTACCGCCGCTAGTAACCGGAAGGGCCGCAGCAAGTGTCAACGAAGTCAGGTGGGTAGCAACGTTAACTACGTTTGTGGCGTCATTATAGACCCACATGGTCTTACCGGCAGGAACCGCAATGCCTGTACCGCTAGCGTTCTTTACGGTGATGGCATCGGCACAACCGTTGTTGATGATATAAACTTTCTCAATAGCGGGAACTATCAAGTTCTG
>Ga0114979_10002223_pt1 | contig 13123 bp, 18 predicted proteins | sample S_140625_EF_Meta_FD_87315 | JGI IMG/M metagenome (GOLD analysis project Ga0114979, IMG submission 87315) | Freshwater microbial communities from Lake Simoncouche, Canada to study carbon cycling - S_140625_EF_MetaG | ecosystem: Environmental > Aquatic > Freshwater > Lake | place: Lake... | reverse complement strand
CCCCTAAGCAGACCTTCATGCAGTCTCCTGTAAGCAAGATTCCAAAGATCGACGAGAGCTGGATCAGGGTCGAGTCGAGGTCTGAGAGGCAGAAGAGGCAGAAGCGGATCGCTAGGCAGCGTCAGCAAGATGATGAGGGTCCAATTTACGAGTTCTAGTTTTGATTCTTTACCGAGAATCGAAACCAGCTCTAGGTGGGGATCGAACCCACAATCTTCAGCTTAGAAGGCTGACGCGTTATCCATTGCGCTACAAGAGCATCTATTCCATGCATTTTTCATGCAGACACCTTCTGGCCGAGGCCTCCAAAGAAGGTACCAGAGCCAACGCCCCTGGTAGAGTAATCCACCCATCCTTTACATAGTTAAAAATTCGGCGTTCAAATAACTCGGAGGCCTCAGACCAATGTTTATTTTCATTGAATTCTGGGTGAATATGCATACTATATAAGACACATCTAGCTACTGAATAGCCTTCAAGAAGGTCAGCATTTCTTGCTATCTCATACGAAATCTGCCAAGGCCCGTGATCCGGGAATGTCCCTTCAGATTTCAGTTTAGAATAGGACATCGTAGTCACAATAGCAATTAAGACATCAGCCCTTTTTTCATCCCATAATTGGTCTTCAATTAACCATGATTTGATTAATCGAGATCCAATGGAGACATCAATATATTTGTGGTCACACATATCGTGAACTCCTGCAGAGATGATGGCCATTTCACGCTGTTCATCTGTTAGTAAAGCGGGTTCTATGGAATCACATAATATGTTCGCATATCTCATTGTTCCGATAGCATGTTTTACTCCGTGGCTCTCATCTATATTGTAATTATTACACATATGACTGACGAATTTTTCTACATCTTCTAGCTTATCCATCTTACAGATAAACCGACTTATTCTATTTTTATTTTACGCAAAAAAATTGAACTAGCGATCGTTTATGTAGCAAGTACTTACTGCAGAATGCCTGTTCTTTGGATTCACCGTAGCTCTGGATGCGATCTGATTGTGGAGTTTTCTGAGACAAGGCGTCAGGATGCAATCGACCTCGGCAGACTTATTCTGACTGAGACGGTTGAGGATAATAATGAGACTCCCTTCTTTGAGGAGCGGGATATGGGTCACACCACCGAGTTGATCACCATCGGAAGTAATGGGGCTGTACAGATCTCTCTGGCGACTTCATCTACCTTTCACCCTTCTGACTTCAAGCCTCCTTACCAAAACGGCCCCTGGAATAATATGGGCTACGCCAGGGTTACTGAGGATGAGGCCAGGGATCTGGGAGCAAAAATTAACCCTCTGATCAGTACCCGTATTGTCACGGAGGATGAGCTTGATCGAGAGTTGAATGAGTATTTCGCTAATGCAAGGAAGACAATTATTAGCTAGTCAGATAAATCATTACATAGGAATACAGGAGACCAAGAATAACAGGTGAAGTGATAAGAATGAACTGCATGAAACGGTTCCTTGCAAGATAGGAATTTAGCATAAGGCGCTCCTCATCTGTCATAGGACTATCCTGCTGAGACCCTAGAAGCTCATGACACTCCCTCTTACACCTCTCACAGCAACTTGTACACTCATCCTCACCCTCATCTACTGCATCCGCATCCGCAGCAGCTGCAGCAGCCAGACTATTAACAACTGGATTCTCCACATTCTTTACTGCATCATCAGAACTACAACTCCTAAAACAACCTGACATTTCTTGTTAGAATACATATTCATCATTTAGGCCTTTACTCAATTTTTTTAGCTTATCGCTGAAAAATTGAACTTATAGGGTGCCTTTAGAATAATACCTTCAAGACATTTAGAAGAAATGCATGACCTTTATCTTATCAATAATAAGCTTCGTAGTCTGAGGTCAGAGGGTCTCTTTGTTACCATCCTAGAAAAGGAGGACTATTTCATCATTGAGTGCAAGGTCTACATTACTGATCATGATGACGAGACGGGAACTACGAACATTCTTGAGATTTGGGATAATCAGCTACGTGATGAGAATGAGAAGTGTCTGGGATGCAAGTCATTTCCTGGAGAACTGTACCAGGCCGGCCGTGGCTGCATCTCATGTCCCTTGGGCTGCGGATCTTTTACTAGGCCATATGCATTGACCGAGAAGGTCTATAGGACTAAGCTGGGGGCTACTATCACTAGTAACATGCCACCACAGATAGCATCTACGATCTCAGCGGCACTGAGGTAATAACTCTAGTCGTCACTACGTTTTGCGTGTAATTCCATAAATCTAGCTTTTGTCTCATCTGATGCACCTCCTTGAGCCACTTGACGTGCTAGTGCAAAATATTCTGCATCTTCTTCAGGATGATTTAATTGAACGGTTGCACCTAGTCCACTTCCTCTTGCTTCTTGCTCTGCTAACATTTGCCCTCTGTTAAAAGCCTCTCTAGCAGCAGATCTAGGATACCGAGTCACAGAGCGTGTCCAAGCTCTAGATGGATAGTTCCGCGCCATACTTCCCCGAAAATACGAGGTACTATTAATCCAAGGTGCGATGATGGCCCTGCTAGACCCTTTAGGAACTGATCTACGGAAATGGTTCTGACCTAATGCTGTAGCTGCGCTAGTCCAAGAATACCAATTACGACCAGTAGGCTCGGTATTTGCCGCATGGAATACAGTGCCAGTATTAGCAGTCCATCTTACAGCCTTCTTTTTCCGATGTGTTTTTCCTACAGCTGTATGTTTACGCCGGGTAGCTCCACGCTTAGCTCCACGCTTAGTCATTCTTTCTATCAATAGATGTCATTATAGTTAGGTAAAAAATTGATTTTTCATAGATACAATCATCTTGTACCTGAACAGAATGGATGACTCTGCCAAGCTGGATCTCTCACTGAACGAGATATTCTTCCTCCTAGGAAAGTCAATGAATCATCTCATGCCTGATGAGAAAAGCCGCGCACTCTTTAACTTTGCCGAAAAACTCAGAGAGAAGTTTGGCTTGGGTAAGGAAGAGTTAAAGGAAGCTATTACGATTGGTGGACACGATTTTAAAGAGCCGAAGAAAGTCATCGTGGCCACAAGAACTGTGCCGGTCAGCCAGCCAGAAGAGATGGGTGAGAATGGCTTGAGGTGGCGTGATACGAAATAAAATTGAAAATTCGAAATCATGTCTAATTTTTACCTTAGACACAATGTTGACATCTTGGACTAACTATGCAGAGGCAAACGGCGTGAACAAGAAGGAGCCTGTGGAGACCTTTGACTGGCTTGACAGTGATAACGCAGCTTACTACGAGGACTGCCGCGATGCTCTTACTAGGGCAAACGCCAGGGAGACCTTGAAGAACTACACCTTTGACGAGAAGTCCAGTGGCCTCCCTTTCTGTAGTGGGCCTCTAGCAGAGGTTAAACTTGATCATGGTCACAGTGGTTCTTCTGCCACATCAATTCTTTGGACGTACAGGCGGATTCTGAATGACTGGGATGGCTGGGTCTTTTCCGTGAAGCAGAAGAAGGCCATGCAGGATTATAATGAGAAATTCCCCTTTAACAAGATTGACTCTATTATCAACATTTGTAAGATGTCAGAGTCTGATGATCTGGCTGAGAGCATCATGGAGGAGTACTGTGGTCAACTCGGGATTACAGGCAGCCCCCAGGAGATCATGGCCTTCCTGACGCCCATTTGGACTGAGTTGAATGAAATTCGCGAGAAGGAGAGGGGAGACCAGAATGAGCATGACCACAGGGACCTTATCAGGTGTCTCGAGTTCCTCTACGAGCATCCATTCCGCTGGTTTGACACTCCGCAAGGCTGTCATCTGAACCCAGTCCACCCTAACTTCATCTCAGATAGGGCCATGAATGAGATGGATGCCAAGTATCCTGGCTACGCTAGCCACATCGTCCTTTTGAAGCGTGCAATGCAAGGGGGTCTCAATAACAGGCCACGGGACTTTAATCCGTGGAGTAAAGAGGGTGAGGCCTATTTGAAGGCAATCTTCAAGGAGTATTCCATTGTTCCAGGCAAGGTTAAGTAGATATATTACTGCTACATTTGTTCCTATTCACTAATTTTTACTTTGCTTGAAAAAATTGAATATGGCTTCATTAGGTAGGTCAATTACCCAGTGAAGAAAATGTCATCTATCACTCTGAATACCAAGGTGCACCACATCAGCAATGGGATCAAGAAGAGTTCCACGGTGAGAGATGTCATGAGCCAGGGAGAGGGCAATAAGACATATAGCACTCTCACCATGCTGGACGAGTGGCCTGAGCTGGAGACTGCGTATAAGGCAGAGAAGGAAACCCCACTGAAGACTCTCGACGACAAGCTGTATCTGGCAAGGAAGAACATGATGAAGGCCAGTTGGTGGCTGAACTATGTGATGCATGCCCCAGACTACACTGAGAGCGACATTGACCAGGCTAACAAGGAGTACACGATGGCGAACTACCTGGTAAAGGACCTTGAGAGCAGTCTGCGTGAGAAGACTGTTCTTAGCAATTATGCGGCAGGTCTGGCCAAGATTGCTCAGCAGCCAGACTTGGTTCCTCCGTCGACATTTATGATGAATTATGGGAAGAGGTGCATTCCTCTGCCTAGCTTCCCTTGGCCCAATTATGAGACGAAAAACACTGTCCGTGTCCAGCTAGACTACTACTACACACATATGTGTCCTTGGACTACTACCTACCCCCATACTTTCCCGAAGGGCACCAGGTTCAATATCCTCTACGTTCAAGAGGGCAGCGACCTCCAGAAGTGTGATGCGGTTATGACAAAGGAGGCTGCAGTCTTTCAACTGAGGCCAGAGAGGAAACTCTTCATGGACATTAATTTGTGGCTGAACTCTTTGCCCGATATGCACAGGGCCTGCATTGAGGTGATTGTCTAATCTGATTTGTGATTTGTAAGAATAGTGATAGAGGAGATCCTAAAGAAATATTTTTCATGTAAGGTAGAATGGTCCTGGTACATCTGATAGAATCGAGTCCTTCAGAAAAGGCTAACCATGTCAGAATTGGAGAAATTCTTAAATCTGTTTCTGTTGCGGAAGTTGTAAGAGTGCCCTTAGTAGTCTTAGGGGTTCAAGGTTATGTAATAGAGAGTTTTGATAAGTCTGTGCCTCTTTATAAAGAATCAAGCTGGGCGAATCTGGATCCGTACTCTATTGAGATGTATATTGAAGAGCTAGAGGATTGCTTAAAGAGTTTGGGAGAATATAATATATTCTTGAAAGGGGTCGAGGCATATCTTCAACCAGATGGTTACATCATTCTGGCAAATTTTTCTAAGGTTCACCATACAAGACCTGTCTCACTCTTTGAAGGATCCTTTATTTTACCTGAGTCGCTGCAATTGAATGGCGGGGTAAAAAATTGAGTCGACCTTTTCGTAGTTGTATTAGTGCAAAAGCAGAAACCGGTTTAGCTCAGTGGTAGAGCGTGTGGCTTTTAACTCTTTGGAGAGTGCCACCACACAGCCGTGGGTTCGATCCCCACAATCGGTGCTTTTTTTTGTCTGTTTTCTTATAACCAGACAAAAAATGGGTTTATTAAATTTGTTCCTTAGAGATCCAGAGCCTGGTGAACCTTCTGCTGCTGGCGGGTCTCGTAAGAATGAAAGTTGTAGTAGCCATCGTAGCTTGGAGAGAACCCTTGACGAGTATACCAGGGCACCAGCTCATCCTTAGCAGGCCAAAGGTGTACAGAACCCTTATTCTTGTAAGCGGTGACCACATAGGAACGCAAGATCTTGGACCCGATCCCTTGACCCTTGCATTCGTCATTCAAGGCAATATAGTCAATGTAGAGGTTGTGACGAGTGGTGATGTGTTTAGAGGCGATAACAAAGCCTACTAGCCTTCTCTTATTGATAAGAGCAAGGCTAGCAGACTTGTCACGATTGTCCCATGACCGTTCAAAGTCATCATCTGACTTATGAGGCCAGCATATCTTCCAAAGAGCCTTTACCAACGGCTTGTATTTATCAGAAAGAGGTATAGTAATGATCTCCATTGCAATTACCTCTAGGTACTTACAGTAAAAATAATCACATATTCAATTTTTTTTCAATGGTACCTCTCTTTAATAGTCCTGGCAGTCTACCGTAACCCGCTCCATACTCAGCAGCTTCTGCCTCTGGCTGATAGGAATATGGCAGCTTCCACATGTCCATCGGCCCTTTGGCACAGTCCTCAGACCTGCACATCGCTTATGAAGAGATCTGAGACAGCCGTCGCAGCAAACGAGATCACCATCACAGTAATTGTCTGGCTTTTCACAGGTATTACAGATGTTAGAGTTGTCCACACTTTGGCAGATACTGATCAGAGCCTCCTGGCTGACATGATTAGTGGCCCAGTCACCACTAGTCTTACTCCTACCAGTTGCCTTGTCCTTAGCAATCTCCTTTGCCGCATGATGGTCAGATACCTCACGTGCGAACTCTAGCTTTAGCCTATGAGGATGATAGGTATTTGCGCGACTACGATATTTTTCTGTATCAATTGTTTTTAACAGCTTCTGATAATCAGGATAGCCACTTGCAGATAACAATGCAAGCATTGGCATTCTATGTGTAAATAGGATGCCATAGTCGCCATATTCAATTTTTTCGTATATAATTATATGAAAAATAAGATATATTTGAATTGGCATGTCTCTAATGACTTCTCATTAACTAATGGCTCTAGCCAGTCTCAGTTTTTCCAGTCAATGTGCGTCCGTGCCGACGGGATGATCTCTTTTTGCTGCTGCGTTTGCCGCTCCGTGTGCTGCTGCGTTTGCTGCTGCGTTTGCTGCTGCGTTTTCTGCTGCTCCGTGTAGTACTGCGTGTGCTACTTGCCACTGTAGAGTTGTTATTGTTGAGATTCATATTATCCAGATTCACATTCTGATTCCCTTGCATCCGTTTATACCCCACACTTGCGGCTAAAAAGGGTACGATCGCCCGCTCATACTCCTGAATTGTCTTCTTTGCAAAGCCCTCATATCGTTTATTACTGCTCCAATCTGTTACTGAAACCAGAGGCCGCAGAACGGAAATACTCAGAGTATACATATCACTTGCCTTATTGTTAATAGGATCAGCGACACCCCTCACTTTAACCTTGATTGGCTTCTTTATCGTAGAAAACCAGCCCCGTTTTTCACTCTTTAGTTCATTTCTAAAGATTCGGTGCAAATGCACCCGCTTCTCTACAGCCTGATAGTTCTGTGGAATAAATTTGTTTATTCCCCGATACGGGTAGGCACAAGTCTGTCGCTTTCCATCCGTATCAAACAACTCACAGGCCATACCAAAATCAATAATAATCGGTGTACCATCCTTGCGAATTAAGATATTATTAGGCTTGATATCATTATGAACAATGCCGGCATCATGTAAGATTGTAAATGCATTCGTTATTTCTATAAAGAGCTTATAGCCCATATCGGCCGATAAGGGTGTCTTTTCTGCATCATTAAATACATCATATAGTTCCCTCACGGGCTCGTAGAGTTGAAAAATAAATCCGTATGCGTAATCTTCATCTTTATATTTAACCTGCCAGGCAGCCTCATCTATAAGCCACGCATCAAATCGCTGTAAGTAGGGTATGCTATTATATTCTTGACCTTCTACATTCGGCGGAAAAGGTACATTTTGAATTATTAGTTCTTGACAAAACTGCGGCATGAATGGGCGCATCGCAGGAATCGCTGCAAGATGCTTCCAAACGCGGACTTCATGCTCAAAGTTCTTTACATCATACGCATTCTTCATATTAATTTTTTTAACAATAAAGTGGCCAATATGATATACAGCACCAAATGTACCTTCTCCAAGAGGTTTGTATTTCCCCTGTAGAATGTGTTCAGCTATTTTATTTACTTCTGTATTTGTTGCCTCACAGGCCATTCTATCTTTATTTGCTAAATAAAAATGGAATACCCTTCAGTATAGCTTAAGGCTCCTGCATATCGTGTTTTTCGCGCCGTGCTTCAGCTTTTTCTCAACCTCTTGTCTAGTGGCTACAAGGCATGCAGGCATAGAAGGGGAGACCGTGAGGACATTTGGAGTCATGAGGTGTACCCATGGCCGCAAAGAGATTCTTGGCGAAATCCTCACCTCCACCCCCTGTGGCTGCCTGAGAAATTGCAGTAGTAGCCTTGCTGAGATTTGCTGCGAAACTAGAGCTAGTAGTAGCTGCAGCAGCTGCTGTAGCCTCCTGCTCTTTCTCCTTCTGTCTCCTTGAATTCATATACCATTGCTCCTCCATGTAGTAGGCCTGACGCAGCATCTTAATCTCTTCTGGCATCTTCATCCTACCGCTCGCATCGTAAGAATACCTATTAGCGTAGCACTCTACACAGCTCCCACTGGCAGAAGCCTTGCAGGCCCTACAGACTGCAGGTTTTAACTTTGCCAAAACAGCATCTGCCGCATCCTTGCACTTCTTCTCATAGAGGTGCTGTGTGCCAGAGTCTACGCGGGCCTTGTAGCAGGTGCCGCAGGCACAGCTGTCCACCTGGTGCTTGTACTCGTAGGGACTCTGAGGCTTTGTAGCTGCGCTAGGCTCTGTAGGTGTCTTAAGATACCCCAGTACCTCCCAACCACGCTTCTCTACTGGAGTCAACTGGTCCTTGATCTCTGCAACCCTTCCAGGAAGGCAAGAGCAGGCAATGTTAACATACTGCGCATCACAACGGCAAGGAGATAATTGGCTGGCAGACATTTTCTTGAGAGCCTGTGGGTACCTCAGCATGAAAAATGGTTTACTTCAATTTTGGAAATGGTATTTAGCTAGTCCACGTTCTCCTCTGCATACTCCCTCTGGTACTCCTTCACTGCAGCGATCTCTTCAGGATAGAGACTATAGAGTCGCTTTTTCTCAACCATCCACTCCTTCCAGATCATGGGGTAGTTCTCCCTAAACGCGCGCCTTGCCTCGCCAACCCAGTCCCCAAGTACACCTGCAATGGTCTTGTTGCAGTTGTAAATAAAGTCTCGGAACTCCTGGGGGAGGAGGTGGGCACCAACGGGAAGGTAGTCATCCTCAGGAGCTACGGAGGTATCAGAGCTGTTATTGGTATCAGAGGTCATTGACATTCTGAAGGTACTAACTCTACCTTCACTTACCAACATCAATTTTTTCAAATCTAATAGAATCTCTTGGTGTAGTAGCCGCGAATGCCATGGTGCGGTCCAACGAGCTTCGCATGCACATCATGAGGTGTCTTCTCCATCAGCTGCTCAGGAGTCAGAGCCATTCTGTAAGCCAGATAGCGTAAACAGTTCTCATGGGTCAGCTTGAATTCTGTATTACCAGCAAGCTGCCATACTTCCTTGAACTCTGAAGTCCAGGCAGTCTTTCCAGGATATGAATAGTTCCAGGCATTGTTGCCACGGATGTACTGGACAAAGACCTTGGGAATAGGAGATGGCCATTGGGAGTGATTGTAGGCAGGTCTTGGCTTCTTTGGCTGTGGCTGCGCTTGTGCCTCAGCAGGACTCTCACTACAGATATGACAGTCGTGCTCTTCACTTTGAGAATACTTCAGATGCCACAGCTTGTCTAGCATCTCCATATGCTCATCAGTAAGAAAGTTATGGTTCTCAATGATGAACTGCACAGATGAATTCAGATCTAGAGTTGCCATCTTTCTAGTAGGGTAATTACTACCAGAAAAAATACATATGCTCAATTTTATTTAATACTCTCTAGAATCTAGAATCTAGCTAGGGCTCTATGAGGATGGTGATGGTGGAACTCAGACTCCTCTTGTAGAAGCAGGTCCCACAGACACAGCCCTCGTTGTGCATGTAGTTGAAGAATACTCCCTCTTCATTATTAGAATTTATGGGAATGTTGAGCCTAGCCAGATGCTTGGTATGCTGTGGAGAAACCCAGGGATTGTGCGGAACCTTGCAGGCACAATCAGGAGGATGAGACTCACAGTCCTTCGACGCCAGGATCTCGTCGACCACCTCGCCCAGACGATCTGGATCTGTCATCTGCTCTACATGTGTCTGAAGCACCATTGCCCACATCCGCCTACAGGGCTTGTACTGAGGACCATCAGGAGGGGGGAGAGGGTAGATGGGTTCTAGAGCACTCTCAGGGTAAATTCCCTTGTAATACTTTATCCTGGCCTCTATCCAATCAAACCAGGCGGCGCGGATCTTTCCCGTGCTGAAGTGGTAGAAGAATGTGACCTCGGGGTAGACCAGGTACTTGTAGGTGTTGTAGAGATTCTTCGACGTCACTTCATACAGCTCCTTTTCTAGCTCCTTTTCCATATCCATTTCTCAAGATCGGTATGAAAAAAATGGTTTACAATTAGTTCAATTTTTTCTATGATTTAAGCAATTTAGAAGCCTCTAGAGGTCTAGAGCTCCACAGTCTGGCGGCGGTAGTAGACCTTCAGCCTGGGCTTGTCCTCCTTCATGTCCAGCCCCAGCTCTGCAAAGGTCTTGCCCAAGGTAGGCTTTGCCCACTTGTAAATGCCTGCCAGACCAGTTGCCTTATCATAAGCCAGAGCGATGAAGCCCATGGAGGAGCAGATCTCCACCTCGGTACCATTCAAGAAGCCCACGAGGCGCTGCTTGTACCCATTCCTGAAGTGGAACTTGCCCATGTGAGCCTCCTCTGGCTTAGCCATGATGGCCCGATGGGTACACAAGAGACTGACTGCAGAGCGCTTGATGCTGAGGCTGGTATCATAGATGCGCCTCAGGCGCTCAGTGTTATCCTCATGATTACCATCCTTCATATTTTGCAGGTAGGATGATGCCAACCGAACCTGCATATCGGCCACCCTCTCACGCAGAGTATCGATAAACTTCTCACGTGACTCCATGGGACTGAAGTCCTGGGTCAGCCTGCTGCGGACGCTGTAGCGCCGCTGAATCTTTCCGATGTAGTCCAGGTCAGACACGGCCTCAATTGGCTTGGTGGCCTTCCTCTTGATGCTGGGGACACTGCAGTCCTGGCCGGCCTCTGTAGTGACGGCGCCGCCCTGAGGGAGAGATGCCCTCCACTCTGCCACGGAAGGAAAGAACTTCTTGGCAACCACCATAGACCACGAGTAGCTTGACTTTACCAAGGTCAGCTCCCCATTGATGCACTCCTTCACCTGCAGCACGCCGTCCTTCAGCACGATGGCGGTGCGAGAGTTGGAGTCACCATCCTTCCAGCGCAGAAAGGTGCCGATTGGATAGGTCTCTGGCTCAGCTGCTGGCTCTGGCTCAGGCGCAGCCACCAGAGTATCTGGAGTAGAAGTACCAGAGCCTGGCAGGGTGGTCATGGCCATCGCCTGCTCCACCGTGGAGACACCGAGCCTCTTGAGAACACTGCTCATCTCCAGAATGGCTGAGGAGGAGCCAGAAGCAGCACTGGCCTGCAGATCTGCTAGGTAGCCGCGACCAGATGGAGGTGCTGCGAAAGTCTCTGCTGGCCTAGGCATGTGCTGTGGAAGCTGGGCAGGCAGATTCAGAGGCATCTGAACAGGAATGTAAGACTCCCTAATTGTCATGCCGCTCATGAGAATCTTCCAGTCGTCCAGGCTCAGGATGTCACGGCGGGCCACGGGATTCCCTGCGTACGTCTTGGTGGCCACCCTGTCTCCTGTGAGCATGACAACCTCCTCCAGGGTCTCGCCAAAGCCAGTAGAAAGGATAGTGCCAGGGGTATAACTCTGAGACATTTTGATTGGTATGAACCGGTACTGAAAAAATGGTACCTAGCGACTTCAATTTTTGTTTGGATATTAGGCTCTCAGAGGTAGGGTTCTGCACGAAAGAAGATACTCGCCAGCTTCTCCTTAGCAACCCGCTCCGCCTCCATGGCCATTTCAATCACCTCCTGGTAGCAGACCTTTTGCTGATAAGGGGTCGCAGAGGGGTTGGTCAGGCTGAATATATACATGAAGTTCTCGCTGTAGATGCCCGTGTTACGCCACGCGGTAGCCCTCTCCAGATCAAGGGTGGCAATGCCCGCCTTCTTAAGAAGCCCGTCTAGGTGAGTCAGAATGCGCTGAAGCGAGCTGTAGTAATTCCAGAGATTGTCTTGTGTCTCTTTAGAAGCATTCGATCTACAGGCCGTATCCCAGGCTGTGCGGGCAGCCTTCATTTCAGAAGTAACCTGTACCACCTTCTTAGACATGGTCTCAAGAGTTGCCATAGTATACAGCAAGAGTAGCATTAAAAAAGGGTTTATTTTATTCAATTTTTATTGTTTAACACACACACACCGCTTCAATATACTCTCTAGTCGACTGCATCCATCTCGCCCTCCCTGGAGTTCATCCTGACGTCACCGCACCTCATGCCGGTTGGGCAGGTGCAGTCCTGAGAGCACTCGCCTGTCCGCTGCATAGGCAGAAGAGATGGACTGTAGCTGCCTTCATAATCATCATCCAGAGAGCTGTTAGTGGGCCTGAGGTTCAGAGGTGGAGGGAAGAAGATGGGAGCAGGAATTGCAGGATTCCTAGTACCTGAAGGTACGGGAGTAAAGACAGTGACCCCGCAGCTGGGGTTGGAGCAGCATGGCTGCATCTCAACCACAGTTGGCATCCCATACTCAGCCCCAGGGAGATTGATGATCTTCTTAGCACGGTGATTATTCCTGGAAATGCGCTGATACTGCTCATTCTGCTCTCGCCACTCTGCAAGCGCACGGAAGACTGTCATCTGGTCCTCGGAGTAAGCTGTAGGCGCAGCCATAGGCTGTGCCACTGGCTGTGCCACAGGCTGTTGCACCTGTGTAGCCATCTTACCACCAAATGCCACCTTCTTCACGGGCTCATGCTTCTCCCCAGGCTTGTTGGGAGTAAAGGGAATTCCCTTGTCTGCGCACCACTGCTGCCAGGGAATCTTGCGGCCTCGGCGCTCATAGAACTGGTTAGCAGCACCGGTCAGGCGCACACAGGCTGGCTGCACCCTGCCATCTGGAAGGCGGCGCTCAGGAAACAGGCGGCGCCCAGTGCCCTCCTCACCAGGGTGCACATAGCGGCAGCAGCCAGGGGTAATCTTGCCATCAGCATCCTTGACCGTGAAGACACAGCCGGCACCGTGGATGCAGGGCTGGGGAGACTTAAGCTCTGGGGCATCCCACGCAGCATTCTCGTACCACTTGATCTGAATTGCATT
>Ga0114979_10002221_pt1 | contig 13127 bp, 15 predicted proteins | sample S_140625_EF_Meta_FD_87315 | JGI IMG/M metagenome (GOLD analysis project Ga0114979, IMG submission 87315) | Freshwater microbial communities from Lake Simoncouche, Canada to study carbon cycling - S_140625_EF_MetaG | ecosystem: Environmental > Aquatic > Freshwater > Lake | place: Lake... | reverse complement strand
TTAAGGTTCCCCAACGAACCTATGGTTTTTGTGAGGAACACTAGTCTAGACAACCAGTCTCAAGTCCCCTTGCCTGGCCTGCCGGCACCCAGTGGACATTGTTTGGGGCGCTGGGTGGCCCTATCTGCAACCGTTTCCGTAGTGTGCTCGCCCGTGGGGCTTGTTGCGGCTCCCTTGACAGGCACTCCTACAGGAGCAGATGCTGGCAGCCCAGAGTTGCGTATTCAGAACATTCATACGCCGCCACCCAATTCATCCGGGTCTGGATATCTGGAACGCAGGCCAGCTCCACTGCCGATGCCGGCTCCTGAGCGATCGCTTTCTCTCCCAGAGCTTTATAGCGATCTCTATACTCTTGGTCCGGGTGACACGCTTCAGCTTAACTTCTTGGATCCAGAAGCTAAGTCCCTTAATGGCACATTTGGTATTTTAGCTGACGGCACAACCACATTGCCCTTGGTCGGTTCTGTTCAGTTGATTGGCCTCACCATCGGTCAAGCAACTCGTTGGTTGATCTCTCTCTATTCCAAGCAGCTGGTCCGTCCTCAGTTAACTCTGACTCTCACTGCTCCCAGGCCCGTCAAGGTGACGATAGTGGGGGAAGTGAGCCGTCCCGGCCTCTATCCCCTTGGGTCTATTTCCAATCCTGTAGAGGCCATTCAAACGGCAGGGGGTGTTACTTTGAATGCAGATGTTCGTAATATACGTTTGCGGCGATTGGCCGGTTCGGCTGGCGCTCAAAAAGAGACAACACTCAATCTTGCAGACCTATTTACCAATGGTAATCAACTGCAAAATCCGGTGTTGTTTGATGGAGACACCATTATCGTTTCCCGTGCCATCCAGCCGGTACCAGAGGAAGTCTTAGCGATTGGCCAAACCAATTTGGCGCCCCTGACCATCAGTGTGACTGTGATCGGGGAGGTGAAGGCGCCTGGGACGGTTTCCTTGCCTTCCAACACTCCACTCATCGAAGCTCTTTTCCGATCGGGAGGCTTGATTAGGCGTCGCGCCCAGGTCAATCAAATTGAATTGGTGCGCTTTAATCGCAATGGCACCACGACCCGTCAGGTTTTTGCCTATAAGGAAGATTTGCCTGTCTCTAATCTCACGAATCCACCCTTACGCAATGGTGACACAATTATTGTTCGTAGCAACCTCTATGGCAAGGCGTTGAATTTCTTCAATGATCTAGCCGAGCCCCTCGGCGCCATCAACAGCATCTTTAGTTACGCTAATTATTGGAATTACTGGAATAATAATAACAATAACTAGCTGTGTCAACGGTCGCTGGCCTGACTTTTGTCCTTTCCCCCTCTCTTTGGTTGCTATGGATCACTTTCGCCATCACCCTTTGAATACCCGAGCCGTAGCTTGGGCGCTTCTCTCCCAATCCCTCTGGCTCCCCGTTGTAGGGATTGATCTTCATGACCGCTGGCAAGCAGAGTTCCCCCGTTCCCGGCCCCTCGCCCTCCCCCAAACCGAGTTAGCGGCTTCCCTGCCCCCGGCTCCTTTGGTGAATCCGGACGAAAGGTCTCCCCTTTCCCGGGAAGCTCTATCGAGTACTTCAGCCTCTGGAGTTTTGCTGGGCGCCTCTTCTCCGGCAGCCCATGCCCAGGTAGGACACCTCCTTGACCCAGCTGAGCAGGTTGCTCCGGTCGGCCAGGCTGCGATGACCCAGCGACCGTTCAGGTTCGCTATGGCAGCTGCCTCTCCCTATGCAAGTGGGACCCGGTCCTCAGCCGTGGCTCCCCTCGCGAGCGCCTCCCGCTACGACCTGTTGCAGCGTTCGTTCACGCCTGCGGAGCTCCTAGGGGGGACCTTGACCTTGAAGGATCTGCAGGCTGCCCCAACCCCGGCGGTCGCCCTTTCTGAACGGGCCCGTCTGGCCCGTTCTTCCGATCCGTTGGCTCCCCTGCCCCAAGCCTGGCGTGAACCGATGCGTCGCGCCCTCAATGCAATCAATATCCCTTCGCCCCTGAAGCCCTCCGCCCAGCTGGAGGCCGCCCGAGTGGTCCACGTGCCCTCCATGAAGGTCTCCCGTGCGACGGCAGTCCCCTTGGTGTTGCAGTCCGATGGCAGTGTTGATCTGCTGTCAAAACCGGAGGATCCCGCGGTCCTGGAGGCCATCCGCGGTTGGAGTGGTCGCCAGGATCTCCCCGCTTCGGGTCGTCTTGCGCCCGCCATCGTGCATGTGCAACCCCTCAAGGAATTGCCACCGCTGAGTTCGACTTCGGCCAACACCCAGGCTGCGACCCATTCTTCAGGCCCCATTTGGAAGGCCTCGCCCGCTTCGGCGGCCATGGGTTCGCCAGACCCAGTGGTTGCGCCTACGTCAAAGGCTTCGGTTTCAGCTGGTTCACCCGTTGTCGCTCCAGTCTCCGACCTCCGTGGCGAGCCCCCTGCACCCCAACCGGCCGTGGCGGCGGAAGCCCCGAGTCCCGCCCCGCCCTCCGCAGCCCCGGTTCCGTCGGCTCCTGTGGCTCCAGCCCCCGAGGTGCCGCCGGCGCCCGCTGCCAGTACCCCTCAGGCCACTTCCCCGGCCCCTTCCTCGCCCCAGCCTGCTTCGTGATGTTCCCCTCTCCTGTTGCCAGGTTGTCCATGGGCATTGCTGTTGCCCTAGCGGCAGCCACCCCACCGGTTTTTGCCCAGGGCCTCCAACCCCTGGCCCCTTGGCAGCAGGTGACTCCTCAGGCCCCTGCAGCCGCCTGGATCCCCTTTGCTGATCCACGCGTCAATCCCCTGGCCTGGCGTCCGGTATCCCGGTACGACGTAATGCCGCCACCCCAACAACCTGAAGCGGCCTTAGAGACAACCGTTCCCGTGGTCGACCCTGCGACGCAGCCCGGACCGATTTTTGGCATTGGAACCGGTATCCACTCTTTTGCTGGGGACCGCACCAGTCCTGTGGTGACCGGACGCCTTGGCTATGCCTTTGGTGAGGGGTTCGGGGTTTCCCTACGGCCCACATACATCTTCTTGAACAGGGACCTGCAGGGCGTTGATAACAGCGACGGAGCTTTTCAGATGCCCCTCACCCTTGATTTGTTTCCCCGTGCGCTCTTCTCGCCCTACATCGGAGCTGGCCTGGCCACCAATACCGATACCACCCATGCGAACGATGCCATGCTCACGGGGGGCATTGACCTGAATCTCATGTCCCATTTGGCACTGGGGTTGAACGTCAATTATATTTTTCAGACTGCTATTAATGATACTGACTGGGAGGCCATGGCTTTACTTTATTTTAGGTTTTAGTAACGGCTGTTGATCGTTTGATCGGTGAGCGTAGATAAGGCTGGACCGGTTTTATGGCTCGGCAACGGCCTCAATCGCAGCGGCAATTTGCTTCCGTTGTTCGTCGTCGTAGCCCCATCGCTCCAGAAACTCCACGTCTTGCCCCTCACCCCGGGTGCCGGCTAGCAGGGATTCCAGTCGCACCTTGACGAGATTGGGTTCCAGTAAGCGCAGCAATTCGCGGCTGCGTTCGCTCACCCGTTGGGAGGCCAGGGCCGCCACCCTGTCCTGATTGCGCTCGTGATGCACGACCATGGCTGTGCTCATGGCCAGATTCCGGGCGGTCAGATCCACGACTCCCTCTCCCGCCAGACGCAGGCTTTGGATCAGGGCCTCGGGCATGCGATCCATCAAGGGCCCTTCCCCTGCCATCGCCACCACGAAAAACCCCCTTGCCCCATCGCGGCTCGCCACCAAATCCCCGACCCGTTCGCTGAGCACCTCATCGCTCAACACATCCTGTTCCCATTCCTCCAGCCACTGGCTAGCCAGAGCCATGGCTTCTCGAAAGCCGATGGGCGTCGCGACGGCATGGTCTTCGTGGCTTGGGTCGCTCAGGGGGGTGCTCATGGGTTGCCAATGTTGGGCTGGTCGGCAGGGCAGCCCGGGGGCTGTCAATGTTGAGGATATGGATTCCACTCTCCCTGTTGCCAGCCCCAACGATTTCCGTTCTGGGTTTGTGGCCCTGATCGGGCGGCCGAACGTGGGCAAATCCACCCTCCTCAACCAGCTGGTCGGTTCCAAGGTGGCCATCACCTCCCCAGTGGCCCAGACCACCCGCCATCGCTTGCGGGGCATCCTCACCACCCCCGGGGCCCAGATTGTCCTTCTAGATACTCCTGGGATCCACAAGCCCCACCATCTCCTCGGGGAGCGTTTGGTTCGCAGTGCCCGCACGGCCATTGGCGAAGTGGATCTTGTGTTGCTTTTGTTGGATGGTTCCCAGCCCCCCGGCGGCGGCGATGCCTTCATCGTCGAACTGCTGCGCCAGGGTGGCTTTTCCGTGCAGGTCGCCCTCAACAAGAGCGATCAGCTCGATCCCGATCGGCGTCTGGCCGTGGCAGGGGAGTATCGCCAATTGCTAGATGGCCCCCTCGCCGCCCCGGCGACGGGAACCAATTCACGCCAACCCTGGCCCTTGCATCTGTGTAGTGCCCTGACGGGCGAGGGAACCGAGGCGCTTGTCAAGGACCTGAGCCTGGCTTTGCCCCTAGGGCCCCACCTTTATCCGGCCGATGCCGTGACAGATCAGCCCGAGCAGCTCTTACTCGAGGAGCTGATCCGGGAGCAGGTTCTGCACCACACCCGGGAGGAGGTTCCCCATTCGGTGGCCGTCCGGGTCGAACGGATGGAGGAGGACGGACCCAGGTTGGCGGTGCTGGCCACCGTGGTGGTGGAACGCAGTAGCCAGAAGGCCATCGTGATCGGCAAGGGCGGGCAGATGCTGCGTCGCATCGGGGAGGGGGCCCGCCTGTCCATGCAGAAGCTGTTGGACGGGCCCGTGTATCTGGAGCTTTTCGTCAAGGTGGTGCCCCATTGGCGTCGCAGTCCCACCCGGCTAGCTGAACTCGGCTACAACACCGACTGAGAGGATGGCGGCGGCTGATCCTTCCCCTGGTCCTTGAGTCCCTTGAGTGATTTTCCGCCCGCCACCATCGAGGCGTTCCTGAGCTCCTGCGCGGGGGAGTGGATTGCCCTTCGCAGCCAGTTCGCCCCCCTTAACCCCAGCCAGGATGATGACGGCTGGCATGATTCCGAGCGGGGTGAGATCAAGGTGGACTATCTGGCCCCAGCCTGCAGCGAGGCCCCAGGAGGCCTGCGGGTCAGCGCACCGGGGGGCACCGTCACCACCTTGACCTTCCTGGCGGATGGCCAGGTCCTCTTTGCCTCCTCCTCCCAGGAGACCACTGCGGGCACCTGGCAATTCTGGCCTGACGGCACGATGGAACTGGGTTCTCCCGCGGAGGACGGCAAGGTCAGTGAGCGGATCTGGTTTGCCAAGCCAAACCTGCGCCTGCGCAGCAGCCTGGCGCACCGGGCGGATGGGAAGCCGGGACGGGCCAGTTTCAGTACGGAGATTCGCCGCGTCAGTCGCCCGCCTTCCCAGGCGTTGTGAGGTTATTTCGCTGATGCGACTGGATGTCGTCAGTCTGTTGCCGGAGGCTTTCCAGCCCCTTCGGGAGCTGGGGGTGATCGGCCGCGCCTTCGCTGCTGGCATCGCTGAACTCCATACCCATAACCCCCGTGATTACGCCACGGATCGCTACCACAAGGTCGATGATCTGCCCTATGGGGGAGGAGTCGGCATGGTGCTCAAGCCCGAGCCGGTGTTTGCCGCCTTTGAGGCAATTCCGGCGCGGCTGCATCGCCGCGTTCTGCTGATGAGTCCCCAGGGTCAGCCCCTTCGGCAGGCGGATCTACTGCGATGGGCCGAGAACTACGACCAGTTGGTCTTGCTCTGTGGCCATTACGAAGGCTTTGACGAGCGCATCCGTGGCCTGGCGGATGAGGAGGTCTCCATGGGTGACTTTGTGCTGACCGGTGGCGAATTACCGGCCATGACCGTGATCAATGGTGTAGTGCGCCTGTTGCCGGGCACGGTGGGCAAGGCGGCCTCATTGCAGGACGAAAGCCATCGCGATGGCCTGTTGGAACATCCCCATTACACCCGCCCGGCCCTTTTCCGGGGCCAGGTAGTGCCCGAAGTCCTGCGCAGTGGCGACCATGGCGCCATTGACCAATGGCGCCAGCAGCAGAGCCAGGAGCGCACCCGCCTGCGACGACCCGACCTTTATGCCCGCTGGCTGGAGGGGGTTGCAGCCAAGGGGCCGGCCCGCCTGGAAGACTGGCCTGGGACGATGGCTTCCACGGAGGCAACCATGGATCTGCGGATCGGCAACGGCTATGACATTCATCGCCTGATCCAGGGTCGTGCCTTAATTCTTGGCGGCATCCTGCTGGAGCATCCCGAGGGGTTGGGGCTCGATGGCCATAGTGATGCGGACGTCCTAGTGCATGCGGTGATGGATGCCCTGCTTGGGGCCCTGTCCCTTGGGGACATCGGTCGCCATTTCCCCCCGGAGGACAGCCGTTGGCAAGGGGCCGATAGCCTTGAACTGCTGCAGAAAGTGGTGGCTCTGGTGGCGGATCGGGGTTGGCGCGTGCTGAATGTGGATGCGGTGGTGATTGCCGAACGGCCCCGACTCAAGCCCCACATCGACGCCATGCGAGCGGCGATCGCGGGCCGTCTTGGGGTCGAACCGGAGCAGGTGGGGGTGAAGGCCACCACGAATGAGCGACTGGGACCTGAGGGGCGCGAAGAGGGTATCGCTTGTCACGCCGTGGCCCTGTTGGCCAGGCCCTGAGCTATGGCTTTCCCCCCAGGGTTGGGTGATTCTGATCACGATCTCGATCTCGATCGCCGCCGTCGCCTGGGCCTGGTGGAGGCTGTGTGGGGCGAGCACAAAAGCCCCGCCCAGATCGCCGCCATCATCAAGGCCATGCGGTCCGCTGGCGAGCTGGTTCTGGTGACGCGGGTGTCCGAAGAGCAGGTTGCAGCGGTGTTGACCCTGCTGGGGCCCGAAGGGGATGTCCTCGAAGGGATAAGGCATCACCAGGAGGCCCGTTGCCTCACCCTTCCCGCCCTGCCGGTTCCGGACCCTGGCCTGGGGACCGTGGCGATTCTGGGAGCAGGCAGCAGTGATCTGGCCGTGGCTGCAGAAGCCCACCTCGCCCTGGCCTGCCACGGGGTGGCCAGTGATCTGATCCTGGACGTGGGCGTGGCCGGCTTGCACCGTTTGCTGGGCCGCCTCGCTGGATTGGGGCGTTATCGCGTATTGATCGTCTGTGCCGGCATGGAGGGCGCTTTGCCTACCGTGGTGGCGGGATTATTGCCCCAGCCGGTGATCGGGGTTCCCGTGTCGGTGGGGTATGGCGTCAGCAAGGGCGGGCGGGCCGCCCTGCAGGGCATGCTGGCCAGTTGTGCCCCGGGCCTGACGGTGGTGAACATTGACAATGGCTATGGGGCCGCGATGGCGGCCCTGCGGATTCTCCAGGCCCCCAGAGGGGGTGGGGACTGACGCCAGGCCCTGGAGCAGGCCTGGATGGCAAAACTCAGAGATGTTGCATCTGCGGATAGGCGGTCAGGAGATCCTCCTGGCTCAGCACTTCGCCCCGACCTTCCGGCTGCCAGATTACCTCAAGGGCCAGCAGATCCTCCGAGCGTACCGAGCCGAGGCGCTGGAGCGATTCGCGCAGGTCTTCGGCCGTGCCGGAACCCTTGAGGTCCAGTTTAGAGCGACTCGCCACCAGCAGGGTCACCGCGATGAAATCGCTGGTGGCATCGCTCTGGCCGGCGACCCCATCACTGGTCTCGATGTGGCGACGGCCCGAGACATTGGCCGTCAGTTCCCGTTCCAGTTTGCTGCGCTCCTGCATCGAGAGCCGATTGAAGGTGGCCTCTGCGGAGGTAATCGGGATCTGGCCGAGTTCGGAGTTGGCATAAACCCAGAGTTCCGGGTTGCGCAACAACGAAAGGGTGGTCTCCTGGAGAACCCGCTGCAGTCCGCTGCTCGTCGTCGTATCGGCGGTTTCCGCCATGCGACGTAAATCGGTTTGCAGCACCTTGGCGGAGGCCAGCAGCCCCACCTGGACGGAGGCCACGGAAACACCGCTCGCCCCCAGACTGTCCTGGCCATCACGGCCGGGCAGGCTGGCCGTGCCACCACCACCTCGAAGGGAACTGAGCATCAAGCCAACGACGGCCATCAGCACCAGGAAGGCGAGCAGTCCGCTGCCACCGAAGCCGAAGATCGGCACCACGAATGGGGCGCTGTAACCACCGCCGTAGTAGCCACCGCCGCCGTAGTAACCGCCGCCACCGCCGTAGTAGCCGCCTCGGGGGTAGTAAGTGCCACGGGGATAACCGCCACCGGATCCGCCGGAGCGGTTGCCATAACTGCGGGGGGCTGACGGAGCCGATCGGAAACTGCCGCCGCCGATGCGTCCGCCGCTGGCCGCAAGGCTGGCAGCGGGATGGGCAAGCAACAAGGTGGTCAGAAGCATTGGCACCACCATCAGGCCGGCGAAGCGCCGCAGCAATCGGGGACCCATAGGAGTTGCAGAGGTTGAATCGAAATCTAGATACCCCCCCCCACAATGGTGACCACCTCCAGCACATCGGATTCCACAACCTGTTGCTGGTTCCAGTGGGCCCGGGCCAGGATCGCGCCGTTGAATTCGACGACCACCAGCTCGGGCCGGTAACCGAGGCTCTTGAGCAGGCCCTGCAGCGACTGGCCCGAAGCACATCGACGCGGCTCACCGTTCACCTGCACGGTGATGGCCGTTGGATCCTGATCTGGGCAGACAGGGTCTGGGGGTTCAGGCGGGCTCAAAGGGGGGGCTCGAGTTGGTGCAGCAACGTCCTTGTGATCAAAGCGGGGCTGGAGGCCTCGGTGAGGGCCCTGACGACAGCGACCCTGGTAGCACCGGCCGCCTGGACCTCGGCCAGGTTGTTGGCGTCGATGCCGCCGATGGCGAAGAAGGGGACCGGACATTCGTGGGCCGCAGCGGCCACATAGGCCAGGCCCACCGGCTCCCGACCCGGTTTTGTGGGGGTGGCCTGCACCGGGCCGACACCGACGTAGTCACAGCCATCCGCCACGGCCTGGCGCAGTTCGGCGATGGCGTGGGTGCTGCAGCCGATCAGCCGTTCGGGGCCTAACAATCGCCGGGCCATGGGCACCGGCAGATCCCCCTGGCCGAGATGAACCCCATCGGCGTCGACGGCCAGGACGAGGTCGATGCGATCGTTGATCAGGAAAAGGGCGCCGTAGTCCTGGCAGAGGCGACGCAATTCCCGGGCCTGTTCCAAGCGCTGTCGGTCATCGAATTCGCCCCCGTCCACCGTGAGCCCTGGCTTGGCGCGGTATTGCACCAGCCGCAGTCCGGCCTGGAGGCATTGCTCCACGACGGAGGCCAGCCCGGGCACCGGCGAAGTCACGAGATAGAGCCGACTGCTGGCCAGGCGGATGCGGCGATCATCCTTGCCCTTGCTGGCGCGCAGCAGGGCGACCTCGAGGTCGTAGAGGCTGTACCGGCAGGCGGCGGCGGCGGCGGCCAGGTCGGCATCGACCAGTCGCCCGAATTCTTCGAGCACCCGCAGGGCTTCCTGGACCCGGGCGGCGTTGGCGGCGACGATCGCCGGGCCGTCGAGACGGCCGGCCTGGGCTGGGTGAGCCAGGCCCGTGGCCGGGTCACCGGCGGCATCACGGGCGAATTTGTAGCGCTCGCCATGGAGCTGGCCCAGGCGCTGGCGCAGATCCTTGCAGCGCCAGACAAGATCGGACCGTTCCAGGGCAAAGCGGGCCCATTCCTCCATGACCCGCAACCCTTCTCGGGCGCGATCGAGATTGGCGTCGATCAGGCGTTCAATCGGGGCCTGGGCCGCGGGGGGCAAGGACATGGGGCTGGCGAGGGGCGCAGAAGAAAGGGTTCCGGTCCCAATCGGCGGATCTGACTAGGCTGGTGATCTAGCGCTGAACCAGGATGGCCGTCGAGCCGGGACAACACGCCAACCCACCGTTGGCCACTGTCCCCCAACCCGTGGGTGCTGGAGCCACGGTGTCCCGATCCTATGGGTCGGCTCCCGCCCCTTCTTCCACGGGTGGCATGGGGGGAGATAACCCAATGGGGGTTTTGATTTCAGGGATCCTGTTGCTCGGAGGTATCGCCCTGTTCATCGGATGGGGACTCACCCACGCTTATCCGACCACCTGAGGCGGCGAGGATCTGGCCAGCCTCCTGGGCGTCCCTGCCGATCTGGTCGGTCAGGGCGGCCAGATCGGCAAACCGTTCCTGGCGGCGCAGCAGCCGGATCGGTTCGACCACCAGGCTGGCCCCCCCCAGATCCAGCTGTCGGTTGAGCAGGTGCACCTCCACGGCCGACGGGGCGGTGGGGTCAACGGTGGGTTGGGGGCCCAGGTTCATCACGGCGGCCATGGGCCCCTCCGGTCCCCCCACCCTCCAGGCCCAAGCGGCGTAAACCCCTTCCAACGGAAGGAACTTGCGACCATCCACCTGCAGATTGGCAGTGGGCCAGCCCAGCTGGCGCCCCAGGCCCCGCCCGGTTACCACCTGGCCCCGGAAGCGGTATGGGCGATCGAGCAGTCGTCTGGCTTCCTCCAGATCCGCCCTGGATAGGGCTTGGCGGATGCGACTACTGCTGAGCCGCTGGGACTGGTCCCACAGCATGGGCACCACCTCGACGGCAATGCCGTGGCGCCCTCCCAGCCGTACCAGATCGTGGCAATCGCCGCTGCGGCTGGCCCCAAATCGGAAGTTTTCACCGACTGCGATGCGGCGGGCCTCCAGTTGGTGCCCCAACACCTCCTGCACAAAGGCGTCCGGGCTAAGGCTGGCCAGAGCCAGGGTGAAGGGCACGAGCACCAGCTGGCGGATGCCCAGGGGTTCGAGCAATTCGAGTTTTTCCTCTGGCAGGTCCAGCCGTAGCCGGGTCTCCCCATGGAGGACTTCGCGGGGGTGGGGCCAGAAACTCACCACCGTCGGCACCAGCGGAGCCGGACTGGGGCTGACGGCCGCGATGACACGGCGGTGGCCGGCATGCAGGCCATCGAAACTACCCAGCGCAATCGCAGTGGGCCTAAGGGCCTCGGAGGGAGTGTGGAGGGAGATCACCACCGGTTCATCGGGATGGTCGAGCCCCGCTCTCGCCGACGTGATCCTCCCATGGCAAGTTTGGGAGACTGCCCAGGGGCTTTCATGGCCGATTCGGTTGATTTACAAAACATCTCCTTCGCCCTGCGCCGGGTCGGCTGGATTCGCTTCTGGGCCCAGCTGGTGCTGGGTGTGGTGGTGGTCGGGGTCCTGACGTTCAACAACATTGGTAGCCGTGTCGCCGCCAATGCTGATCGGGCCTTGGGTCTGGGTCCGGGGCTCTCGTTATCCACCCTGTCGTTTTTCGTACTGCTTTGGAGTCTTTGGCAGGGCTGGTTGGTGGTCCGCTGCGGGCGGGCCTTGGCTAGCCCGGTGAAGCCCAGCAAGGGGGAGACCAGCCGATTGATCAAAAGGGGGCTGATTGCAGACCTGATCGGCCTCACCCTGGCGGCGGTTGGGTACCAGGCCTTGGCCGGCAGCCTGTTCCTGCAAGCCTCGCTCCAGGCGCCGGGCCTGTTTGGACCCATGGTGGCACCGGGGATGGGCCAGGGGGCCATCAGCACTTTCCCGATCACCTCCATCGAGATGCTCTCGGTGTTGAGCAACACCCAGGTGTTGTTCGCCCACCTGATTGGCCTGGGCTTCACCCTCTGGATGTTGCAGAGGATCCACCGTCGGGCCTGAACCCGGTCAGGGCGATAGCGGGGGGCAAGGAGCTGGCCTCCCCCCGCCAGAACAGCTCCGGTTGTAGGGGGGTTAGGGAGGCGCCGCCCTCGGCGATCCACGCAACATCCGTGGGCCATTCCGCCGGGTCTGGCAGGGCCGCCTCGCTGTCATCGGCCACCTCACCGGCAAGCCAGTAGTAGGTGCGCCCCCGGGGATCCTGGCGCCGGTCGAATTGATCCACATAGCGCCGAACCGCCGTACGGCACCAGCGCAGCGGACCGATTTCGGCGGCAGGCCGGGCGGGGACATTGAGATTGAGCAGGAGGCCCGGTCGCCATGGGTGGCCAAGCATGGCCTCGGCCACATCGAGGGCCATCACGGCGGCGGCCCCGAACTGGCGCCACTGGAAGTCGGCGCTGCTGACGGCCAGGGCGGGGAAGCCTTCGATGGCCCCTTCCATGGCCGCCGAGACGGTGCCGGAATAGAGGACGTCGGTGCCGAGGTTGGGGCCGTGGTTGATGCCCGAGAGCACCAGATCGGGGGGCTGCTCCATCAGGCTGAACAGGGCCAGCTTGACGCAGTCGGAGGGGGTGCCGCTGCAGGCCCAGGCGGTGACACCCGCGGCAAACAGCTCGTCGGCCCGCTCCGCCCGGATGGGGCTCTGCAAGGTGAGGCCATGGCCCGTGGCGGACCGCTCCTGGTCGGGGCAGACCACGGTGACCCGGTGACCACGGCCCACGGCTTCGGCCGCCAAGGCCTGGATGCCCTTGGCGAAAACCCCGTCGTCGTTGCTGATCAGGATGCTTAAACCTGCCATCGTCGGGCCCGGAACTCCCGCACCGTAGGTGGAGCCCGCGGCTTCCTACAGTTGATTTCTGTTTCCCTTCAGCCGTGAGCGCCACCGTCAGCCTGCAGCAGCTCACCGACCAGTTGGCGGATTTGGAATCCGCATCGGTGGAGGCGATTGACGCCGCCGCCACCGAGGCTGATCTCGAGGCCTTACGCGTCAGCCTGCTGGGAAAGAAGGGCCGCCTTTCGGCCATTTTGGGCAGCATGGGTCGGCTTGGGCCCGATGAACGTCCCCTGGTGGGCCAGCGGGCCAATGGGCTCAAAGAACGGGTCCAGACCCAGCTGGAGGACCGCCTGGATCGGCTCCAGTCGTCCGCCATGACGGAGCGGCTCGACCGGGAACGGCTGGATGTCACGGCTCCGTCGAGCTTCATCCCCCCTGGCCATCGCCATCCGCTGATCGCCACGACCGAAGAAATCGTCGATATCTTTGCCGGCCTTGGCTACCGCGTGTCCGAGGGGCCGGAAATCGAGAGCGATCACTACAACTTCACCGCCCTCAACATCCCGCCCAATCACCCGGCCCGGGATATGCAGGACACCTTTTATCTGGGGGCTGATCGGCTGCTGCGCACCCACACCTCCCCCGTCCAGATCCGTCACCTGGAGACCCACGCCCCACCGGTGCGCATCGTGGT
>Ga0114979_10002220_pt1 | contig 13132 bp, 11 predicted proteins | sample S_140625_EF_Meta_FD_87315 | JGI IMG/M metagenome (GOLD analysis project Ga0114979, IMG submission 87315) | Freshwater microbial communities from Lake Simoncouche, Canada to study carbon cycling - S_140625_EF_MetaG | ecosystem: Environmental > Aquatic > Freshwater > Lake | place: Lake... | reverse complement strand
TACGGCTTAATCCGTAACTATCCAGTATTTCTTTCAACTAAGAACACAATTCTTAAAGCATATGATGGTCGCTTTAAAGATATCTTTGCTGAAATATTTGACAGTGAATTCAAAGCAAAGTTTGACGCTGCCGGTCTGACTTACGAGCATCGCTTAATTGATGACATGGTTGCAACTTCGCTTCGTTGGGAAGGCGGTTATGTTTGGGCTTGTAAGAACTATGACGGAGATGTGCAATCAGATACCGTCGCACAAGGTTATGGTTCACTTGGTTTAATGACTTCTGTTCTAATGACTCCAGATGGAAAGACAGTCGAATCTGAAGCAGCACACGGAACAGTTACTCGTCACTTCCGAGATCATCAAGCAGGCAAGCAGACTTCAACAAATCCAATCGCATCAATCTTTGCTTGGACTCAAGGTCTAACCCACCGCGCGAAGTTGGATAACAATCCAAAGCTTGCCGAGTTTGCCTCAACACTTGAAAAGGTATGTATTCAAACCGTTGAATCTGGAAAGATGACAAAAGACCTTGCAATTCTTATTTCGAAAGATAGTCCTTGGTTAAATACTCAAGACTTCTTAGCGGCAATCGATGAGAATCTAAAAGTTGCACTTAAATAACTGAATTAAAAAAGCCCCGCTCCTTATCGCCAAGCGGGGCTTTTTTATTTGTATTAATTAATGCGCAACCCAGAATTTGCGTCAAATAAATGAACTGCATTTGCAACTGCATTAACTGAAATAGTGGCACCGATTTTAGGTGGATTTTTAGGATCCCAACGAACAATTACTTGGGCACCTTCATCAGTTTCTTGCGCAAACTTGATGCTCTTATCAACTGGCTTACCGTAAATAAATGCATCTGATCCAAGCTCTTCAACAACTTCAACTAGAACATCGAAGCCACCTGAAGTTGCAGGTACAAAGCCTTCAGGGCGAACACCAACTGTTACGAGTGCGCCAGCACTTGCAGGAACATCAACAGCGAATCCGCCTAGCTTGGCCTTGCCACCTGATGCCGGAACTGTCAGCAAGTTCATGGCTGGTGAACCAATAAATCCAGCAACGAATGCATTTGATGGGCGATCGTAAAGATTACGAGGGGTATCAACTTGTTGTAGCAAACCATCTTTTAGAACTGCTACACGATCTCCCATTGTCATAGCTTCAACTTGGTCGTGAGTTACGTAAACTGTTGTAATTCCAAGACGACGTTGTAGCGCAGCAATTTGAGTACGAGTTGCAACGCGAAGTTTCGCATCCAAGTTGGAAAGTGGTTCATCCATCAAGAACACTTGTGGTTCACGAACAATTGCGCGACCCATTGCAACGCGCTGGCGTTGTCCACCAGAAAGTGCCTTTGGCTTGCGGTCTAAATAATCTTCAAGGTCAAGAAGCTTTGCTGCTTCTTTAACGCGACGATCGCGTTCTGCTTTATCTACGCCAGCAATCTTTAGTGCGAAGCCCATGTTTTCTGCGACGGACATATGTGGGTAGAGCGCATATGACTGGAACACCATTGCGATATCGCGATCTTTAGGTGCAACGTGGGTGACATCTTTATCACCAATACGGATTGAACCAGTATCAACTTCTTCTAGGCCAGCAAGCATGCGGAGTGATGTTGATTTTCCACAACCTGATGGTCCGACTAGAACAAGGAATTCACCATCATTGATAGTAAGACTTAACTTATCTACTGCAGGCTTGGTGGTGCCTGGATAAACACGTGATGCATTTTCAAAAACGACTGATGCCATTTTTCTTGCTCCTTTTCCGGGCAGGTACGTGCCCGACGATCCTTTGGATAAAGGTAAAACTTTGTAGATCCCGCTCGGGTGAGCGTTGCCATAGATTACGCGCCCGCCACCGCTTTGGCTATCCCAACAGGAAAATTAGTTAATCTCTCTGGGGTAAAGAAGTTACCCTTACGCCTGTGACCATTCATATCCTTCGCGATATCGGCCTTGTCCTTCTCTTTATAACTGTTGCTGGGCTCTTCGTAGCCGCGGAGATTGCTTTGATCTCGCTTCGGGATTCCCAAATTAGGCAATTAGAGGGAAAGAGCAGACGCGGGGATCGGGTTGTTGCCCTCACCAAGAATCCAAATAGATTTCTCGCCGCAGCCCAAGTTGGAATTACTTTCTTAGGTTTCCTCTCGGCCGCCCTTGGCTCCGAGCGCCTTGGTAAATATGTTTCTCCAGTCTTTGAGGAGTGGGGATTATCCAAAACCCTTAGCGAAACCCTTGCACTCATCTCATTAACAATTGTTATTGCATACATCTCATTAGTTTTTGGCGAACTTGTTCCAAAAAGATTGGCACTCTATCGCACTGAAATAATTGCGCTCGCATTTGCCCCAACTATTGACTTCATGGCCAAGGTTTTTCGTCCAGTTATTTGGTTGTTGTCAAAATCAACTGATGCGGTAGTTAAGTTATTCGGCCTCAGTTCTAAAGAAATTAGAAGTGAGATTTCAGAAGCAGAATTAGTTGACTTAGTTTCTGGCCATACCGCACTCAGTGATGAAGAGCGAGAAATCGTAGAAGAAGTTTTTGCTGCTGGCGATCTTCAGTTGCATGAAATTATGGTTCCAAGAACCGAAGTAGATTTTATGGACGTTGGGCTTTCAATTACAGATGCAATCGCTGTCGCAATCGAGCATTCACATTCAAGATATCCAGTGACACGTGGAAGCACGGATGAAGTTATTGGTTTTCTACATGTTCGTGATTTGTTAAATCCAAAGGTAAATTCATCCGCTGGTGAAACAATTCTTGATTTAATTCGACCAGTTCTTAATCTTCCAGGAACAAAGGGTGTCCTGCCAGCCCTTGCGGAAATGCGTTCTAAGCGAAGCCATATCGCAGTTGTACTTGATGAATATGGTGGAACCGATGGAATTGTTACCTTAGAAGATTTAGTTGAATGTTTGATTGGCGATATTCATGATGAGTATGACTCCGAAGATGCCGAGGTCACCCCACAGGCAAGAACTGGGGAATTCGAAGTCGATGGTCTGATTTCACTTGAAGATTTGTATGATGAAACTGGAATAGTTCTTCCAGAAGGTCCATATGAAACGGTTGGCGGTTTAGTTATGCATCATTTAGGGCGAATTCCCGAGCCACACGATGCAATCAGCATTAACCAGATTCGCATTACTGTATTAACTTTAGAAGGAAAACGGGCAGGGCAATTATTAATCTCAGGCAATGAATGGAAAGATGCCTCTCATGAATAGCGGAGCAAAAGAACGTGTGCTATCCGGGATTCAACCAACCCATGAATCTTTCCACCTTGGAAATTATTTAGGCGCAATTAAGCAATGGGTAGATCTCCAGAATTCAAATGATGCTTTTTACTGCGTTGTGGATCTTCATGCGCTTACCGTTGAAACTAAGCCAGAAGATTTTCGCCGGCGTACACTCTCCTCCGTAGCACAACTAATTGCACTTGGACTTGATCCTGAGAAGTGCACGCTATTTATCCAGTCTCATGTCCCAGCACATAATCAATTAGCTTGGGTCTTGGAGTGCTTAACCGGATTTGGTGAAGCGAGTCGGATGACACAGTTTAAAGATAAGTCACAAAAGGCCGGTTCCGATCGCACTGTGGTTGGATTATTTACATATCCAATACTTCAGGCTGCAGATATCTTGCTCTACCAAGCAAATAAAGTTCCAGTTGGCGAAGACCAGAGACAGCACATCGAGTTAACTCGCGATCTTGGGCAGCGTTTCAATTCAAAGTTCGGTGAAACATTCACAATCCCAGAGGGATACATTCTTAAAGCTGGCGCGAAAATAAATGACCTTCAAGATCCAACGGCAAAGATGAGCAAATCAAGTACTTCTGCCAGCGGAGTAATAGAGTTGATGGATAGTCCAGAGATAAATTCTAAAAAAATTAAGAGCGCTGTAACTGACACTGGGCGAGATGTAATTTTTGATGAAAAAGAAAAGCCTGGTGTTTCTAATCTTCTAACCATTTACAGTGCACTAACCGGCAAGACCATTCAGCAATCGCAAGAGGATTTCACCGGTAAGGGCTACGGTGATTTCAAAGGGGCTGTTGCAGAGGTTGTTGTGGATTATTTGAACCCGGTAAGAGAAAAAGCAAATGAATTGCTCAAAGATGAAACTCACCTTAAAAAATTATTAAGTATCGGCGCCGAGAAAGCAGAAGCAGTAGCCTCTAAAACTCTAGGTGATACCTATAAGGCGCTAGGGATGATTTCTCGTGCTTAGACGTATCTATTTTTTTCTTGCACTCATTGCGCTAATTCCAGTCACGCCAGTCAATGCCGCGCCGGTCAAAGTTAAAATTGGCATTGTTTATGATGTTGGTGGCCGCGGAGATAAAGCGATAAATGATGCCGCAGCTGCAGGCATTGATAACGCTAAGAAGAAATTTGGACTTTCAAATTTTGATGTTCGCGAATTGGTGACTACCGGAGTTGATTTTGATCGAGAAAACCGCATCGAATTCTTGGTAAAGGCTAAGTACGATCTAGTAATCGGAGTAGGACCTTCTTTCAATCAAGCTATGACATTCATGACAGATAAATATCCAGAAGCACAACTTGCTGTTATTGGAAGTAGGGAAGTTGCTTCACTCAGTGTTAGTTGCATGGCATTTAATATCAATCAAGGTGCATTTCTAGCTGGTGTAATGGCAGCACTAAATTCTAAAAGTGGAAAAGTTGGATATGTAGGCGATGCGATAAATCCCAGTAATTCTTCGAACCTACAAAACTTTCAAGCTGGAGTTAAATCTGCAGCACCCAAGGCGCAAGTTATTGCCCGCAATTCTGCCGCTTCTGCCGATGCCGACATAATCACACTTTCTGGACAAGGTGCTGATGTTTTATTCATTAACTGGTCAAGAGATGGAAGTGTTTTAACTGCTGCAAACAAGTTGGCTAAAGCGAAGAAAACGATAAAAGTAATTGGTGTTAGGCCAGATCAATATTTTATTGCAACAAAGGATGCACAAAAATATCTGATTGGGTATGTAAATCAGAGATTCGATACTGCGATTATGGATCTTTTTAGTGCTGCGGTGTCGGGAAGAACTATCACCGAAGAAGTGGATACTTCAATTGGGGTATTTGGCCGTAATTACAACCTATCGAATAATGGAATAGATTTAATCGCAACATCTGCGAGTGCTGCATCAAAGAGCGCTGTTTCTCGTGCCAAAAGTGCGATTCTTTCGAAAAAAATAGTTATCGTTAAATAACTTTTAGTTTCCGATTGGATGCCAGATAGTTTTAATCTCCATGAAATTAGTCATTCGCTTTGTTGATTGCGATTCATTAAAGGTATAAATCCGCTTTAGGTTCTCGGAGCCAAGTTCTTTTAGCTCTGCTAAATCCTTGCTAGTTACGCCAGAGGCATCTATGCCGTCAATATCCATATGAGAACCAGTCCAAGTTACAAATTGATCAAACTTGCCAGTCAGAATATTAACCACGCCAGCAGGCACATCACTTGTTGCTAGACATTCAGCAAGCGTAATTGCACACAACGGAGATTTCTCATTGGCAATCAAGATGGCGGTATTTCCGGTAGCAATAACTGGTGCCAAACTTGCCACCAGGTTTAGCAGCGATGGTTTCGCGTCAGCAAATATTGCAATGACTCCAAGGCTCTCTGGGATTGAGAAGTTATAGAACGGCCCAGATACTTGATTAGTTGAACCAGAAATTGAATCAATTTTGTCGCACCATCCGGCATACCAAATCCAGGTATCAATCGCACTCTCCACTTGGGATTTAGCGGAAGCTGGAGTTGCACCTTCTTGCGCAATAATTTCTGCAACAAATTGTTCAATTCGACCTTGCATGATTTCCGCAACACGATAAAGAATTTGTCCACGATTAAATGCTGTTGCACTTGCCCAGCCATGCTGGGCAGAACGCGCTGCAACTACAGATTCACGTAAATCTTTTCGAGAACCTAAACAAGGATTTGCTAAAAACTTTCCCTTTGTATCTTTAATCTCATATACCCGGCCAGATTCGCTGCGCGGGAAGCTGCCATTAATAAATAATTTATAGGTTTTCATGACATCAATGCGCATCATTTTTCACCCCTCAAATATCCAGCAAGTCCATGTCTTCCACCCTCACGACCCCAACCCGATTCTTTATAGCCACCAAATGGGCTAGCTGGATCAAATTTGTTGAATGTGTTTGACCAAATTACGCCTGCTCGAAGTTGTTTAGCAGCCCAAAGAATTCTCGAACCCTTATCACTCCAAATTCCTGCTGATAATCCAAATGGAGTGTTATTCGCTTTATCAATAGCTTCTTGTGGAGTGCGAAAAGTTAATACAGAAAGGACTGGCCCAAATATTTCTTCACGAGCAATTCGATGTGATTGTGAAACTCCAGTAAAGATCGTTGGGGGATACCAGAATCCAGATGTTGGAATCGAACAGCTTGCACTCCAACGCTGTGACCCTTCGATTTCGCCAGAATCAGTGATTTCCGTTATTCGGGCTAGCTGGGCTGCGCTATTAATCGCACCAAGGTCTGTGTTCTTGTCCATTGGATTGCCTACTCGAATCAAATTCATTCGGTTCTTAAGTTTCTCTAAAACTTCGTCCTGAATGTTCTCTTGTAGCAATAATCTAGAGCCAGCGCAGCAGACATGTCCTTGATTGAAGAAGATTCCATTGACTATACCTTCAACGGTTTCATCAATTGGTGCATCATCGAAAACAATATTTGCGCCCTTGCCACCAAGTTCCAGCGTTGCACTTTTCTTAGTGCCCGCAATCGCTTTTGCAATCGCTTTACCAACTCCCGTCGAACCAGTGAATGCAACTTTATCAACACCAGGATGATTCACTAGATGAGATCCCGTAACACCATCTCCCGTAATTATGTTCACAACTCCTGCAGGTAAGCCAGCTTGTTGACAAACTTCTGCAAACAAAAGAGCGGTCAGCGGAGTGGTTTCAGCAGGTTTTAATACAACGGTATTTCCTGTTGCTAGTGCTGGTGCGATTTTCCAAGCCAACATCAGCATTGGAAAATTCCAGGGAATTATTTGTGCGGCAACACCATATGGTTTTGGATTTGAGCCAACACCGGCGTATGAAAGTTTGTCTGCCCAACCTGCGTGATAAAAGAAATGTGCTGCAGCAAGTGGAATGTCGGTATCTCTGGTCTCACGGATTGGTTTTCCATTGTCTAAAGTCTCGAGCACCGCAAATTCACGAGATCTTTCCTGAAGAATTCTGGCAATTCGGTAAAGGTATTTTCCACGTTCGGCTGCTGGCATTTTTGCCCAAGTTTTTTCTAATGCATTACGAGCAGCAGTAACAGCAAGGTTTACATCAGCAAGTTCGGCATAACCAATCTTCGCCAATACTTCTTCAGTGGCGGGGTTAATTGTTGTAAATGTTTTTCCAGCCTTTGGTGCTACAAACTTTCCATTAATGAATAATCCATACTCGTTTTTGATATCGACAAGTGCGGCCGACTCTGGCGCTGGTGCATATTCAAACTTATCCATTACTTATTCACTCTCATCAATCCAGCGTCACGTAGTTAGGACTAGCGTAATGCCCATCACGCATCTTCATGCGTTGCATGAGCAAATCATTTAGAAGTGCACTTGCACCAATTCTAAATAGTGATGGATCCAGCCATTCTGGACCAGCAATTTCATTGACTAAGACCAATTGCTTAATGGCATCTTTAGTATTTCGGATTCCACCTGCTGGCTTTACTCCGATTCGAGTTCCAGTCAATTTGTAATAATCTCTAACTGCTTCCAGCATTACATATACAACCGGGGCGGTCGCAGCTGGGGACACTTTGCCAGTACTTGTTTTAATGAAATCTGCGCCAGCAAGCATTGCAAGATACGAGGCCTTTCGAACGTTATCTAGGGTAACTAATTCGCCTGTTTCTAAAATAACCTTTAAGTGAATATCGTTTCCACAAACTTCTTTAATTGCCTTTATCTGATCGAAGACAAAACCCAGTTTTCCAGATAGAAATGCGCCACGATCGATGACCATATCGATTTCACTCGCACCATTTGCAATTGCATCTCTTGTGTCTTGGATTTTAACTTCCATACTTGCGCGGCCGGAAGGAAATGCTGTTGAAACAGCGGCGACTGGAATCTCTTTTCCGCCCCCAGCATCTAGTGCTTGTCGAGCAATTTTTACCATATCGTTGTAGACGCAGATTGCACCAACCGATGGAACTGATAAATCAGTTGGATCTGGGTAAACACCTTTTGCACATAACGCTCTAACTTTTCCGGGAGTATCGGCGCCCTCTAAAGTAGTTAAATCAACCATCCGAATTGCTAAATCAATTGCCCAATTTTTGCTTGCGGTCTTGATACTTCGAGTCGCCAACATTTCAACTCGGGCTTTTGCTCCTACCTCATCAACCGCGGAGAGTTTATTTAAGAATTTCTTTAATGAGGCTTCGCTGTTATCTGCGAGTAGCGTTGAATTCACGCCGTAAATCTAGCACTTACTAATTAATCTTCAATCAAACATAGTGTCGCGCCGCTGGCAACGGTCTGACCAACATTTACTTGTAACTTTGAGATCGTTCCAACCTTGTGTGCGATTAGTGGCTGCTCCATCTTCATCGCTTCTAGGACGACAATTAAATCTCCAACTTCAACGCGGTCACCATTGGATTTAAGTATTTTCACAACAGTGCCTTGCATTGGGCTTTCTAAGGAATCTCCAGCAAGGGCAGTAATAGCATTGCTCTTAACTCGATGGCGTTTCTGAATTGGCTCAGGGGTATGAAGCAATACTTCGAATCGATGGCCATCAACTTCGGCGATAATTTTCTGCGATGCCGCTTTAGAATCAGCAGTTCCTTGCTTAAAGGAAAATGGTGGAATTTCATTCTTGAATTCATTCTCAATATAACTTGTATAAACTTTGAAATCCTTGTTGAAATTAGGGTCATCCACAATTGCACGATGGAATGGCAGCGCAGTTGCTAAGCCTCCAATATCAAATTCACGAAGCGCTCGGCGGGCCCGCTCAATTGCTTCTTCTCTAGTAGCAGCGGTAACAATTAACTTCGCTAGAAGTGAATCAAAGTGCGAACCGATTGTGTGACCGTGGTCGAAGCCAGCATCAATTCGGACTCCTGGTCCGGATGGAACTTCCCACTTAGTAATTGTTCCAAGTGATGGAAGGAATCCTTTACCTGGATCTTCGCCATTAATTCTAAATTCAATACTGTGCCCGCGAATAATTGGGTCAACAGGATTAATGCTCTGGCCATCTGCAATTCTAAATTGTTCCCGAACTAGATCAAGGCCAGTAACTTCTTCGCTTACAGGATGCTCTACTTGAAGCCGAGTATTAACTTCAAGAAATGAAATTGTTCCATCTGAACCAATTAAGAATTCGCAGGTTCCGGCACCAACATAACCGGCCTTCTTCATAATTGCCTTACTTGAAGAATAAAGTTGATCAATCTGTGCTTGTGTCAAAAATGGAGCTGGTGCTTCTTCGACTAATTTTTGGTGTCTGCGCTGCAGCGAGCAATCTCTGGTGCTTACTACGATTGCATTACCTTTAGCGTCAATCAAAACTTGGGTTTCAACGTGACGTGGCTTATCCAAGTAACGTTCAACGAAACATTCGCCTCGACCAAATCCTGTTATTGCTTCTCGGACTGCGGATGCAAATAACTCTGGGATCTCTTCAATTGTGTGGGCAACTTTTAAGCCACGTCCACCGCCACCGTGGGCAGCTTTAATTGCAACAGGTAGTCCATGCTCTTTAGCAAAAGCAACAATTTCTTCAGGTGTTTCAACAGGGTCAACTGTTCCCGCAACAAGCGGAGCGCCAACTTCTGCGGCAATTTTTCGAGCAGAAACTTTATCGCCAAGTAAGCGAATCGCATTTGGTGGGGGACCAATCCAAATTAATCCAGCCGCGATAACACGGTCTGCAAAATCCGCATTCTCAGATAAAAATCCATAACCTGGGTGAACCGCATCTGCGCCAGACTTCTTTGCAATTTCAATTATTTTATTCTGATCCAAATAAGTTTCTGCAGCTGATAAACCGTTTAGGGCATAAGCCTCATCGGCCGTAGCAACGTGGAGTGATGTTCGATCCTCATCCGAATAAATCGCAATTGATTTAATTCCATGATCGCGCGCTGCACGAGCAACACGAACTGCTATCTCGCCACGGTTCGCTATTAGAACGGCTTTCATGCGCTCACCTTAGATTTTGCAATTGAATTCCAAGACAAGCCAAGTGAATTTACTGCTCTACGAAGCAATGGAAGAGAGAGTCCGATGATCCCGGATGGATCGCCTTCAATTTTTGAAATGAAAGGTGCGCTTAAGCCGTCGAGAGTAAATCCACCAGCAACGCTTAGTGGTTCACCTGAAGCAACATATCCAGTAATTTCGTCATCGGTCATATCAGCAAAAAAGACTTTAGAGGTTGATACATCACTAATTTCGATTCCCTGCTTGGTATCAATAATGCAATGTCCAGTATGTAGAAGGCCAAAGTTGCCACGTAACTCTTTGCAACGTGCAACTGCTAGCTCTTCAGTAAGTGGCTTACCGAAGGATTTTCCATTAAATTCAAAGGTGGAATCACAGCCGATAATTAAATGGTCACTACCGACTTGATTCTTGATTGTGTGAGCCTTAAGAATCGCTAACGCTATAACCATCTCTCTTGGAGCCAGCGCAGTAATTTTTGGATCTTCCTCATCAACGCCACTAACAATTATCTGGGCAGATATTCCGCAAGATTCCAGCAGCCGCTTGCGTGATGGCGAAGCAGAAGCTAAAACTACATTTCTTGACTCTGGCATTAGAAGCTCTGTCCCCACTTACGTGGCAAAGGTTGGCGAATCTGTGATTTACGCCAGAGGCTCGCTCTATTGATCTTCTTAACAACTGGTGTTGGTAGCGCTTTTTCTAAAGCAGCTAACTCATTCTTAGTCGCGGTTCCATTTAGAATCGTAAATTTATTATTCATTACAGCGGAATATTTCCGTGCTTGCGTGGTGGAAGTGCGACCCGCTTATTGCGAAGGGCATTTAGCGCCTTAACAATTTGATGTCTGGTTTCTTGTGGCTCAATTACCGCATCAATAAATCCACGATCTGCTGCGATGTAAGGATTTAGAAGCGTCTCTTCATAATCTTCGATTAGCTCTTTCCGTTTGGCATCAGTGTCTTTAGCATCAGCAAGTTCTTTGCGATGCAGAATATTTACTGCACCTTGCGCACCCATAACCGCGATTTGCGCAGTTGGCCAGGCCAAGTTCACGTCAGCGCCAAGATGCTTCGATCCCATAACTATGTAAGCGCCGCCATAAGCCTTGCGAGTAATCACGGTAATCAAGGGAACAGTTGCTTCGCCATAGGCATAAAGTAATTTTGCGCCGCGACGAATGATGCCGTTCCATTCTTGTTCGGTCCCGGGTAAGAATCCTGGAACATCTACTAATGTGATAACTGGAATTCCGAATGCATCACATGTACGAACAAATCGTGCTGCCTTTTCACTCGCCGCAATATCTAGCGTTCCAGCAAGTGCTTGTGGTTGGTTCGCAATGATTCCAACAGAGTGTCCTTCAACGCGACCAAATCCAACCAGAATATTTGGCGCATATAGTGTGTGAACTTCCAAGAAATCTGCTTCATCCAATATCGCTTCAACTAAAACTTTCATGTCATATGGCTTATTTGGATTATCTGGAATCAAAGAGTCAAGAGCGCGATCAGAAGGTGAGACATCTTTACTCTCGGTCGCTGCTAACACGGGAGATTCATCCATGTTGTTGCTTGGCAAATAAGAGAGGAGGGCTTTCACATAATCAATTGCGTCATCTTCGCTATCGGCTAGATAGTGCGAGTTACCAGTCTTGGTGTTGTGAGTGCGTGCACCACCAAGTTCTTCCATGCCAACTTCTTCACCAGTAACTGCTTTAATTACATCTGGTCCCGTGATAAACATTTGAGAAGTTTCATTAACCATAATTACAAAGTCAGTAATTGCAGGTGAATAAACTGCGCCGCCCGCGGTTGGTCCCATAATTAGCGAGATTTGTGGAATAACACCTGATGCTCGGACATTTCGTTTAAAGATTTCACCATATTGGCTGAGCGATGCAACGCCCTCTTGAATACGCGCACCACCGGAATCATTAATTCCAACAATTGGAATGCCACTCTTGAGTGCGAACTCCATGACTTTTACAATTTTTTCACCAACGACTTCGCCAAGGCTTCCACCAAAAGTTAAGAAATCTTGTGAGTAAATCGCAATTGCCCGACCATCAACTGTTGCATGACCGGTTACAACACCATCGCCGTAAATCCGGTTCTTATCCATTCCAAAATTTGAAGACCTATGCCGCGAGAAGGCATCCATTTCCACAAAGGAACCTGGATCTACAAGTCGGGCAATTCGCTCGCGTGCAGTTAGCTTTCCTTGGGCATGACGCTTCTCAATTGCTTCTGGCGTTCCATTCGTTTCGGCTTGCAAACGACGTCTGCGAAGATCAGCAATCTTTCCGGCTGTAGTGCGAATATCATCAGTCACGGTCGTAGATTACTAGTTCCTGCAGATTATTCCTACAAAGCAATTGAAACGGGTCAGCAAGTGAAGCCAGAATTATTGAATGCGAATGCAATTGCAAGCGCATTACAGACCAGTTACTGGCGGGTATCAGTTGTTGATGAGATTGATTCAACACAAAACTATTTACGCACCAGTAATCCAAAATCTGGCGAATTAATTACTGCCGAGTATCAGAGTGCAGGACGTGGCCGATTAGATCGCAATTTTGATGCGGAAAAATCTAGCGCTCTTCTCTTTTCATTTTACTTTGAGCCAGAAATATTAATTAGAAACTTTGGCTATCTCACATTGTTAGTAGGGGCAAGTGTTGCTGCAACTTTAAATGATATTACGGAATCTAATAACTTTAAATGTAAGTGGCCAAATGACATTTTATTCAACGACAGAAAAGTTGCTGGAATATTAGCCGAAAAGAATAATGCTGGTGTGATTGTAGGAATTGGTATAAATGTTTCAACAAGTGAACCTGAGCTGCCTGTCGCGCATGCAACTTCAATATTTCT
>Ga0114979_10002219_pt1 | contig 13132 bp, 13 predicted proteins | sample S_140625_EF_Meta_FD_87315 | JGI IMG/M metagenome (GOLD analysis project Ga0114979, IMG submission 87315) | Freshwater microbial communities from Lake Simoncouche, Canada to study carbon cycling - S_140625_EF_MetaG | ecosystem: Environmental > Aquatic > Freshwater > Lake | place: Lake... | reverse complement strand
GAGCGGATTGTCGCGCATCGCGATGCCAACGGCCCTTTTCGCAGCCGTGAGGCCTTGCGCAATGTGCCGCGGCTTGGCGACAAGACCTTCGAGCAATCAGCAGGCTTCTTGCGTGTGCTCGATGGCGACGACCCCCTCGATGCGTCGGCCGTGCATCCCGAGGCCTATGCGCTGGTGCACCGCATCCTCGCGCGACTCGGTCGTCCGGCAGCTGAGGTCATCGGTCAGCGCGGTGCGCTGAGCGCTCTTTCACCCGAGCCCTTTATCGATGAGCGCTTCGGCTTGCCGACGGTGCGCGACATCTTCAGCGAACTCGAAAAGCCGGGGCGTGATCCTCGCGGTGACTTCGTCACGGCAAGCTTCAAGGACGGTGTCGAGCGGGTTGCCGACCTGCATCCCGGGATGGTGCTCGAGGGTGTCGTCACCAACGTCGCCAATTTTGGCGCGTTCGTCGACATCGGCGTGCATCAGGATGGGCTGGTGCATGTCTCGGCGCTCGCCGATCGCTTTGTGCGTGATCCTCGTGAAGTGGTCCGTGCCGGCCAGCTGGTGAAGGTCAAGGTGCTCGAGATTGATCTGCCTCGACAGCGGATCGCGCTGACGATGCGACTGGCTGACGAGCCAAAGGCGGCCGGCGCTCGTGATGCCGCCGGCTCAGGCTCGGGTGCGCGTTCCGCCAGAACGCGTCCTGCCCGTGAACCGGCCATCAAGCCGGCCGTGAAGCGGGCAGGGACGGAGGGCAACACCGCGATGCAGGCAGCATTCGCCGCGCTGAAAAAGCGTTGATTTTCCGGGCTTGCCGAGTCCGATGAGTGACGCCAATGAGCTAAGCCAATGAGACCAACCCTCAGGTCGCCTGATTGGCCACGCCATGCACCACATGGCCGGTCGGCCCTGCACCGGCGCCAGACTCGCAATGGCGCGTCTGGTCATCGAAAAAAAAGTCCGGCTCGAACGAGCGCAAAAACGGCCCTTTGTCGAGTCCGCCCAGGAACATCGCTTCATCGACCTCAACTTCCCAGGCCATCAGAGTGCGTACTGCGCGTTCGTGCGCCGGGGCGCTGCGAGCTGTCACCAGCGCGGTTCGGATACGCATCGAATCGACCGCCTCGCTGCGCAGTGCATGCAGCGCGTGCAGCAGCGGCTTGAAGGGTCCGGGCATCAGCGGCGTGCGTGCTTTCGACGATTCGTGCCGCTGGAACGCGTCGAGTCCCTGGTCCTGAAAGACACGTTCGGCTTCATCCGAGAACAGCACCGCATCGCCGTCAAAGGCAATTCGGACTTCGTTCGGATGTGAGCCGCCGGCACGTGCCGAATCAGGATAGACCCTGGCTGCGACAAAGCCCGCCGCCAGCGCGCTGCGCACATCATCTTCATTGGCCGACAGAAACAGGTTGGCCCCCAGGGCGCTCAGGTAGGCATAGGGCGATCTGCCGCGTGTGAACACCCCGCGCTCGATCGCCAGGCCATGGTGTCTGGCCGAGCGAAACACCCGCATACCGCTTGCCGGATCATTGCGCGACAGGATGACCACTTCGACCCGATGATGCTCTGTGGTGTTGAATCCGAGCAGTTTTCGCACCAGCGGCAGCGCACAACCCGCTTGTGCTGGCACCTCGAGCCGCTCAAGCTGCAGCGCCATGTAGGCGCGGTCATCGCCGTGTTCGAAGAGATGATTCTCTTCTTCGAAGTCGAACAGCGCTCTCGATGAGATCGCGACGACCAGCTTGTCCTGCAAGGAAATTGGCATCGGATGTGGATAGCGTGGCGTTGGCAATGTCTTGGCAGACAAGGGCAGCGGGGCCTGCACTCTCGCCGCATTCAGCCGATTCTACTGGCTCGGCGATGACGCGAGCACCCGGAAGTGTGTTTTACTTCCGCCCGATTGTCGTCGAGCGTGCGTGTTCGGCGCGCCCCTCGGAGAGTCCCTGCAATGAAGTTCCGTTTCCCTGTGATCATCATCGATGAAGACTGGAAGTCCGAATCGGCCAGCGGCCTGGGCATTCGAGCACTTGCCAAGGCGATCGAAGATCAGGACATGGAAGTCGTCGGCGGCTTCACCTATGTCGACGTGAGCATGGTGGCCAATCAGGCCGCGCGTGCATCGGCCTTCATCGTCTCGATCGACGATGAAGAGATCAACGAAGAGGGGCCGGAGAGCAAGGCGATCGAGGATCTGCGCCGCTTCATTCGCGAGACCCGCAACCGCAACGCCGACATTCCGATCTTCCTTTTCGGCGAGACCCGTACCTCGCAGCACATTCCGAACGAGATCCTCAAGGAACTCCACGGATTCATCCACATGTTCGAGGACACGCCGGATTTCGTTGCGCGCTACATTATTCGCGAGGCGAACAAGTACATGGGCTCGCTTGCGCCGCCCTTTTTCAAGGCGCTTGTTCATTACGCCAACGACGGCTCCTATTCCTGGCACTGCCCGGGGCACTCGGGTGGCGTCGCCTTTCTCAAGAGCCCGGTCGGTCAGATGTTCCACCAGTTTTTCGGTGAAAACATGCTTCGTGCCGATGTCTGCAATGCGGTCGATGAACTCGGTCAACTGCTCGACCATACCGGGCCGGTTGCTGCAAGCGAACGCAATGCCGCCCGAATCTTCAATGCCGATCACCTGTTTTTCGTTACCAACGGGACTTCGACATCAAACAAGATCGTCTGGCATTCCGCAGTGGCCACCGATGACATCGTGCTGGTCGATCGCAACTGCCACAAGAGCGTGCTGCACGCGATCATGATGACCGGCACCGTGCCGATCTTTCTGCAGCCGACCCGCAATCAGCTCGGCATCATCGGGCCGATACCCAAGCACGAGTTCAGCCCCGAGAGCATTCGCCGGAAAATCCTGGCCAATCCGCTGGTCAAGGACAAATCTGCCCGTCCGCAGGTCATGACGATTACCCAGTCGACCTACGATGGTGTGCTCTACAACGTCGAGACGATCAAGGAGTCACTCGGCGACTTCGTCGAGAACCTTCACTTCGATGAAGCCTGGCTGCCTCATGCCACGTTTCATCCGCTGTATCACGAGATGCACGCGATCGGCGAGAACCGTCCGCGTTCCAAGTCGACGATGGTGTTTTCGACCCAGTCGACCCACAAGCTGCTGGCAGGGCTGTCGCAGGCCTCACAGATCCTGGTGCAGGAGCCGCTCGATCACAAGCTCGACACCCACCGCTTCAACGAGTCCTATCTGATGCACACCTCGACCTCGCCGCAGTACGCGATCATCGCGTCCTGCGATGTCGCGGCGGCGATGATGGAGCAGCCGGGCGGTCGTGCCCTGGTCGAAGAGTCGATTTCCGAGGCGCTCGACTTCCGGCGGGCGATGCGCAAGGTCGATGACGAGTTCGGCGACTCCTGGTGGTTCAGAGTCTGGGGTCCCAAGTCCTTCGAGCATGTCGGCGCTGGCCGTCGCGAAGACTGGATTCTCGGCCCGCGCGATGCATGGCACGGATTCGAAGGGGTCGAGACCGGCTTCAACATGCTGGACCCGATCAAGGCGACCCTGATCACGCCTGGTCTTGGCATGGATGGCGGGTTTTCGTCGTGGGGAATTCCGGCTTCGCTGGTCACCAAATATCTTTCCGAGCATGGCGTGGTCGTCGAAAAGACCGGGCTCTACTCATTCTTTGTGATGTTCACGATCGGCATCACCAAAGGTCGCTGGAATTCCCTGGTGACCGAACTGCAGCAGTTCAAGGCCGACTACGATGCCAATCAGCCGTTATGGCGTGTAATGCCCGAATTTGTCGCCAAGTTCCCGGCCTATGAACGAGTCGGTCTGCGCGACCTCGCTCAGAAAATTCACGAGGAATACCAGCGTCACGATGTGGCCAGGGTCACGATGGACATGTACCTGTCTGTGATGGAGCCGGCGATGAAGCCGTCGGACGCTTTCGAATGCCTCGCGCATCGCAAGGTCGATCGAGTTCAGATTGATGACCTCGAAGGCCGGATCACCACGATGTTGGTAACGCCCTATCCGCCGGGCATCCCTCTGCTGATACCGGGGGAGCGATTCAACCGTACGATCGTCGAATATCTGAAGTTCGTTCGGACCTTCAATGACCGCTTCCCTGGCTTTTCAACCGATGTTCACGGTCTGGTGGTTGAGACGAAAAATGGCGCCAGCAGCTATTTCGTCGACTGCGTCAGGAATTGACCAAGACCGAAGGGTCGATGCGGCCCCGATCAGGGCGCGGCTTTGCTGTCGATGACCAGGCGGGTTCCTGACAGCCAGTCGTGAAGTGTCTGTTGTTGCGGTGAGAAAGCCGCCCAGGCGAAGGACAGTGCCCACAGGAGCAGCCAGGCTGGGTGCAGAAAATAAGCGAGCGTCGCGGGGAGAATGATCAGGATCCAGATGAGACCGCACCGCAGGGCGGCTCGCGCGGTTGTCAGCGGTCGGCACTTCGTATCCACCAGCCGAACTGCGACGGTTTTCATCGGCAGGCTGCGTCGTCCGTTGCTCCAGAATCCGACGAAGTAAGCCGAGATCACCATGAACAGGAAGCCCTGGAAGTACCATCGAGCAGCGCCTGCTTCGCCCCGGTATTGCCCGAGTGCCGAGTAGCCATACGCGAAAAAGATTACGACCCCGACCAGAATGACGGCTTCATAGACGGCGCCCATGAAACGGCGCCACAGCCCTGCAGAGGGCATGTCGCCGATTGGCGAGCCGACATGCTGATGACTTGCTTCCAAAACTCAGGGGCGTGCGCTCTTGCCGACAGTCGGGACGACTCCCGAAGCAGAGGCCGGTGATTTGTCTGTGCCGATCACGACCTGTCGACGCGGCAGGGGTTGTGCGGCAACCTTCGCCAATCCGGTCGAAGGCCCGGCATAGCGCGCGGCGGTATTGCTGGTGCTGCCCGAATTGCCCAGGACATTTTTCTGGTCGCTGGTCAGTCCTTGATAGGTTTCCCATTGCGCGGCGACGCTCTCTCGACCGGCCTGCTGCGCGAGGCGGTAGTTGGCACGAGCGACTTGTCGCTGCGCCGGGCTCAGTTGCGCCCATTCGGCGATCCGTTTCTTTACTCGAGCCTGCTCATCGGCAGTCATTTCGGGAAAACGGCGCGCGATATCTGCCCAAGCCCGCTTCTCGGTCGACGGCAGTTCGTTCCATTGTGACTCGAACGGCTCGAGCACCTGTCTCTGAGCGCGTGTCAAGTCTTTCCAGAGTGGTTGGGCAAGCGGTATTGCAGTAGCGCGTGGCGGGTCAAGTTTGAGTGGTTCAGACCTCGGCGGTGACGGCGGCGGCCCGTCGGCTGAGATCGCAGGCGCCGTCGAGGGGCTTGACGAGTCGTCCACTGCCGGTGGGGCGGCCGCGGACTCTGCGGGCGAGCCAGGAGCTTCCGATGTGGCCGCTGTCTGGGCGTTCGCACTCAATGCAAGGCCGGCGCTCAGAAACACCAAGGCCAGAATTGCCATCGATCGCTTCATCACAGCACACCGCTCACTGTCTGGAGTTTTTCAGAAACGCGCCGAAACCTCTGTCAGCATAAGCCGATACCGGCACGTCATCATCGGCAAGCAGCAACTCCGCATCGATGTCTGCAGTCTCTGCAGCTTCCTCGGCGTCGTTCCAGGCATCGATGCCGTAAAGGCCGGCAACAACCAGCAAGATCGGCGCCACCGTCGACAGAAGCCGAAAAAACACCGATGGACGGTCATCGCCATGAAGCGCAACCGTCATTGGGGAGGCCCGGTTCATCGACGAGTCGGACTGGGCCGCCGTGGCGCGGGCGAGCGCTGCCAACCGAGACTGCTCGAGTCGCTGGGTGATGCGAAAAGGCAAATGCTCGACCGACTCATCAAGAGCCAGCCTGACTTTGTGTGCAATCAGTTGTTCGTTATTCATAGCGTAATTCCCTTGGCTCTCAGCGCCGTCGCCAGGGTATGGGTTGCACGTGAACAGTGAGTCTTGACGCTGCCCTCGGAACAACCCATTGCGATCGCGGTTTCCGCGACATCCAGATCCTGCCAGTAACGCATGACAAAGGCTTCTCGTTGACGTGGCGGAAGTTTCTGAATCTCGTCGTCGATCATCCGAAGAATCTGATCCCGTTCAACAAGCTGGGATGCGCTTTCTCCTTGCCGGCTGTCGCCTTCGATTTCCATTGACTCGAGCACATCCCTGTCGCCATCGTCCGATTCGTCCGATGGACGCAAGGACGACAGCAGGGTCGTCCAGAGATTGCGGACTTTCTGGCGCCGGAAGTGGTCATGAATCGTATTTTGCAGGATGCGCTGGAACAGCAGCGGCAGTTCGGCTGGCGGCTTATCGGCATATTTTTCGGCGAGCTTGAACATGGCGTCCTGGACCACATCCAGTGCTGCCTCGTTATCGCGGACGGCGTAGACGGCTTGCTTGAAGGCCCGGCGCTCGATCGACTTCAGAAATTCTGAAAGTTCCTGCCGTGAGGACATCCCCGCGTTTGACCTTATTTTTGTACGTCGCTGATGCGATTGCCGATGCTAGCAGAAGCCGTGCCCAGGCGATTTTTCGGGCCGTTTGAACTCGGCCTTGCCTTGACCATCGTGCCATTTTGCATTACAATTTTTTGATACTTGGACGTCATCAGCGTTGCAGTCCAGTAACGCTTGCAAACGTTCTGTCTTGTCCTTGCCGGTTCATCCCCCGGCTCGAAATTTTCAGCGCATGCCGGTTGTCCCCTTCACGAGAGGGTGCTGAGGCGTCCGTTCAACCTCACAGGTCCCGTTTCGAGGCCTGCGTCGACGCGATCTACCGATCGCGCTGGCGCCGGCGGGCGGGCTCCCTGGATCTTGAAAGGAATAAAGGTCATGGAACTTACTGGCGCAGAAATTGTCGTGCGCTGCTTGCAGGAAGAAGGTGTGAAACACCTGTTTGGCTACCCTGGCGGAGCCGTCCTGTACATCTACGATGCCATTTTTCAGCAGGACACCGTCCAGCACGTTCTGGTCCGGCATGAGCAGGCTGCGGTGCATGCCGCCGATGCCTATGCGCGCTCCACTGAAAAGGTTGGCGTTTGTCTCGTGACCAGCGGCCCTGGTGTCACGAACGCGGTCACCGGAATCGCGACCGCTTACATGGACTCGATTCCGATGGTGATCCTGACGGGTCAGGTACCGACGCATGCGATCGGTGAAGACGCTTTCCAGGAATGCGACACCGTTGGTATCACCCGCCCTTGCGTCAAGCACAACTTCCTCGTCAAGGATGTCAAGGATCTGGCGACGACCATCCGCAAGGCTTTCGTGATCGCCTCGACCGGTCGGCCCGGTCCGGTGCTGGTCGACATCCCCAAGGATGTCACCCGCGACAAGTGCAGGTTCGAGTATCCCAAGGCTGTCCCGATGCGGTCCTACAACCCGGTGGTCAAGGGCCATCAGGGTCAGATTCGCAAGGCGCTGCAGTTGCTGCTCGGCGCTGAGCGCCCGATGATCTATACCGGTGGCGGTGTCATCCTCTCCAACGCTGCCCCCGAGCTGAACAAGCTTGTTGATGCGCTTGGATTTCCCTGTACCAACACGTTGATGGGACTCGGTGGCTATCGGGCCAGCAGCGAGCGTTTTGTTGGTATGCCTGGCATGCATGGCACCTACGAGGCCAATATGGCCATGCAGCACTGCGATGTGCTGCTCGCGGTCGGTGCGCGCTTCGACGATCGCGTCATCGGCAACCCCAAGCATTTCGCCCAGAACCCCCGCAAGATCATTCACATCGACATCGATCCCTCGTCGATCTCGAAGCGGGTCAAGGTCGATGTGCCGATTGTCGGCGATGTTCGGGAGTGCCTGACCGAGTTGCTCAACCAGCTTAGTGCGGCGGTCGATGCCGGCGCCAAAGTGCACAAAGCCGTCGCGTCCTGGTGGACTCAGATTGCCGAGTGGCGAACCAAAGATTGCCTCAAATACGATCGCGCCGCGACCGATGTCATCAAGCCGCAGTTCGTGATCGAAAAGCTTTGGGAAGTGACCGGTGGCGATGCCTTCGTGACTTCCGATGTCGGACAGCATCAGATGTGGGCGGCCCAGTTCTATCGGTTCGACAAGCCGCGTCGCTGGATCAATTCGGGTGGCCTCGGAACCATGGGCGTGGGGCTACCCTACGCGATGGGTGTGGCGCTGGCCAATCCCGGTGCCCAGGTGGCCTGCGTGACCGGCGAAGGCTCGATCCAGATGTGCATCCAAGAGATGTCGACCTGCAAGCAATATCACATGCCGGTGAAGGTGGTCAGCCTCAACAATCGTTACCTTGGAATGGTTCGGCAGTGGCAGGAGATCGAATACGGCAGCCGCTACTCCGAGTCCTACATGGAGGCGCTTCCCGACTTCGTTCGGCTTGCCGAAGCGTATGGCCATATCGGTATCCGGGTCGACAAGCCCGGTGATGTCGAGCCGGCATTGCGCGACGCCTTTGGCAAATACAAGGATCGGCTGGTGTTTCTCGATGTGATCACCGACCAGACCGAGAACGTCTGGCCGATGGTTCAGGGTGGCAAGGGTCTGACCGAGATGATTCTCGGCTCAGAGGACCTTTGAGGAACGCATCATGAGACACATCATTGCAGTGCTGCTTGAAAATGAGCCGGGTGCGTTGTCGCGGGTTGTGGGCCTGTTTTCGGCACGTGGTTACAACATCGAAACCCTCACGGTCGCGCCAACCGAAGATCGCTCGATGTCGCGCATGACCATCGTGACCAGCGGTTCCGACGATGTCATCGAGCAGATCACCAAACATCTGAATCGCCTGATCGATGTGGTCAAGGTCTTCGATCTGATCGAATCCCCCTACATCGAACGCGAGCTGATGCTCATCAAGGTTCGAGCTGTCGGCAAGGAGCGTGAAGAGGTGAAGCGAATGGCGGAGATCTTCCGTGGTCGCATCATCGATGTCACCGACAAGAGTTACACGATTGAGTTGACCGGCGACGGCATCAAACTCGATGCATTCATCGATGCGCTCGATGCGAGCATGATCATGGAGACGGTTCGTACCGGCGCCTCCGGGATCGCTCGCGGTGAGCGGGTTCTCAAAGCCTGAAAGGAAATCCAATGAAGGTGTTTTACGACAAAGACTGCGACATCAAGCTGATCAAGGGCAAGAAAGTCACCATTATCGGCTACGGTTCGCAGGGTCACGCCCATGCCCAGAACCTGAATGATTCGGGCATCAAAGTGGTGGTTGGCGTTCGCAAGGGCGGCCCTTCGTGGGACAAGGTCAAGAAGGCGGGCCTCAAGGCCGAGGAGATCGCGGCAGCCGTCAAAGGCGCCGATTTCGTCATGATGCTGATGCCCGATGAGCATATCGCTGCCACCTACAAGAGCGATATCGAGCCGCATATCAAGAAGGGCGCTACCCTGGCCTTCGCGCATGGGTTCAATGTGCACTACGGGCAAGTCGTGCCCCGCGACGATCTCGATGTGGTGATGGTCGCGCCCAAAGCGCCTGGCCACACGGTTCGTTCGACCTATGCTCAGGGCGGCGGTGTTCCGATGCTCGTGGCGATTCACCAGGATCGCAGCGGCGCGGCCCGCGACAACGCGCTGTCCTACGCCTGTGCGATCGGTGGCGGCCGCGCCGGCATCATCGAAACCAACTTCCGTGAAGAAACCGAGACCGATCTCTTCGGTGAACAGACGGTGCTTTGCGGTGGAACGGTCGAGCTGATCAAGGCAGGTTTCGAGACGCTGGTCGAGGCCGGTTATGCGCCAGAGATGGCTTATTTCGAGTGCCTGCACGAACTCAAGCTGATCGTCGACCTCATTTATGAGGGCGGCATCGCCAACATGAATTACTCGATTTCGAACAACGCCGAATTCGGCGAATACGAAGTCGGCCCCCGGATGATCACCGCGCAAACCAAGGCGGCGATGAAGGAAGTGCTCAATGACATCCAGACTGGCGAGTATGCCAAGCGCTTCATCCTCGAAAATCGTGCCGGTGCACCGACGCTGCTGTCGCGTCGTCGCCTGACGTCCGAGCATCCGATTGAACAGGTCGGCGAGCAACTGCGCGCGATGATGCCCTGGATCAAAGCCAACAAGCTGGTCGATCGTTCGAAGAATTGAGTTGAGCCGTCACCGCCAATCCGCCTGAATTCCGCGCAGCCTGATTGAAGTCGATCGGGCTGCGCAACCACGATATTCAGTGCGATGTGTGAGTTGGCTTGGGTGCTTGCGATAAAGGTTGAAGTGTTACCCTTCACCGATCATGGCTGAACCTCGTCGACGAAAATTCAAAAGCTTTCGCGCGCTGCGGCCCGTTCGGGCTTCATCGGTCGGCTTATCGGCTGCTGAAGAGGTCGATGCCCCGCCGGTACGGCCCCGCTCAAAGGGCGTCTATCTCCTGCCCAATGCGTTTACGACCGGCAACCTCTTCGCCGGATTTTTTGCAATCGTCCAGGCAATGAATGGCCGTTTCGAGATCGCGGCGGTAGCGCTGTTTGTGGCGATGGTGCTCGATGGACTCGATGGCCGGGTGGCTCGCCTCACCAATACGCAGAGTGCATTTGGCGAGCAGTACGACTCGATGGCCGACATGGTGTCGTTCGGCGCGGCGCCTGCTCTGGTGGTCTACGAGTGGTCGCTGCGTGGCATGGGCAAACTCGGCTGGCTGGCGGCCTTCGTCTATGTCGCTGGTGCTGCGCTCAGGCTGGCGAGATTCAACACCAACATCACGGTCGTGGATAAGCGTTTTTTTCAGGGGATGCCGAGTCCCGCGGCAGCGGCGCTGGTAGCCGGCTTCGTCTGGATCGCCACCGATCTGCGCGAAACCCGCTGGATCGATGCAACCGGCGCGGATCTTCGCTGGCTGGCCTGGACCCTCACGCTCTATGCGGGTCTGACCATGTTCTCGAACGCGCCCTTCTACAGTTTCAAGGACATCAACCTCAAGCGCAGTGTTCCGTATGTCGCTGTGCCCTTGATCGTGCTGTTTTTCGTTCTGGTCTCCTACGACCCGCCGATCGTGCTTTTCTCTTTGTTTCTGGTCTATGCCGCCTCAGGTTATGTGCTGTGGCTCTGGCGGGTCTGGGCCGCACGCAAGGCCGCGTCTTCGGCGAGCGCCACAACGCCGAATTGACCATCTCGTTGCCCAGACGATAAAATCGCGGGTTAACCTGGACGAGCTTGCTCCTCAATGACGGCAACACGATGATCGCACCGGCGAATCCTGAAAAAGCCCGGCGAAAGCCACTGGTGCTTGGCAACTGGAAGATGAACGGCGACGTCGCAACTTCCGAGCAGTTGCTGTCGGGGCTGCTGCGCGGCGAGCGCGAGCTGCCCGATGCGCTGGCTGGTGTCGAAGCGGGTGTGTGCCCCCCCTATCCCTACATCGGTCTGGCCGCCGCTCGGCTGGCCGGAAGTCGATTCGGCTGGGGCGCGCAAAATGTGGCGCACTTTGAAGACGGCGCCTACACCGGCGAAGTCTCGGCGACGATGCTTCGGGACCTGAGCTGCACCTGGGTTCTGATCGGCCATTCCGAGCGGCGCGCCTTGTTTGGTGAAACCGATGCGCAGCTCTCGGCGAAGGTCGAGTTCGCTCACAGAGCCGGACTGATTCCGGTCGTCTGTGTGGGAGAATCTCGGTCTGAGCGGGAGGCGCTGATGACCGAGCAGGTTCTTGCTGCTCAGATCGATGGCCTGTGCGCCGCGCTGACCTCGACGAATGAGCGATTCGTGATTGCCTACGAACCGGTATGGGCGATTGGTACCGGCCTGACAGCCTCGCCCGAGCAAGCCCAGCAGGTTCATGCCTTCATTCGGTCCCGCCTTGCCGCGGGCAGGGTGCCCGGTGCCGCGGACGCTCGAATTCTTTATGGCGGCTCGGTCAAGCCCTCCAACGCACAAGCGTTGTTCGGTCAGCCTGATGTCGATGGCGGTCTGATTGGCGGCGCATCCCTGGTTGCCGCGGATTTTCTTTCGATCTGCCGCGCTGCGGCGCTCAGATCGATTTGTTAAGAGGTGTTCTGATGTCGATTCTTTCCACCGTTGCAGTCGTGATTCAGGTTCTGAGCGCGATCGGGGTCATTGTTCTGGTTCTGCTTCAGCACGGCAAAGGTGCCGATATGGGGGCTGCCTTCGGCTCCGGCTCGTCAGGCAGTCTTTTCGGTGCGACCGGTTCGGCCAATTTTCTCAGTCGCCTGACCGCGGCGCTTGCGACCGTGTTTTTCGTGTCGACACTGGCCCTTGCCTTCATCGCCAATACGCGCACGGCAGCACGTGAGTCGGGGAGTGTCATGGACAAGGTGACCTCGCCGGTCAATGTTGCGCCGCCGTCAATCACGCCGCCTCAAGACGGCAAGACTGATGTGCCCGCAGCGGCGCCGCTCGTGCCCGGATCTGATGCACCGCAAAAATCTGGCGGGGCGGCCGATATTCCGAAGTAGAACACGGTAGAATCCTCAGGCTGAGCCGACGTGGTGAAATTGGTAGACACGCTATCTTGAGGGGGTAGTGGCGAAAGCTGTGCGAGTTCGAGTCTCGCCGTCGGCACCAAACGAAAGAATTCTGTTCGCATCAGGAAATCTCGTGAATCTAGAGCAATACCTGCCGGTCCTGTTGTTTATGCTTGTGGGCACCGTGATCGGTTTCGCGCCGATGACCATCGGCAAGATCCTCGGGCCGTCCAGGCCGGATGCTGAAAAGAACTCCCCTTATGAGTGCGGCTTCGAAGCCTTCGAAGACGCGAGAATGAAATTTGACGTCCGGTACTATCTCGTCGCCATTCTGTTCATTCTGTTTGATCTGGAGATTGCCTTTCTTTTTCCCTGGGCGGTGTCGCTCGATTCGATCGGATTCTTCGGTTTCATGGCGATGATGGTGTTTCTGACCATTCTGGTCGTCGGCTTTGTGTACGAGTGGATGAAGGGCGCGCTCGACTGGGAGTAGGCGTCACCCGGTCGGCAAGCTTGCGATGAAAGCAGTCCGCCGGCGTCTTTGCTGGTCATTTTGCTGGTCAATAGTTTGATAAAGCGTTTTGCCCTTTGCCCGCTGGCTGGGGGTTCACAACTGGCGCCCGAATGGGTGCAAGTGAGCATGCGATGAGCGTCGAAGGCATTCTCAACGAGGGGTTCGTTACCACGAACCTCGACAAACTGATCAACTGGACTCGCACAGGGTCGATGTGGCCAAT
>Ga0114979_10002218_pt1 | contig 13134 bp, 7 predicted proteins | sample S_140625_EF_Meta_FD_87315 | JGI IMG/M metagenome (GOLD analysis project Ga0114979, IMG submission 87315) | Freshwater microbial communities from Lake Simoncouche, Canada to study carbon cycling - S_140625_EF_MetaG | ecosystem: Environmental > Aquatic > Freshwater > Lake | place: Lake... | reverse complement strand
GCCCGAACAGAAACCCAACTCGCGAATCATTTCAAGATCGAATGTGGTTCGCATCTTGAGACGCTGAGCCTCGAGGAGCTTTCCTTGACCTTCTAGCTCCTTGAGTCGCCACTGTAACTCCTCTTCAATGCTCTCGATAGCAGCACCCATACGCTCTACCGGAGCCACGTAGTATGACGCGGGAAATATAGCGACTGCGTCTTCTTGCTTTTGAATTTCACCCGTTAGCGGCGAAAGTGAGTACAGCGCTTCGATTTCGTCGCCGAAGAACTCGATGCGCGTCGCGAGGTCGTCGTAAACCGGGATGATTTCGATGGTGTCGCCCTTGACCCTAAAGTTTCCTCGAGAGAAATCGATGTCGTTTCTCTTGTACTGGATGTCGACCAGTTGGCGGATGAGTGCGTCTCGGTCCATGCGCTGACCTACTTGTAGCGCGATGGCTTGATTCAGGTACTCCGCCGGCGCTCCAAGGCCATAGATACAGGAGACCGTGCTCACAACTACCACGTCACGCCTAGAGAGAAGGCTCATCGTTGCCTTGTATCGAAGCTTCTCCACCTCCTCATTGATGCTCGAGTCTTTTTCAATGAACGTGTCCGACTGCGGAACGTAGGCTTCGGGTTGGTAATAGTCGTAATACGAGACGAAGTATTCGACGGCGTTGTTGGGCATCAGCTCACGAAACTCGTTTACCAATTGCGCTGCCAAAGTTTTGTTGTGGGCTAGAACCAACGTTGGCCGCTGAACCTGCTCGATAAGCCAGGCCGTCGTAGCCGATTTACCCGTTCCGGTCGCGCCGAGTAGCACTACATCTCGCTCGCCGTTGTTGATTCGTTCGGTCAACTCAGCAATCGCAGTAGGCTGGTCGCCACTCGGCGTGTAATCGCTCACAACCTTGAATGGAGCAAAGGATCTGGTTGGCTCCACGGCTACTTAGACGCCTTCTCAGCGGCAAGTTTCACGAGTCTTGCCCACAGGTCATCGGTGTCGTCAAGCAGTCGCCCTAGGCTCTGGTTTGAATTCAGGATAACGTCGGCCCTCTGTGCCCGTTGGGCTGGGGTTGCCTGCGCACTGATTCTAGCTTCCGCATCCTCAATCGACAATCCGCGGTGCTGAATCATTCGTTCGATTTGAGCTGTGCGTGGTGCCTCGATGGTCACCACTAAGTCGAAAGGAAGTTGCACGTTAGCCTCGACCAACAGTGGCACGTTGTAAATCACTATTGACCCCGTGCCGGCACTCAAAATCATCTCTCGAGATCTTTTGGCGACTGCAGGATGCACGATGTCCTCGAGGATCTCTCGTTGTTTAGGGTCATCGAAAATGATCTTTGCCATCGCCGCTCGGTCTAGTTCACCGTCTGGACCAAGAATCGAATCGCCCCATTTGGCTACGATGGCGCTGAGCCCATCGGAGCCCGCTGCAACAGCCTCCCTAGCCAACAAATCGGCGTCAACTTCGATAGCGCCCAGCTCCACCAGTCGCTTTGCGACTGTGCTTTTGCCTGCAGCTATTCCGCCAGTTAGTCCTACTAAGTACACCCGTAAAGCCTATCCATGAATAGAAAATGGGGCCGAACCTAAGTTCGACCCCATTCACATGAGTTGTGTTACTCGGCGCTCTTTAGCTTGTCGCGAAGTGCTGCTAGAGACTCGTCAGCGGCTAGCGTGCCGCCATCGGTGCTCTCGCTCGAGTATGAAGACCCTGCTGGTGCCTCTGCCGGAGCGTCAGGAAGCTTTGCGGCGGCCTCGTTAGCTGCTGCAACCTGGCGCTTGTGCTCCTCCCAACGGGCGTGAGCCTCAGAGTACTCCTTCTCCCAAACTGCACGGGCGTCTTCGAAGCCTGGCTTCCATTCGCTGGTCGCCGAGTCGAAGCCGTCTGGGTACTTGTACTGACCCTTGTCGTCGTAGTCGGCAGCCATGCCGTATAGGGCTGGGTTGAAGTCGGCACCCTGAGGGTCAACTTCTTCATTAGCCTGCTTTAGCGATAGAGAGATGCGACGACGCTCTAGATCGATGTCGATTACCTTGACGAACACATCTTGGTTGACCGAAACAACCTGCTCGGCTAGTTCGATGTGCTTGCTTGAAAGTTCACTGATGTGAACCAATCCCTCGATGCCGTCGGCAACGCGAACGAATGCTCCGAAAGGCACCAACTTGGTTACCTTGCCCGGTGCATACTGACCGATTGCGTGGGTGCGTGCGAACACGGCCCATGGGTCTTCCTGGGTTGCCTTTAGCGATAGCGACACGCGCTCACGGTCTGAATCAACTTCGAGAACCTCAACGGTTACTTCCTGCCCGATTTCAACAACCTCTGAAGCGTGCTCGATGTGCTTCCACGACAGCTCAGAAACGTGGACTAGACCGTCTACGCCACCGAGGTCGATGAATGCACCGAAGTTGACGATAGACGAAACAACACCAGTGCGAATCTGACCCTTTGCAAGGTCGGCAAGGAAGGTGCTGCGGTTGGCCGACTGGCTCTCCTCAAGAAGTGCGCGACGTGACAGAACAACGTTGTTGCGGTTTTTGTCTAGTTCAAGAATCTTGGCTTCAACCTTCTGGCCTAGGTAAGGGCCGAGGTCGCGAACGCGGCGAAGCTCGATTAGAGATGCAGGAAGGAAGCCACGTAGACCGATGTCTACGATGAGTCCACCCTTAACAACTTCGATGACGGTTCCGGTCACGGTGCCATCTGCTTCGCGGATCTTCTCCACGTCGCCCCAAGCGCGCTCGTACTGTGCACGCTTCTTGGAAAGGATGAGTCGGCCTTCTTTGTCTTCCTTCTGAAGAACAAGTGCCTCGATGGTGTCGCCAACCGAAACGATCTCTGATGGATCTGCATCGTGGCGGATTGAAAGTTCACGAGAAGGGATTACACCTTCGGTCTTGTAGCCAACATCGAGGAGAACCTCGTCGCGGTCAATTTTTACAACGATACCTTCGATGAGGTCTCCGTCGTTGAAGAACTTTAGGGTCTTTTCAACTGCCGCTAAAAAGTCTTCTGCAGAGCCAATGTCATTGATTGCGATCTGCTTAGTGGTGCTACTTGTCATATTTTGTTTTGCTCTCGTATGGACATACTCGGGTCGCGGCAAAACGAAACTGTCTAAAGTTTCGGCTTGTCACAACGTTGGATTGATTTACACGTTTGTGCCCTATAAGCCTACCTGTGAGCGGTGATTGGCGCTAGCCAAACCCAAAGATTTAGTGGCCGGCCTTATCCCAGGATGATCCGATGCCAACGTGAACGTCTAGCGGAACCGAGAGTTTTACCGCGTTGCTCATGCGGTCAACCACAATCGTCTTCAACTCGTCGAGCTCGCCTGGCGCAACTTCGAAAACAAGTTCGTCATGCACTTGTAGCAGCATGCGACTTTTTAGACCAGCATCGATGATCGCGTGATCGATTTGAATCATCGCGAGCTTCATGATGTCTGCTGCGGTGCCCTGAATTGGGGCGTTAAGTGCTGCTCGGCGCGCATTCTCACGAACCTGAAAAATCGGGCTCTTGAGGTCGTCGAAAGGTCTTCGTCTTCCAAGTGAAGTTGCCGTGTAGCCGTTGAGTTTTGCGTGGTCAACGATTTGTGCCAGATAACGGCGCACTCCCCCGAAGCGGTCGAAGTAATCCGCCATCAGCTGCTTTGCCTCGGCATTAGACATTCTCAACTGTTTGGCCAGACCATACTCGCTGAGCCCATAGACAAGTCCGTAGCTCATGGCCTTCACCTTGGAGCGCATGGCTGTTGTTACCTCGGATGCTGGAACACCAAAGATTCGTGAGCCGACGAAACGGTGCAGGTCTTCACCCGTGTTAAAGGCTTCGATTAGTCCAGCATCCTCACTCAAGTGCGCCATGATGCGCATTTCAATCTGTGAGTAATCCGCTGTCAAAAGCGTTTCGTAGCCTTCTCCCACAACAAATGCGTCTCTTATCTCGCGACCTTGCTCGGTTTTGATCGGAATGTTCTGAAGGTTTGGTCCTTCACTCGACAGTCGTCCAGTTGAGGTGCCTGTCTGAACGTAGTTAGTGTGGATGCGGCCGTCGGCAGCAACCGCCTTCAGCAATATCTCCACCATTTGACGAATTTTCGTGACTTCGCGGTGCTTAAGTAGCGCTGCCAGGAATGGGTGTCCGGTTTCCTCGAAGAGCGTATTTAGCGACTCAGCATTGGTGGAAAAGCCCGTTTTGACCTTCTTGTTACCCGTCATCCCTAGGTCTTCGAAGAGCACCGTCTGTAACTGCTTCGGTGATGACAGGTTGATTTCCTTGCCGATGAGTTCGAAGCACGCCTTCTCCGCTTCGCTAACCTGAGTGGTTAAAGTCGCTAAGAGCACATTCAGCTTGGCAACGTCGACTTTGACTCCCACAGCTTCCATTCGCGCAAGGGTGGAGCTGCTTGGTGCTTCGACCTGAAGATAGACGTTCTCTTGGCTTTGGTCCTGCACTTGAGGCCACAGGTGCTCACTCAGCACGAAAGCCAGCCAAGCGCTTAGTGAAACGTCAACACCGGCCTCGGGAATCAGAGCGTTGGCATCACCACGATTCACCACATGACCAAGGAACGCTTCACTTAAATCGTCAATCCCGTAACTTCGACGTAGAGGGTCTAGCAGATAGGCAAGGAGTAGCGGGTCTTGAGATACGTTTCGCAAAGCTAATCCAGCCTGAAGTAGGTTGCGCTCAGCATCCTTGGCTGCATACACGATCTTGGGTGCCTCTCCACTGAGATACTCGCCGAGTGCCGAGAGGTCTTGAGCCCCAATCGACGCGATAAGTCGCTCGGCGGCGTTTGCCGCGCCGATTGATACTGGGATGTTAAGAGCGAACTCAAGCTGCAGGGCGACCGGCGCATTTAGCTCAGCCCAAGCCAAGACTTCTGCGAGTGGTTTGCGAACGGACTCGGGCATCGGGGGAAGCTCAAAGGTGGCAGGCGCGACGGCATCCGTGTTGTCAATTGTCGATTGAGTAGCAATTCCGTCCGAAACAGACGTTCCAGCCTCGGTGCCTCCAACGATTGCACGAAGCTTTAGAACTCTTTCGGTGAGGGTACGAAATTCAAGCTTGGTGAAAGCGCTGCGCACCTTGGATTCGTCTATTCCTTGAAGTTCGAAGTCGTCGAGCGTCGCTGGAAGAGGCAGATCGCGCAGCAGGTGATTTAGCTCTCGGTTTCTGACAGCCTCTTGCATGTGTTCGCGAAGACTTTCGCCAACCTTGCCACCGATGCTTTCGGCGTTGTCGAAAATTTGCTGAAGCGATCCGTATTCTTGAATCCACTTTGCTGCGGTCTTTGGACCCACGCCAGGGATGCCTGGCAAGTTATCGGAGGTTTCCCCCACAAGTGCGGCCAATTCTGGGTACTGAGCCGCGTGCACGCCGTACTTTTCATAGACGGCTGCGTCATCCATCCGAGCGAGGTTCATCACTCCCTTGACTGGGTAGAGGATCGTGGTGGTGGGAGTGATCAGCTGGAAGGTGTCGCGGTCGCCAGAGACGATGTAAACCTGAAATCCAGCGTCGTCACCCATCTTTGAAAGCGTTGCGATGATGTCGTCGGCTTCGTAGTTCTCTTTTGTTATCCACTTGATGTTCATCGACTCGAGTGCAGTCTGAAGCAACTCGGTCTGCCCATTGAACTCCGGTGGTGTTTCCCCTCGCGTTCCCTTGTAGGCGGGGTATTTGTCCGTTCTGAATGACGATCTCGAGAGGTCGAACGCGACGGCAAGGTGGGTGGGCTTCTCTGCCTGCAGGATGTTCAGCAACATTGAGATGAAGCCGTGAACCGCGTTGGTGTGCTGGCCTGCAGATGTCTTGAAAGAGTCGGGGCTTAGCGCGTAGAACGCTCTGAATGCCAGCGAGTGACCGTCGATGAGCAGCAGAGTAGGCTTGGCGTTAGCGTTCATACGCTAAGCCTAACTTGCCACCACGACTTGAGTTTGGAGAAGAAGATGACTCAGCAGCCACCGAAATTGTCCCCAGATGCTGCCGCACTTTTTGAGACCCGAAGCATCGGCGAACTCGGCGAGAGAATGGGCATTGAGCTGTTGGAACTAAGCGCCGAGAGGGCAGTTGCAACAATGCCCGTAGAAGGCAATCGACAGCCACTTGGTTTGCTGCACGGCGGCGCCTACGTGGTGCTGGCGGAATCACTCGGATCGATGGCTGCGAACGTGTGGGGTCATCACCTCAACAAGTTTGCCGTCGGCATCGAAGTCAATGCCTCGCACTCTGGGTCTGCTCGGGCCGGGCTGGTAACTGCCACCTGCGAGGCTGTTTCGCTGGGAAACACGCTTACTGTTCATCAGATTTCTGTTGTGGATGCCGATGGTAGGAAACTCTCCACCGTTCGCATCACAAACCTACTCAGAGACAAACGCTAGGTTTTAGCCTTCTTTGGCAGCACTGTCCTGGAGCTGCTCGATTACCGTCTTGGCTACCTGTGCCATAGTTAGCCGACGATCCATGGAGGATTTTTGAATCCATCTGAATGCGTCTGGTTCGTCTTTCACGAGATTCTTTGAAATCAAAAGACCTTTGGCGCGATCGACAAGCTTTCTGGTCTCTAGCCGCTCCTGAAGGTCTGCTATTTCAGACTCCAAAACGCCTATCTGCGCGTGTCTACTCAGCGCGATCTCGATTGCCGGTAGGAGGTCGCTCGGCGAGAATGGCTTGACCACGTAGGCCATCGCCCCAGCCTCGGTGGCTCGTTCAACGAGTTCCTTTTGGCTGAATGCAGTCAGCAAGACAACGGGTATCTTCAAAGCTTGGATACGCTCTGCGGCCTCAATGCCATCCATGTTCGGCATCTTGATGTCCATCACGATGATGTCGGGCATGTGCTCAGTGGCTAGTGCAACAGCCTGCTCACCATTGCCCGCTTCGGCAACTACGTCAAAGCCGGCCTCACGCAGAGTTTCGACAATGTCCATGCGAATGATTGACTCATCCTCGGCTACTAGAACCCTCTTGCGTGTTTCTTCGGACATGCAAACACTTTATAGGAAATGCCGACCCAAAAGGGCCAACCAAACTTTGATAGAGTTGTCACGTTGCAAAGCCGGAATGGCGGAACGGCAGACGCGGAGCACTCAAAATGCTTTGTTCGAAAGGACGTGTGGGTTCGAATCCCACTTCCGGCACAAAAAAAGCGCAGGTCCTGTGACCTGCGCTTTTTCTTTAATCGCTACTCGCGACCGTAGCCTTTTACGACCTGGTTGAGTGCATCACCTACGCGGTGAACGCGGAGCGAGTTGGTCGACCCTGGGATGCCTGGTGGCGTGCCAGCGACGACTACAACCTCGTCGCCCACCTCACACAGTCCCTCACGCAGAACAATCTGGTCCACCTGGTACATCATTTCGTCTGTGTGGGTGACCTGGTCTACCAGATAGGTCTGTGCTCCCCAAGATAGGGCCAAGCGGTTGCGGGTGGTCTCACTTGGGGTGAACGCTATCGTTGGCACTGCGGAGCGCAAGCGAGCAACGCGACGGAATGAGTCTCCACCTTCGGTGAACACGCACACGAACTTAGATCCCAGAAGTTCAGCGATTTCCACCGCAGCAAGTGAGACCGCGCCCGAGTGAGTGTGTGGTCGAGTTCCCAGTGGCGGGATCCTAGAAAGACCGTTCTCTTCGGTAGCCTCTACGATGCGAGCCATGGTTGCTACCGTTTCGACAGGATATTTACCTACCGAGGTCTCACCGGAAAGCATTACGGCGTCGGCACCATCAAGGATGGCGTTAGCCACGTCGCTAGCCTCGGCGCGAGTTGGACGAGCGTTTTCAATCATTGATTCCAGCATTTGGGTAGCCACGATTACTGGCTTTGCCCAGCGGCGAGAGAGTTCGACCGCACGCTTCTGAACTAGAGGAACGTCTTCAAGAGGAAGTTCTACACCGAGGTCTCCGCGTGCAACCATGACGGCGTCGAAGGCATCGATGATTTCTTCAAGGGCAGCAACTGCCTGAGGCTTTTCCACCTTGGCGATTACCGGAAGGAACTTTCCCTCTTCCTTCATGATCTCGTGGACTCGGATTATGTCAGAGGCGTTGCGCACAAACGACAACGCAATCATGTCCGCGCCGAGCTTGATGGCCCAACGAAGATCCTCTTCATCCTTCTCAGAGAGCGCAGGAACGTTTACAGCCACGCCGGGGAGGTTGATGCCCTTGTTATTGCTTACCGGTCCAGGAACCTCAACAACTGTGGTTACCGTTCTGTCATCAACAGCAGTTGCGCGCAGCGAAACCTTGCCATCGTCGATCAGCAGCAGGTCACCAACGTTTACATCGCCTGGAAGTCCTTTGAAGGTCGTTCCACAGATGTTTACGTCGCCCTGGATGTCATCGATGGTGATTTTGAAGGTCGCACCCTTTTCGAGCATGACTGGGCCATCTGCAAATCTGCCAAGGCGGATTTTTGGACCCTGTAGGTCGACCAGCACTCCGACTGCCTTACCCGTGTCAGCTGCAGCCTTGCGAACATTCGCGTAGACACCCTCGTGCACATCGTAAGACCCGTGGCTCAGGTTCATGCGAGCTACATCTACCCCGGCCTCGATGATCGCTCTAATTGATTCGTAGCTTGCTGTTGCTGGCCCTAGGGTTGCAACAATCTTTGCGCGTCTCATGCTTTCCTTCTTTTGTTTGTCACGGCTATTGACCGCGGCCGATCACTCAGTTGTAAACCGAGATTGGTTGATCGGTTGGTTTTACCGGAGCAGGTAGCTCCGAAGATCCCTCTAGATATTCATCGATGGCTGCAGCTGCCGAACGACCCTCTGCGATTGCCCATACGATGAGGCTTTGTCCGCGACCAGCATCGCCGGCAACGAACAGGCCATCTACGTTGCTTGACCATTTTTGGTCGCGCACAATGTTTCCACGATTGTCAACGTCAGTGGAGATTTGCGACGTGAGTGTCTCTGTCTCCGGACCAACAAAACCAAGGGCTAGCAGCACCAAATCTGCCTTAATCTCGGTCTCGGTGCCCGGCTTAGGCTGTCGCTTTCCGTCCACGATCTCCGTCTCGGCCACTTTGATGCCGCTGACGGCGCCGTCGGTGCCGATGAACTCGATGGTAGAAGCGAGATATTTACGCTCGCCAAACTCCTCATGCGCGCTGGCAACTTCGTAGAGCGATGGGAACATAGGCCAGGGCTGATTTGCTGCCCTCTCATCGGGCGGTCTGTTACCTATTGCCAGTGTCGTTACTGATGCAGCTCCCTGACGTGTGGCGGTTCCCAAGCAGTCCGCGCCGGTGTCGCCTCCACCCAGGATCACAACGTGTTTGCCGGCTGCCGAGATTTGTCCCTCTAAGCTCGCGCCAGCGACAACCTTGTTCGATTGAACTAGGTATTCCATGGCGAAATGAACACCGTTCAAGGTTCTACCTACCACTGGCAAGTCTCTTGGCTGTGTTGAGCCTGTGGCAACCAAGACTGCGTCGTAACGAGATTTAAGGTCGTCCCAGGTGATGTCGACACCGATTTCTACACCCGCCCTGAATCTGGTGCCCTCTTCGGTCATCTGCTTGATACGACGATCGATGTGATGTTTTTCCATTTTGAAGTCAGGAATTCCATAGCGCAAGAGTCCACCGATTTCAGAATCGCGCTCGTAAACAGCAACGGTGTGTCCCGCCCTAGTTAGCTGCTGAGCGGCGGCGAGGCCAGCCGGTCCTGAACCAACGATTGCCACTGTCTTGCCGGTGAGGCGCTCAGGCGCGTGCGGCACAACGAGGTTGTTGTCAAAAGCGTCATCGATGATCGACACTTCGATTTCCTTGATCGTCACAGCTGGTTGGTTGATGCCCAGCACACAGGAACTTTCGCACGGTGCTGGACAAAGCCTTCCGGTGAACTCGGGGAAGTTATTGGTCTTGTGAAGACGCTCGATTGCCTGTTTGTTTTCGTTTCGCCAGGTGAGATCGTTCCATTCCGGAATCAGGTTTCCGAGCGGGCATCCTTGGTGACAGAAAGGAACTCCACAATCCATGCAGCGCGAAGCCTGTTGCTTTACTACTCCAGAGTCCCGACGCTCATACACTTCTTTCCAGTCCATGATGCGAACAGGCACTGGTCGCCTAGCGGCCGTTTCACGCTCGGTAACCTTGATAAATCCTCTTGGATCACCCATTGGTCACCTCCAGAATCTTGGCCCAGGTCGATTCGCCGTCTGGATCGATGCCTGTGGATACGGCGTCAGCTCTAATCTGTAGCACGCTGGAGTAGTCGCGAGGCAGGATCAAGGTGAAGTCATTCACCGAATTCGCCCAGTCATCCAAGATGCGAGATGCAAGAAGTGAGCCGGTTTGAAGTTGGTGCTCTTCGATGAGCGCCTTCAATTTTTGCTCTTCGTTAAGGTCAATTGGAAGTAGGTGTAACTCCCCGGCCTCCAAGGCCTCTGCGTTGATTCGGTCTGCGCGCAACTTGTAGACGTAGGCGGTTCCACCTGACATTCCGGCGCCAAGGTTTCGACCGGTCTTGCCGAGAACAACTGCAACACCACCGGTCATATATTCGAGCGCGTGGTCTCCTACGCCTTCAACCACGGCCGTTACGCCAGAGTTTCTAACTAGGAATCGCTCGCCGACTATGCCGCTGATTAGTAGCTTTCCGCTAGTGGCACCGTATCCAATGACGTTTCCGGCAATGATGTTTTGTTCGGCTGCGTAGATTGATTCTCTGTCAGGGCGCACGATGATCGTGCCTCCTGATATTCCCTTACCTACGTAGTCGTTGGCGTCGCCTTCGAGTGTGAGTTTGATGCCTTGCGGAATGAACGCGCCGAATGACTGACCCGCTGCCCCACGAAGATGAATGTCGATCGTGTCTGCTGGGAGGGCAGTCGATCCGTATCGTTTGGTCAGTTCGTTGCCCAAGAGGGTTCCAACTGCCTGGTCGACGTTAGAAATAGGCAAATCTATCGATACCTTTTTTGCGTCCTCCAAAGCGCTTGCCGCTAGTTTTAGCAATTTGAAGTCGAAATGCTTATCAATGTCGTGGTCCTGCGAAGAGACTCGGCGCTTGGGAGAATCTCCAGGCACACTAGGCGCGGCCAGTATCGGCGCAAGATCGAGACCATCGGCTTTCCAGTGTGAAATTGCCCTGTTTACGTCGATAAGTTCGCTGTGACCGATAGCTTCATCAAGAGATTTAAAGCCAAGGCTGGCCAGGTACTCACGGACTTCTTGAGCCAGGAATTCAAAGAAGTTTTCAACGAACTCAGGGGTTCCCGTGAAGCGTTCGCGCAGAACGGGATTCTGCGTGGCGACACCAACCGGGCATGTGTCTAGGTGACACACGCGCATCATGATGCATCCAGACACAACAAGTGGAGCCGTAGCGAATCCAAACTCCTCCGCACCCAGCAGTGCCGCGATGACAACATCGCGACCGGTCTTCATCTGACCGTCTACCTGGACCGAAACACGCCCACGAAGGCCATTGAGCATAAGTGTTTGCTGTGTTTCCGCTAGTCCGAGCTCCCAAGGAGTTCCAGCATGCTTCAAAGAGTTAAGCGGCGACGCCCCGGTTCCACCATCGTGGCCTGAAACCAGGATTACATCTGCCTTGGCTTTAGCGACACCAGCAGCAACGGTGCCGATACCAACCTGGCTAACAAGTTTGACGTGCACGCGAGCCTCGCGGTTTGCGCGCTTTAGGTCGAAGATCAGTTGCTTGAGGTCTTCAATCGAGTAGATGTCGTGGTGTGGAGGTGGTGAAATCAAACCGACGCCAGGTGTAGCGTGTCTGATTCTTGCAATCCACGGATAAACCTTGTTCGGTGGCAGCTGTCCACCCTCACCCGGCTTAGCGCCTTGTGCCATCTTGATCTGAATATCGTCGGCATGGGTTAGGTACATGCTCGTTACGCCAAAACGGCCCGAGGCAACCTGCTTGATGCTGGAACGACGGGTTGGGTCGAGCAGACGCTCGACGTCTTCGCCACCCTCGCCGGTGTTAGACTTCCCGCCGATTCGATTCATCGCAATGGCGAGCGTTTCGTGCGCCTCTGGTGAAATCGAACCGTAAGACATTGCACCCGTTGAAAAGCGCTTGATGATCTCCGAGGTTGGTTCTACATCATCCACGCTGATTGCAGGTCGAACGCCCTCGCGCAGCTTGAAGAGTCCGCGAAGAGTCATCAGGCTCTCGGCTTGATCGTCGACCAACTTGGTGTACTCACGGAAGATGTCGTAACGCTTGTTTCGAGTTGAGTGCTGGAGTTTGAAGACAGTTTCTGGGTTGAACAGGTGAGGCGCACCATCGCGACGCCACTGGTAATCGCCACCGGTCTCAAGCGCAGTGTGAGGGTTGGTTGCGCGTTCGATCGGGTAAGCGCTCTTGTGTCGCGCTTCGATTTCTTGGTGAATAACTTCGAGACCGATACCACCAAGTTGGCTCGTGGTACCCGTGAAGTAAGTGTCGACAAACTCCTTGCTGAGTCCGATGGCCTCAAAAACCTGTGCGCCGCTGTATGAAGAAACAGTTGATATGCCCATCTTCGACATGATCTTCAAGACACCCTTGCCGAGTCCCTTGATTAGGTTGTAGTTAGCCTTTGCTACCGTCAGACCAGCAAGTTGCCCGGAGGTCACCATCTGCTCAACGGACTCCATCGCGAGGTACGGGTTTACAGCAGCAGCTCCGTAGCCGATGAGCGCAGCAACGTGATGAACTTCACGAACATCTCCTGCCGATACCACCAGACCAACTCTGGTTCGCGTGCCGCTTCGAATTAGGTGATGGTGCACCGCAGACGTAAGTAGCAGAGATGGAATCGGTGCCAGTTCGCGGTTGCTGTCGCGATCGCTAAGAATCAGGTACGTGACGCCATCTTCAATGGCTTCGTCTACCTCTATGAAAAGCTCACGGATGCGTGCCGCAAGCGCCTCTGCTCCCCCATCAACACGATAGAGGCCCTTGATAACAAGCGATTTGCCTAGACCAGGTTTCGATTCGACGTGCTGAATCTTGGCCAACTCGTCGTTGTTCAAAACCGGGAAACCTAGGATGATCTGCTGAGCGTGCTCTGGTGTTGCGCTCAACAGGTTGCGCTCCGGGCCAAGGCCTGTGCTTAGAGATGTGACCACTTCTTCACGAATACTGTCAAGAGGTGGGTTCGT
>Ga0114979_10002215_pt1 | contig 13157 bp, 10 predicted proteins | sample S_140625_EF_Meta_FD_87315 | JGI IMG/M metagenome (GOLD analysis project Ga0114979, IMG submission 87315) | Freshwater microbial communities from Lake Simoncouche, Canada to study carbon cycling - S_140625_EF_MetaG | ecosystem: Environmental > Aquatic > Freshwater > Lake | place: Lake... | reverse complement strand
CCCAAAGAACAAACCCCAAACCCCAAAGAACAAACCCCAAACCCCAAAGAACAAACCCCAAACCCCAAAGAACAAACCCCAAACCCCAAAGAACAAACCCCAAACAACAAACCCCAAACAACAAACCCCAAACAACAAACCCCAAACAACAAACCTAATTATTCCCCGCTATCAAATCTCTAATCACTACCGATGCGGCCACGGCGCCAAATGTAGCTGGTAGGTAGGAGATGGTGCCGTAAGCAGATTTTTTATAGTTGCGGCCGTCAGTCATCATCAAGCTTTCCCATATGGGTTCTTCGGGCGAAAACACAGCTTTGATTCCTTTGTATATTTTGTCTTTCTTGAGCATTTTTCTTACCTGTTGTGCAAAAGGACAAACAATGGTTTTGGAAATGTCTACCACTTTTATTTGCGTGGGGTCGAGCTTGGCACCTGCGCCCATGCTGCTAACGATCGGGATTTTTTTTGCGTATGCAATTTTTAAAAAAGTTAATTTGGGCGTAATGCTGTCTATCGCATCAATCACATAATCGGGCTGAACTTCAAAAATGCGTTCTACCATTTCTGGGTTGATGAATTCCTTGATTACCGTGAGTTGAAGTTCCGGATTGATATCTCTCAATCGCTCGGCCATGATATCGGCTTTGTGCTTCCCATGATTTGAAGAGAGTGCGGGCAATTGACGATTGCGATTTGATGGATCTACCACATCGCCGTCGATGATGGTCATCTTGCCAATGCCGCTTCTGCAAATGAATTCGGCTGCAAACGAGCCTACGCCGCCCATGCCAACAACCAACACATGTTTTGATGATAGCGAACGTACTTTTTCTTCCCCAATTAATAAGGTGGTTCTGCCCAACCAGGATATGTCTTGCATTAAAATGGATTTATCTTGAATACCTTCTGCACATTCAAACGAATTTGCAAATTTAATTGTTCTATCGAAGTGTTTTTAATTTTTGCAGCTTGTTTGTAAATGGAATGAATATCATGGTCGCTGTCATCTGTTTCTAAAAATATTTTATCTGTTGGCATTGCAGAAAACAATGTCTCTAAGTTTGGATTGAAAAGAGATTTTCCAAAAGACAAATAATATCCATTGTTGATGATTTGTGCAGCAATTTCCTGATTGTTATTAAATCCATGAAATACAACCGGCATCAGATTTTTACATTCTTGTAATGCTGAAATTGTTTCTCTGTGTGCTTTCACGCAGTGAATAATCAATGGTTTGGCAATCTCATTGGCCCACATGATTTGTTCTGTAAATACAGCCAATTGTAATTTTAATGCTGTGCTGCAAAGTCGGTCTAGTCCACATTCTCCAATGGCGAGTACATTTTTTTTGATGCTCTGCAATTTCATTTTAGCCATTTCATCTTTTAATGTTTCGGGTTGTATAAACCAGGGATGTATGCCCATCGAATAATGAAAAAACGAGCTGGTATTTTCAAATTGCTCATGCAGATTGAAGATGCTCCAATCTTCCTTCGAAGTTGCCTGATGCGTATGAATGTTGATGAGCAGAGCCGATGAATTTAGCATTTGAAAATCAAAAGTAAAAAATCAAAATAATATTTTACCAACAAAGAAAAAACCCTCTCCAAATACATGAAGAGGGTTGCGTTCATAAAGCGAATGTTATTAGTAGCGATACATATCGTTTTTGTAAGGACCATAAACTTCCAATCCAAGATAATTGGCTTGTTCAGTAGACAAAACATCTAATTCAACACCAATTTTTGCTAAGTGCAAACGGGCAACTTTCTCATCCAAGTGCTTAGGAAGAACGTAAACTTTGTTCTCGTATTTTTCAGTGTTTGTCCAAAGCTCAATTTGTGCCAAAGTTTGGTTGGTGAAAGAGTTACTCATTACGAAGCTTGGGTGACCAGTTGCACAACCCAAGTTTACCAAGCGACCTTCCGCCAAAACGATGATTTCTTTTCCATCGATGTTGTATAAATCAACCTGTGGTTTGATGGTATCTTTTGTATTGCCATAAGTGTCGTTCAACCAAGCCATGTCAATTTCGATATCGAAGTGACCAATGTTACAAACGATAGCTTTGTCTTTCATAGCTCTGAAATGACTTTCAGTAATCAAATCTCTGCAACCACTAGCAGTTACAATGATATCGGCTTCTTTCACAGCGTCAATCATTTTCTTTACTTCAAATCCATCCATTGCTGCTTGTAATGCACAAATTGGATCGATTTCGGTAACGATTACACGAGCACCCGCACCGCGTAAGCTCAATGCAGAACCTTTACCTACGTCACCGTATCCACCAACAACTGCAACTTTACCAGCCATCATCACGTCAGTAGCACGACGAATCGCATCTACCAATGATTCTTGACAACCGTATTTGTTATCGAATTTAGATTTGGTAACAGAGTCATTTACATTGATTGCAGGAATAGGCAAAGTACCATTAGCCATGCGCTCGTATAAACGGTGTACACCAGTTGTGGTTTCTTCGCTCAATCCTTTGATGTGTGGGATTAAAGAAGGGTATTTATCAAAAACGACGTTGGTTAAATCTCCGCCATCATCCAAAATCATGTTCAATGGTCTGTCTTCGCTTCCAAAAAACAAGGTTTGCTCGATGCACCAATCCGCTTCTTCAATTGATTGTCCTTTCCAAGCAAATACACCAATACCTGCTTCAGCAATTGCAGCAGCAGCTTGGTCTTGCGTAGAGAAGATGTTGCAACTGCTCCATTTTACTTCAGCACCCAATGCGATCAATGTTTCAATTAATACAGCAGTTTGGATAGTCATGTGTAAGCAACCTGCAATTCTTGCACCTTTTAAAGGTTGTGTTGCAGCATATTCAGCTCTCAAAGCCATCAATCCTGGCATTTCAGCTTCTGCTAATTTGATTTCTTTGCGGCCCCATGCAGCTAGGCTCATGTCTTTTACCTTATTTTTTAAGGAAAAGTCGATAGATTGTAATGTTGTTGACATGTATATTTTTTTTAGAACACAAAACTACACACTAAAGAATGATATTCTAAATTTTAAAATGAATATAGGATAAAAGATAAAATATTTATAGATTTACAGGACAATAGTTTATTTTATGATTAAAAAAGTAGAAAAAAAAGAACAAACCCCTGTTGTGATTCCGGCATTAGACAAAACAGACCTCGCCATTCTGCGATTGTTGCAAGAAAATGCGAGAGCAACCGTAAAAGAAATTGCAGAAAAAGTACATTTAAGTACTACGCCGGTGCATGAACGCATCAAAAGAATGGAGCAAACCGGTGTCATTAAACAGTATGCAACTTTGGTGGATTATACAAAAGTGAAGAAAGGACTAATGGTTATTTGTTACGTCTCACTCAAAGAGCACAGCAAAAACGCCGGGTTGAAATTTATTAAATCGATCAATGAATTAAAAGAGGTGATTGAGTGTTACAACATCAGCGGAGAGTTTGATTTTATGTTGAAAGTGGTAGAGGAAAACATGGACAGCTACTACGATTTTCATGTGAATCGTTTGAGTCAGATTGAAAACATGGGCAATGTGCAGAGTGTTTTTGTGATGGGCGTTATTAAGCAAACGCATCAGCTGATTTGGTGATTTAGCCTATTGATTTTTTCATTACAAAGTCATTCATGAAATAACCATTGCCTATGTGGATGTCTTCCTGATGAGTCGTTTCGAACCCCATTTTCTGATAGAAAAATACAGCATTGTTGTTTCTATTCACATTTAACGTTAAGGCGATTGCTCCCTCGCTTCGAATTGCATCCTCAACATATAAGAGTAAATCTTTCCCTACCGACTTCCCCTGAACATCCGGCATCACGTACAACTTGTTTAAATGGAATGTATTGGTTTCGGTTTGAGATACAGAAAAACTGGCAAACCCAACCGCCTTCTCGTTTTTAATGCCTAAGATAAATCGCTCTTCGTCGTTTGTTATCTGATTGATTAGATTGGTGGTGCTGTAAAATAACGCCAGCATGTACTCCAATTGTTCTGAAGTTAAAATAGTACCATAAGCTACAGGCCAGGTTTTATGGGCGATAGCTTGAATGCGCTCTATATCTTCTGCACTTGCATATCGGATATGCATAACAGTTATTTTGTAATGATTTTTAATGGTGGAGCATAAAAAGGACGTCCGTCTTTGTCTTGGGCAACAACATCAAAAAAATACAATTCTTCTCTATCGCTTAAGTCAGACTTGATGATTTTTGTCCATTTTTTTGGTATAGGCGTTTCTGTAAAATAATCTGATGAAACGCTTACCGTGGGAGTGAATTTACCAGTTTTCTCATCTTCTGTAACCGCTCTTTTTCTATAGAGGAATCGGTAATAGGTTACGGTTAATTTATTTCCTTTGCTGTCGTAAACGGTGAGTGCACTATCCAACACAGATTTAACCAGCACAATAGGAAGACAAACGGAGTCCTTGAAATTTGCCAATTGCGTTCTCAATGCCGGCGGCTTAATTTTTTGGTTGTATTTTTTTATGGTAACGCTGTCTTTAGATTGAGCCAAACTCCAAAAGGAAATTGTTAATGAACATAGCAAACAAAAAAAGTTTTTAATCATGAGCATCGCATTTTTTGATGTCAATAAATATACAGCACAATCTTTTGTGTTTGCTGATTTTAAATGTTAATGTTATTATTACAATCCAGCCAGACTTTCTTCAACTACTTTTATTTTAATTTCGGCGTCTTCTTTCTTTTTGTTTTCGAGCGCCAGCACTTCCGGTTTGGCATTCTGAACAAATTTTTCGTTGCTCAATTTCTTTTCAACGGAGATTAAAAATCCTTTGAGGTGTTGCAACTCTTTTTCCAATTCCGATTTTTGTTGTGAGGTGTTTATGGGTTGTTGGGTTACGACAAAGAATTTATCTTTTCCAATTACAGTTGTAAATGAGCCATTGATATTTTCTTTGGTAAATGCTATTTTTTCTGCATTGATTTGTTTTTGCAGGATGTTGTTGATGGATTCAAAAATATCTTCCTGTTCTGTTTGAATATACAGCTCGATGGTTTCTTTTGGTTTGAGTTGTTGTTTGTTGCGAATGTCTCTCAAACCTGTAATGACATTTTTGAGTAGAATGCCTTTTTCCAGAATAGCCAAGTTGGGAGCGCCTTTAGCGGTGATTTGCTTCACGCAAAGGTCATCGGTTTTTGGTTCAAGGAGGTGATAGATTTCTTCGCTGACAAAAGGCATGAACGGATGGAGCAATTGCATCAATTCGGTGAAATATTCAACAGTAAAATCAAACACATTTTCTTCTATGGGTCGTTCAAATCCTGGTTTTACCCATTCTAAATACCAGCTGCAGAAATCATCCCAGATTAAAGAGTAAATTGTTTTGAGGGCTTCACTCAATCTGAATTGTTTCATCATGCCATCCACTTCTTCAGATACTTGCTTTAGTCTTTCCTCAAACCAATAAACAGCAAATGGTGTTGGTACGTTAAAATCCGTTACGCGTTCTTTCCACATGTGCACCAGTTTCAGTGCGTTCCATATTTTGTTATTGAAATTTCTTCCTTGCTCCAGCGCAGCCTCATCAAATAAAATATCATTGCCGGCAGGAGAGGAAATCATAATGCCAAAACGAGCAGCATCGGCACCATATTGATCAATCAAACCCAATAAATCTGGGGAGTTGCCAAGGCTTTTGCTCATTTTTCTTCCGAGCTTATCTCTCACAATACCAGTAAAATAAACTTCTTTAAATGGTTTCTCTTCCATGTATTCAAGTCCGGCCATAATCATTCTTGCCACCCAGAAAAAGATGATTTCAGGTGCGGTAACCAACGTGTTGGTAGGGTAGTAGTAGCGAATGTCCTTGTTCCCCGGGTTACTGTATCCTTTAAAAACTTCAAAAGGCCAGAGCCAACTGCTGAACCAAGTATCTAAGCAGTCTTCATCTTGATGCAAAACCGCATTGGAAATACCATGTTCTTTTTCAAACAATAGAATAGCGGTTGCTTCATCAGCAGCTACAACAAATTTCCCATTGTCATCAAACCAAGCAGGAATCCGATGTCCCCACCAAAGCTGGCGACTGATACACCAGTCTTTAATGTTCTCCATCCAATGGCGATAAACATTTTTAAATTTAGGCGGGAAAAATTCAATCTCTTCTTCCATCACGGCTTTCAATGCGGGTGTAGCAATGTCTTTCATGCTCAACCACCATTGTAAACTCAATCTTGGTTCAACCACCACATCGGTTCTTTCACTGTAACCTACTTCGCTGGTGTATTCTTCTGTTTTAACAAGGAATCCTTTTTCTTCTAATTCAACAGCAATTTTTTTGCGCACTTCAAATCGATCCATACCCACATAAATTTGTGCGGCCTCACTCATGGTTCCATTGTCGTTGAATACGTCAATTACTTCGAGTTGGTGTTTTTGTCCTAGCGCGTAATCGTTCACGTCATGTGCTGGTGTTACTTTCAGCGCGCCTGTACCAAATTCCATTGTTACATACTCATCAGTGATAATCGGAATTCTTCTGTTAATCAATGGTACAAATGCAAACTTCCCATGAAGGTGTTTGTATCTTTCATCTGATGGATGAACACAAATAGCTGAGTCGCCCATAATGGTTTCTGGCCTTACTGTGGCGATGATGATGTGTTCTGAACTGCCTTCAATTTGGTATTGTAAATGATATAATTTTTGTTTGGTTTCTTTGCGGATAACTTCTTCATCGCTAAGTGCGGTTAGGGCCTTCACATCCCAGTTGATCATTCTTTTTCCTCTGTAAATAACGCCTTTTTTATAAAGGTCGATGAATACCTGAATCACCGCATTATAGTATTCTTTATCCATGGTGAAATGGGTGCGATCCCAATCCAAACTGCAGCCTAATTTTTTTAATTGCTGCAAGATGATGCCACCATATTTTTCTTTCCATTCCCAAGCATAACCTAAAAATTCATCTCTGCTCAAAGAAGATTTCGCAATGCCTCTCTCTCTGAGCATGCCCACCACTTTTGCTTCAGTTGCAATGGACGCATGGTCTGTACCCGGAACCCAGCAAGCGTTGTAGCCTTTCATGCGTGCGCTGCGGATGAGAATATCTTGGATGGTATTGTTTAAACAATGGCCCATGTGTAGTACGCCGGTAACATTTGGTGGGGGCATAACTATAGTGTAGGGAGTCCTTTCGTCGGGGGTGCTGCTGAAATATTTTTTTTCCAGCCAATGACTATACCATTTTTCTTCTGCTTGTTGGTGTTCGAAATTCTTGCTCAATTCCATGCGATGCTACTATTTTAAACTGATGAGATTTTAATGTTTGGGTTTCGCAAAAATACAGAAACCTTGTTAGTTTGTTTTAATAAATGCTATCTTGAATTACTTTTAAACATGTATGCAATAGTAGATATAGAAACGACCGGCGGAATCCCCACTTCAAATGGGATTACAGAAATTGCGGTCATTGTTCACGATGGGGTGTCAGCCATTCATCAATTTCAAACATTGATCAATCCGCAGCAGCCAATTCCTTCATTTATAACAGGATTGACCGGCATCAGCAATGCGATGGTGGCATCTGCGCCAACATTTCAGGAAATTGCGCGGGAGCTGGATATGATTTTGTCGGGAAATATATTTGTTGCACACAATGTTCAATTTGATTATTCCTTCATTCAGCATCAAATGAGAAGAAATGGTTACGAGTTGCCGGCTTCTAAGTTGTGTACGGTGCGGCTCAGCAGAAAAGTTTTTCCCGGACTAGATTCGTACAGTTTGGGAAAGTTGTGCAGGAGTTTGGCCATTGAGGTGGAAGACAGGCATCGGGCTTATGGTGATGCTAAGGCAACTACAATTTTATTTGACAAGTTGCTTCGCAATGGTGCACAGCCTCACATTGAAAAGATGTTGAACTCTAAATCAGTAAAATAATTAGGCTAGTTGCTCGATGGTGGCGTTGATGTTGCGATCGTTGATGGCATCGCACTCGGGTTTTAATGTTTCATAAGAATCTTTCCTAACGGCATATTTTCCTTTGTAGTGGATGAGCATGGCGCATTGTTCGGCTTGTTCTTTTGAATGACCACATATTTGGATGAGGGTGTCAATTACCCAATCAAAAGTATTTACATCGTCATTCCACACCAACAGTTGATAAGGAGGTTCGGTTTCTGTTAATACATCGAGTTCGATGTCTTCTTCCGTAAATGGATTATAAGCAGCAGTTGTAATCATGACGGCGGCAAAAATATCAATTTCTTTTTTGAATCCTAAATGCGTTGAAATATTTTTTTAAATTTTTGCTGAAAAATTTTGCAGAAAATAATTTACCCTTATCTTTGCCGTCCTTTAAAGCGAAGGGAGTTTAGCTCAGTTGGTTTAGAGCATCTGCCTTACAAGCAGAGGGTCACAGGTTCGACTCCTGTAACTCCCACAGATGAAACCTCACTCAATAATACGAGTGAGGTTTTTTATTTTATCCCTATTATGCCAAATGTTTCTTTTTTATATACAGCGGAGAAATAAGTTAAGGAGGTTTCGCAGAGATATAGGATAGATAAGCTGGATAGGCTGGATAGGCTGGATACTAGATACTGGATGATAATGCACTCCCTTCCTCCTTCGGGGGAAGGGTCGGGGAAGGGGGCTTCAACTCCAAACAACAAACTCCAAACAACAAACCCCAAACAATAAACAACAAACGACAAAGCCCAAACAATCCCCCCGTTTTCACAGATAAATGTTTCATTAGATAATAATTTTCATTAATTGTCGTTTCTATTGTTGAAATCCTTTTCCGTACCAGAAAAAAATTATTTATGAAAACAACTTTTACGATTCAAAAAAACTGGAAAGCGCTTTTATTACAAGTGTTTGCAGTTGCGATAGGCCTTCAATCGATGGCGCAATCGCCCAGTTCTCCCGGCCCACAAGAATCCATGCGCGTTTCGTTGTACCAACTCAATGCAAATGGTTCTACCAATTTGGCTGATGGTAATCTCACCAATTATGATGACAATTTTTCCGATGACATCATCGACGATGCAATCAAAATGAACAATTTTGGTGAAAACTTTGGCATCCTTCGTCATTCCACCAAATTGGCTATCGAACAAAGAAAAAAAGTGTACTATACTGACACAGCATTTTTTTCTATGTGGAATATGCAAATCAGAAATTATCGATTGATCATTACAACCGCTAACTTAGACCATCCAGGGTTGTTGGCGGAGTTGAAAGACAATTACCTCAATACTTCAACCCCGATATTGTTGAACGATTTGAATACGATTGACTTTTCGATAAACAGCACACCAGCATCGTATGCAACAGATCGATTTAAAGTGATTTTTAGAAATCCTACTTTAAGTCCATTGGCTACTACATTTACCGGTTTTACTGGAAGATTGGGTAGCAACAGCATAGAGCTTCAATGGGTTGTAAACAACGAAAGTGCCATGAGTGCTTACATCGTTGAGCGTTCTGTTGATGGCGTAAACTTCAGTCCAATCAGAAATGTTGCACCGCAAAATGCAAGTGGTGTTAGAAACTATGCTTCTTCTGATCTTGGATATGTAAAAGCAGACAATTTTTATCGCATCAAAGCCATTAGTTTGAATGGTAGTGTGCAATACAGCAGCATCTTGAAAATCAGTGCAGGTGGTGCGGCGCAAGATATCTTAGTGTATCCTAACCCAATTGTGAACAAAAAACTAACCATGCAGATTTCAGCTACCAGATCAGGTAAGTACTACTTAAGTCTCTACAATAGCGTTGGAAGTTTGATACCATTGTCTCCAATTGAAATAGCTGCGGGCCAAATTACGCAGGTGATTCAATTGCCAACTTCAATCGCACCTGGTGTTTATCGACTTCGCATAACCACACCAGAAAATACAATCATCGTTAAAACCATCAACGTTTTATAATAGGCGAAAGCCCGTTTTTAATCCCAACCCCCAACCCTCAAAGGCATTAATTTTTAATGCCTTTTTTTTATTTTCTTTAACATTACACAATAAAAGCAATAAATATCAGTTATAGCTTTTGAACCCTAAATGATAACCAGACAATTTGTCAAATCCGTATCTTAAATGATTATTAAAAATTATTTACGGCAATTTGCACATCATCGTACAAAAATAATGATGCGCATACAACAACAGATCTTCTTGTTGTTTGTCTGTTTTATTTTCACACTGTATTCCTCAGCACAAACCACACAAACATTTACAACAGCAGGAAGTTTTACTTGGACTGCGCCAGTAGGGGTTACAACGATTTCTGTAGAATGTTATGGCGGTGGCGGTGGTGGAGGCGGTTGCACATCGTTAAAAAATTCAACTGGCGGTGGCGGCGGTGGTGGAAGTTATAATGGATTGAACAATATGGTTGTGGTACCTGGAACCGTTTATAATGTAGTTGTTGGAGCTGGAGGCGCTGGTTTGTCTGCAAGAAATGGCGACCCCGGTGGTGCAAGTTCATTTTCAAATATTGTTAGCGCAGCCGGAGGTGCCGGTGGAATGGTAAATGGAAACCCAACTCCACTAAATGGAACAGGCGCAGATTACACACAAGGGACAGTATTTAATGGCGGTGCCGGGGGCAATGGAACTGCAACGAGTTCAGCTTCAGGAAGCAGCGGCGCAGGTGGTGGTGGCGCTGGAAATGGCGGAAACGGTGGAGATGCAAGCAATGCAACAGCAGGTGCTGCAGGTAATGGTGGAGGAGGTACTGGTGCGGCGGGTATTTCTTCATCCGGAAATGGCCAAACGGGAAATTCGCCCGGCGGTGGGGGCAGTGGCGGTAGAAACGGCAACACGTATTCTACAAAATCAGGAGGCAAGGGCGGTGCAGGAAAAGTACTCATTACATACAGCTGTCCAACCTATTCAATCAGCTCTACCACAGCAACAAGTATTTGTTCGAGCAATCCATCAGTTATAACAGTAACAGGTTCTCCAACAAATTTACCCGCAGGAACATATACGGTAACATATAATTTAACTGGTGCAACATCCTTAACTGGTGCAACGTCTGGTTTGACGGTCTCTGAATTGGGCACTGGGGTTTTCAATACAACCAACTTAACGAATGCGGGCACAACCAATATTACCATCACCTCAATCAAAAGTGGCTCAGGTTTGGGATGCAGCTCCGTTATTTCATCAAACAGAACAGCTTCCTTTACTGTTTCAACCATGCCAACTCCTTTTGCAGAATTTACACAAAATCTATTGGATACCGTTGCGAATATTACTGCTTGTGGAACGGTAGGTGGCGGCGGACAAAATGATATGGATATTGAATCCGGGAACCCTGGTGGCAGCTCCATTATTCAATGGCAGGTAAGTTATGATTTGGGTGCCAATTGGGAAGATGCACCTGGACCAACGGCTACAGCAACACAGTATGTGTTGAACCCGGTTTATTGTAGTTTCGAATCGGTTGCTGGTGTATATTATTTCAGAGTAAAGATTACGAATGGAACTTGTATTGGCATCAGCAATAAAATTAGACTAACGGTTACCGGTGTGTCAAATTTAACCCCTGGTTCTATAGGAAGCAATCAGCATTTTTGTGCGAGTGGTGATCCTGCAGCTTTTACAGTAATTGCAGCACCCACCGGAGCATCTGGAACGTATACCTATCAATGGCAATCGTCAACAGATTCTGTAACATTTACCAATATTACCGGCGCAACTGCGGCAACTTATAATCCATCTGTAATAAGCCAAACGAGATATTACAGAAGAATAACGGTTTCGGGTGGGTGCAGAGGCATGTCAAATGTAGTAAGGGTTTTAATCACACCAAGTGTGCTCAACACTCCCAATACCATTAATGGTTATCAAACAGTTTGTGCAAACAGCAATACGCTGACTTATACCATTTCGCCTATGGCTGCAGCAACAGGATATATTTGGACTGTTCCTACAGGATGGACAATACAATCCGGACAAGGCAGTACAAGCATCAATATCAATACAGGCAACATCAACCAAGCTGGAAATGTTACAGTGGCCGCAATCAATATTTGTGGAACAGGCGCAAATGCTTTGTTGCCAGTTGCATTAACTCAAGGAACAGCATCTGCAACTTTGTTGGGCAATGCTTCCATTTGCAATGGAGGTGCTTCAAATTTGTACGCCAATATAGTTGGAGGTGCAATGCCATACCAATTGATTTACAGCGATGGTTTGCAGTCTGATACCATAGAAAATTATGTGAGCGGTTCTGCAATTTTAGTACAGCCATCCAGCACAACAACTTATACAATTGTTTTGATAAATAGTATTGGTGGATGTTCTGGCGTAAATAATCAAGGTAGTCCGGTGGTCAGCATATTGTCGCAAGGCTCATGGAAAGGTGATGTAGACAATGATTGGAACAATCCAGCCAATTGGTGTGGTGGCATTCCAGATTCACAAGTAAACGTTTACATACCGGGTGGATTGACGAATTATCCATCAATAACATCAGGTATTGCAAGGGTAAATAACATTACCATTGCCTCAGGTGCTCAACTAACGGTTAGCAGTAGCCTATTGAAAATTTTTGGTCAGTTATCTGCTGATGGTAATCTTAATTGCGGAAATGGCTCACTTGAATTTTGCAACTCGGATACATTGCAAATATTGTCTGGCAGCATGCTAAGCGGTCATTCAATAAAAAATTTAAAAATCAGCAATACGAATGGTTTACTTTTAATGGGAACCAATGATAGCTTGAAATTAACAGGCGTTTTGGAATTTTGCGCAAGCAATTGTGTTTTTTATACCGACAATAATTTAACCGTCGCATCCAATGCAACTGCTACAGGATGTATAGCCGATATGACAGCCGGAGGTGTTTTAACAGGCAATCAGATTGATGGGAATGTAACAGTGGAAAAGTATATTGCTTTGCATCCAAAATCATGGAGATTGATGTCGGTGCCTACGATTGGGCAAACCATAAAAGCAGCATGGCAAGAGGGAAATGCTTCTTTATCCAACATCAACAAGCCGGGGTATGGCACGATCATCACAAGTAATTTATCAGGCGCAACAACAACGCTTGGTTTCGATTTGCTTACACCTGCTGGTGGAACAATGAAAACATATAATGCCAATACAGAGAGCTGGGAAGGCGTTTCCTCTACCCATATTCCGATTGCTAACAATAAAGGATACATGCT
>Ga0114979_10002214_pt1 | contig 13161 bp, 9 predicted proteins | sample S_140625_EF_Meta_FD_87315 | JGI IMG/M metagenome (GOLD analysis project Ga0114979, IMG submission 87315) | Freshwater microbial communities from Lake Simoncouche, Canada to study carbon cycling - S_140625_EF_MetaG | ecosystem: Environmental > Aquatic > Freshwater > Lake | place: Lake... | reverse complement strand
GGCCGGTTTGCGGTTGCTGAGGATCCAGATGTAGGTGCTGATGCCGGTGTTGTAGAACATATCCGTGGGCAGGCCGATGATCGCCTCCACCAGATCGTTTTCCAGCACATAGCGGCGGATTTCGCTCTCGCCCGAGCCCGCCCCGCCGGTGAACAGGGGCGAGCCGTTGAGCACAATTCCGAAGCGGCTGCCGCCCTCTGAGGCCGGGCGCATCTTGCTGATCAGGTGCAGCAGAAACAGCAGCGAACCATCGCTCACCCGCGGCAATCCAGGCCCGAAGCGCCCGGCGAAACCCAGCTGCTCGGCCTCCTTACGGATCATCTTTTCGATCTTTTTCCAATCCACACCAAAGGGAGGATTGGAGAGCATGTAATCAAAGCACAGACCCTGCAGGCCATCGTTACTGAGGGTGTTGCCAAAGACGATGTTGCGAATGTCCTGCCCCTTGATCAAAAGATCCGCCTTGCAGATCGCATAGGACTCTGGATTGAGCTCCTGGCCGTACATCACCAGCCTGGCCTGGGGGTTATGGGCCAGCAGGTGTTCCTCACCCACGCTCAACATGCCGCCGGTGCCCGGGGTTGGGTCGTAGAGGGTGCGCACGATGCCCGGCTTGGTGAGGGCGTCATGGTCTTCGATGAAGATCAGATTCACCATCAGGCGGATGATTTCCCGGGGTGTGAAATGCTCCCCGGCTGTCTCGTTGGACAGTTCCGCAAACTTGCGAATCAACTCCTCAAAGACTTGGCCCATGTCGGCATTGCTCACCGTTTCCGGGTGCAGGTCAATCTGGGCGAAGCGTTCGCACACCATGTAAAGCAGCCCGGCCTTATCGAGCTTGTCCACCTGCAGGTGGAACTCAAAACTCTCGAAGATGTCCCGCACTTCTGGCGTAAAGGCCTGGATGTAACTGCGCAGATTCTCGCCGATGTTGTCCTGGTCGCCCATCAGCCGCTTCATGCCCAGGGCGGAGGTGTTGCAGAAGGCCTGGCCCGCCACCCGCAGCAGGAAGGGTTCGGGGTCGAGCCCCTGGCCTTCGCGCAGCTCCTTCTCGGCCAGCACCGCCTGCTTGCTGGGCTCCAGCACGCAGTCAAGACGGCGCAGCACCGTGAACGGCAGGATCACCTTGCCGTAGTCGCTCTGCTTGTAATCGCCCCGCAGCAGGTCGGCCACGCTCCAGATGAAGGCCGAGAGGTTCTGCTTGTCGGTGGGCTGGGGCCCCAAGGATGGGGGCCCGGCGGCGGGGCGGGCAGGGGCCCTGGGGGCCGCTGAGGGGGCCGGACCTTGGCCGCCACCAGCTCCATCGAGGCCCCCCCCTGCTGCCGCCAGGGATCCATCAACACCGCCATCGCCGCCGCCAGCCGCCAGGTTCACCGAACCGCCCCGCCCCCGGCCCGCCCGCAGCTGCCCCGCAGCCAGCAAGGAATCCTTCACCGCCTCGTAGGCGGCCTCCTCCCAAGCCAGCAGCTCCCGCAACCGACCATTCCCGGCCGATCCCCCCAGGGCCTCCAGGGCGCCGAGAAGCTCCTCTTGCAGCGCCTCCGGATCGCTGGTGGGGCCGGGGCTGCCGGTCATGGCGGAGGAGTTTTGGGGGGAGTTTTGGGGAGAAACGATGCAAAAACGGCATTCAATCCAGGTAGGGCCTGGAATCTGGGCGCTTCGCATCGCCGCATTGTGACAAGCCGGTGCGGCAATGGGCGCGAACGGCCCGCCCTGGGCCTCTTGGCAAGGATTGCGCAGCCGCATGGTCCCCTCAGCAGCGGCCCGAAACCGCCCCTTGGCATTCCTCCATTCGATTCGGCGCATCGAGGGCCTGGAACTGGTCGACTGGGCGGGGGACGGATGCCAGGCACAACTCCCAGGGGTTGTGGCGGCCCCCTATCCGGGTGAGTTCATCCGCAAGAACTCTCTGAACGAGCTGCAACTGAGCATTCGGGTTGGGGCCTCCACCAGCACGTAGACGCCAACCTGGCTGCGCTGCTCCAGCGCCAGGAAGTCGGCCAGCAGGCTGCGGCATCTCATTCAGGTGCAGGATGCGGCTGGTGATCTCGGAGAGCTGGATTTGCCGCATTGAGAGGGGTGCCTTCTTTGCTGGCAGTCACCTGACAAAGGGGGAGGTGGCGGAAATTGACAACCGTAGAAACGGTAATGTATAATAATTTTTTAAGAATTCTAATGAAAACAGCTTCCCCCCTCCATCCCTTCGCCTTGGCTTTGCTTGCATTCCCCCTTTTGCTAGCTGGGCGAGCCAACGCAGGTTTAGACGTTGCTTATATCACTCCTAGCAATCCTTCGAATTCAAATGCAAATTTGCCCGCCACAGGCGTAAATGCCACTTAATAATCAAAATTTTGGCTATGCGTTTATCACCGGTGCATCAGGTCCATACGACATTGATTGGGTGAAACTCGGTTTAAACACCTCTAATGTCACAACGGGCTCTGGTTCCGTCCGTGTCGCGTTGCATGGGACCACCAATACGACGGCCTACAGCGCCGTAGCCAGCGCCACGGCCTATGCTACGGACGTTGTGACTTTCACGATGCCCACGACGACCAGTACGGCCTTTGAATTGAGCTTGGGCACCTTAGACATACCGAACATCGCCGGCTATTCGCTACAATCCAATTCGGCATATTCATTAATTCTTTACGCCCCAAATGTTAACATAGGAGTGCAACGAACAACGGGCATTTCCAACGGTGCTACGAATAGTTCTTATACGGTCAGCAACGGCTTCACGATGCTGGATACGTTCCGAAACAACAGTGCCAATTACTCCACCAGTGGCACCAGCTTCCCAACCATTGGTCTATCCTTTGGCATGACACCGGCTGCAACCTCTGCAGCACCAAGTCCACTGCCCATCCTCGGTGTCCTTGCGGGCTTCAAGGCCAGTCGCAAGCTCAGAAAGCGGATTAAAGCCAGCTAAGACGTGAGTGCTAATCAACATCCCTTTGTGCACCCCGGCCAGGAGGTTGGATCCAACCGGGGGCTTTGATAAGTGGTCGCCTTCTTCAGCGCAGGGCCAGGGCAAGTCAATTAGCACTGGCGGCCAAACGGCGACGCAGGCGCCGGCTCCAGGTCAAGGCAGCACCGGCCCCTAGCACCGGGAAGGGGGCAGGCACTTGCTCCACAAAGAAGCCGCGGATCTCACCGCCGGGATAGGTATTGGTGTGGATGTTGAAATAGGCCTTTTCGTCGTCCAGAGCCGCCAGGAAAGCATTACGGGCGCCCAGCACTGAGCCGCTGGCGGTGACGAAGCCGCTACGATAAGTGGTGGCGGCGAGCAGATCCAAGATGTTGCTGTAGGTGCCGAATTTGACGCCCGTAGGGAAGCCGGAGAAGCTGGGGGTCGTAGTCATGACTCCCGCTATACCAATCAACGGACTGGCAGTTGGACCGTGGATGTGGGCCGCGGTGGTATTTCCGCTGAGACCCAGGAAGTTCACCTGGATGGCCATCAGGTTGGTCAGCTCATCGATCGCGAGCGTGGCGGTACCGCTGCCCGTTGCCCCGGCAACCTCCGGAGCCAGGTTGGCTTTGTAAATTTTGGCTTGGGCCGGCGTAATCAGAAGGGCCGCAGCGCCAAGGACCGTGGCAAAACCGAGGGCGGCACGGGCAAAAAGTGGTTATTTCATGCCAGAAATTAAATTCTTAACTATTTTACCATGATTTCTTTATTATTGGCGCAACACGATGACCAAAGCGTTTCGGAGCAGACGGCTGAACTGAACGGCTGAACCCGTTGATCCTGGGGTGCAATCTGGCCAATCTGGCCGATCAAAGGCACCCACCGCTTAGCAGACATGTAGCAACCAATCCCTGAATCAAATCAACGGTCAATGGGATACCATCGCAGTTGTTTGTATCGATTAGCAATGACCTCTTCCCTACAAGAAGCCGTGGATGGCTTTTATGCGGCCTGCAACCAGTTGCTCTCGGGAGATCCCTCCAGGATGCCGGAGATCTGGTCTGACTCGGACGACATCACCCATTTGGGACCCACGGGCGAAATCCATCGTGGCCGCCAAGCGGTCATGGCACAGATGGCCAGGGAGTCGGCCCAATTCAAAGGCTCCTATGCAGCCCTTGATCCCCACATCGTCGCCACAGCGGATATGGCCTATGTCGTCTGTACCGAACGCAGTGAAGGCATGGATCTGAACGGCCAACAAATTACCGTCAATGTTCGCGCCACTACCATCTTCCGCAAGCAAGAGGGCCACTGGTTTGTTGTGCATAACCACACCGATCATTTATAGATTGCTGGCCCTGATCACCAGCCTGGCCGCCCTGGCCTTGTCCTGGCTGGGCCCGGCCACCGCCCCCGCCAGGGCCGAGGCTGACTTTCGCGCCCGGGTCGTTTCGGTCGGCGATGGCGACACCCTGCGGGTGCGACGCGGCAAGCAGCTGTGGACGATTCGCCTGGCCTGCATCGATGCCCCCGAAATGGCCCAGGTGCCCTACGGCGAGAGGTCCCGAAACTACCTCCAGACGCGCTTGCGCCCGGAGCAGGAGGTCACCATTCACCCCTTAGGCACCGATCGTTACGGACGCACCGTGGCCGAGGTGATTGGCGAGATCAACCTCAACCTGGCCCTCGTCGAAGACGGCGAAGCCTTTGTCTATCCCAAATACCTGGGCCAGTGCGATGCAAACGAATACCTCCAGGCCGAATACCGGGCTCGCCGCCATCGCTACGGCGTCTGGCGGGTGCCCGGGGGCATCGAGCGGCCGTGGGAATTTCGCCACAACCGCCAGCCGCCTCGGCCTCAGAAACTCCCTACGGGACTGATCTGACTACCGCCGATCAAACTGATGGAGCCGGCCTGCAGGGTATTGAACAGCTGCTGGGCCTCGTCCCAACCGGCAGAGAAGCTGATCAGGGATACTCACGGCTCCAACACCGCCACCGGCCACCGCAGCCCCGGCGCCCTGGCGATGCGAGTGTCAGCAGTGAGCAGGTGCGCATTGAGCCGCTCGGCCACCATGGGGAATCAGCTGGGAAGCGGCATCAATCGCGGCGATAACAGTCTTGCCGCCACCGGTAGCTGGATCAGGGCCCGCAAGCGTCCCGTCCTGAAGCACGCCTCTCGTAGCGAAAGAGAAGCGGCTTGATCGGCATAGGCGAGGGCCTGGGCTTCCCAGGACGGCCCCCCTTTCTTGGCTTCCACCACCTGTCTCCAAGAGCTATAGGGCGGGCGAGCATCAAAGACGAGTGCACGCGCCACCGCTTAAATCACCTGACAAGCTAGTTTAAATGGCAAAGATAGCACACTATTTGCATATATTTTAATATCGGCTTCGGTATTTCTATTTTTATAGTACACTCGATATCTCAAGCATAGAGCCAATAAGCCTGGGCAAACCCTGTCAAGAAACGGAAAGAATTACTAAGCTTCACCAATAATCTTGTAACTCGCTCTATGGTAGCCAAGCCACTAATTGGCTTCATGCGTACGTTTTTATTCGCTATTGCTACTCCTTGCTTCATCCTTGGTGTCAGCCAAGCGGCTTCAGCTTTTACAATATATCAAGCTGAAAAAACAGATAACACTCCTTGGACACAAATTCCTTTTGCACAGGGTCAAGCTGCTGAAGCCAGCTTCATCAGCAATCTCTCCTCGGCACCCATTCAAGACGACTTGGATTCAGGGTGGTCGACACCTGGACCTGTAGCTAACCAATCGTTATTTGGCGGACTGGCGACGATCACAACCAATGGACAGAGCTCAATGAATTTTAACACTGATTCGAGGTGCTATAAAGGATCTTGGTGTATCATGGGCTTTCCAAATATCAATCCAGCCCTGACTATCACTTTCAAGAAACCCGTTGAATCCTTTGGCTTCTGGGCCAACGATCAGAACACCGGCGGCGACCAGATCAATGTCACCATCAACGGTGGCCCAACCATCCTGGGACCCTCCAGCCAAGTTGGTAAAGCGTCATTCTTTGGTTTCATCGCCAGCAACCCCTCCGAATACATCACCTCCTTGGAGTTGACATCGACCAATGCAAGCAGCGGTTTCCTGGTGTTTGATCAATTCACCACATCCTTGCCCAAGTCGTCCCAAGCAGTTCCAGGCCCCGTTCCTGTGATTGGAACGGCCATGGCCTTCGGCTGGACCCGTCGCCTGCGGCAACGCATCCGCTTGGCTGATCGCTCCTCCGCCTCCTGATCTGCCGCAAACAGGCAATCCTCCATTCGTAATTCTGTCCAGCTCCTTAAGGGAGCTGGGCTTTTTTTGCCGTTGCCTCCGACAGAGCCAACGGCGAGTAGAACCCAACCGACGGATGGTTTTGGACAAGAGTCATTCTTCCTGGCAGAGGGGGGTCAGCCGCTCCCTGAACCAGGCCGATAGGCCATGCTTGATCAGCCTCGCAGCCTCGGCCTCAGAAACTGCCCGCGGGGCTGATCTGAGTGCCGCCGATCAGGGCAATGGAGCCGGCCTGCAGGGTATTGAACAGCTGCTGGGCCTCGTCCCAACCGCTGATCGGCCCCAACTGGGCCAGGGCCGAATCCAGCAACTGGAAGTCGCCTTTGTCGCCCTGGAATCCCTGGCCATAGGAGCCCGCCACCGAGGCATCGGTGCCCCACTGGGCATTGCTCCATTGGCTGTAGGCCGACAGCAGACCCAGCCGATAGAGGTCCTGACCCGCCGTGCTTTGCAGGATGACGAGGGGCAGGTCGTCCTTGCTGACCCCATTGGCGCTGGCGCGGTTGGCGGCGGCCAGGTCGCCGGCGCTGGCACTGCGCCCGTAGAGGGTCTGGGTGGTGATGCCCACGATCTCGGCCACGGTCTTGCTGGCCAGATCGCCATTGAAATGGGTGTCCGAGAGCTGGCCGGTGATCGGATCGGCCAGAAACTGCTCCACCATGAAGGCGGCGCTGTCCCCCTGGCCCAGGGACGCCCCGGCCCAGAAGGCCCCGATGCCGGGGGTGGTGGTGCCGCCGCAGTAGGTGGTGTAGACGAGGTTGGCCAGGTTGTTGCGGGCCTCCACCTGGGCCGGCGTGAAGGTGGACGTGAGCGTGGTGTTGGTGACACCGATCAGGTCGTCGCCATTGACCACCTTGAGCCCGTCGAGGTTGATCACCAGCTGCTGGGCCGTGTCAATCAGCTGGGGGGAAGTGGAATCACTGCCATTGGCGCCATTGCCCTGGGCCACCAGCAGGCGGTTATCGGCCAGCAGGGCGCCATTGGCGAGGGCGCCAGTGAACACCGGTGTGGCCGCCTTGGTGCCAGGGGCCAGCTGGTCGATGGACTGCAGGTGCAGGGGGTAATTGGTGGCTTCGAGATTCACCACATGGTCCATGTCCAACGGGTGGCTGCCGGCGCTACCTCCGTGGTGGGGCAGCGGCGCGGCAGCGTTGGGTTCGGAGGTGGCGATGAAGTGACCCGCATCCAGCGCCAGGGTGAACAATTCACTGCCCTGGTCGGTCTGGGCGGTGACCAACAGGTTTTCGATGGCGATCTGGGCGTAGCTGTTGAAGCCGTTGGTTAGCACCACTCCCTTGAGGGAACGCAGGGAATCATCCAGCAGCAGGGCATCGGCCAGCAGGGCCTTGCTGGGGTCGTAACCCCCCTCGAAACGGCCGGTTTGCAAGGCCAGCGACAGGGCTGCGCCATCGAGGATGGTGATGCGCAGACCGCCGTCGATGGCATAGGCCATGGCGTAGTCGGCGAAGTTATCGAGGTTGAAATCCCCCACCGTGAACCCGGTGAGATCGGCATTGAGGGGACTGATCGGGTTGTAGCTGGGGTGGGTGTGGCCGATCGGATCCCCCGGCAGGGGGGTGTGGTCGTGGTGGGAAATCAGCTCCCAGGGGTTGAGGGAAAAGGCCTGACTCCAATTGCGGCCGGCATCGCCGCTTTGCCAGCCCTTGATGCTGAAGTCATGCAGATTGACGGTGCCCGGCGCCCGCACCACCCCGGCCTCCGGAGCAAAACCACCGGTAACAATGTCGCGGCTGCCGTCGCCGTTGAAATCCTCGGCGAAGGCCCAGGGGGCCAGGCTGACACCCGCATAGGGCACAAAAGTGGAGAGAATCTTGGTCCCCTCGCCATTAAGGAGTGGAGCGCCATCGATCACCCGCACGGCGCCATCGCCCGCAGAGGCCACCAGCAGATCCTGGACAAAATCGGCGGTGACATCGCCCGCCTGGAAGCGCTGCAACGTGGCATCACGGCGGGTAATGATGTCCACCTGATAGGCCGAATAATCCCGGGCCAAGCGCACGTCAAAGGATTGGGCCACGTTGCCGTTTTTGCGCACCGCCTTGACCCCTTCCGCGGCCACCAGCCAGCTGGCGTTGGTGTTTTCAACCACCATCACCGCCTGCATCATGCCCGCATCTTCATGGGGAAGAATGTGGCAATGGAAGACATAGGTGCCCAGGAAATCCTGGAACACCATGCGCAGCTTCTGGGTGTTAGCGCCATAGGTGGCGAGATCACCGACGGATTCGGGGCGCATCGCCTCCGCAATGGTGCGCAATTCCCCCTGCAGAGGCGCCTGCTTGACGATGCCAATCTCGGCGCCGGAGATCGCCTTGGGGCTGAGATTATAGTATTCATAGCCCGATGAATTGATCATGGTGACGTCTTCAAAATTTCGCTTATTTTTGAGCTCGGTATCGCTATTTTCCACCTGAAAATCATTAATATGGACATGGAAAGGGTGGCCGATATATTGATTCGATTGATTGCCGGACTTGCGGCTGATGGCCGCCACACTCCAATTCACCATCGTCCACTGTTCCACCGTGCCAATCTGGGCAATGGTGAGGTTGCCATTCGGGAACACGTGGTCATTGATCAGAAAGGGATTGTCATAGCCCAGCCAGGATGTTGGGGCCGTCAGAAAATTAGAGCCGGCAATTCCATTCAGCAAACCCTGAATGGGTAGGGGTCGATATTGCTTGTATTTGTAGCCCACAGCCTGAAATTCAGCCAAGGCTTCGATGCGGGCCAGCTCCTGCTGGGTGGCGGCGTCATAGTCCGCTGCGGGTCCCACCAGGGTGCCCCGGGACCAGTTGAACTCCCGATCGCGCACCGTGCGCCAAACATCACGCCCCTGGGAATCCTTGGCAAAGAGATTGACACTTTGCACCGCCTGGGGGTTGAAGTCTTCGGGCCGGGTGCTGGGCGTCACCTCCTGCACCTGAATGCCCGCGTTCGCTGTGGCGATGACGGCGTCCTGCTGGGCCTTGCTGAGGGAAACGACCGCTGCATTGACGGTCAACGTGGCCAGGGCCCCCGGACCCAGAAGACCGAGGTTATTGGGATCGCTGGGATTGGCGACCGTATTGGTGCTGCTGAGGTCGGGATAGGTGCCCATGTTGAGCACGTTGTAGACCACGGATTGGTTGCTGGGTGGGGCCGGCTGGTTAAAGCTATAGAACGAATCAATCTCGGTCGTTCCCTGGGGTAAATACACCAGAACATCGACGCGCTTGCCCGGTGCAAGGCTCACAAGATTGGCAGCCTGGCTATAGCTCACACTGATGGTGTTATTGGGATTCGTGGTTCCAGGTACAGCGCTCTGGTTGCCCAGGGCTCCCTGGCTGGACCAGCGGATTTGGGGCAGTTGGTGGCCATCTTCTCCGTAGATATATATGGGCAAGGCCTGGTTGTTATTATTAAAAGCAACATTGTAATACATATTGTTCGTCATATTACTGAAGCTGAACGATTGCCAACCGCCGGCGCCAGCATCCACACTCGGTTGAAATTCGCCGTTCACCGTTGTCATCACCATCTGGTTAACCGGCGCTCCGCCATCAAAACCAGACAGCACCACCTGGCCATTGGCAAATCCCAACTGCAGGTTTTTCAACTCCACCAAATTGCGTGGTGTGTTACTGAAATAGGGGACTTTGGCCAAGGTATCACCCATTTCCATAAAGCCACATTGGCCGCCATACAACTGGCCATTCACCGAGGGATGGTAGTGGGGGTGATACCAGTAACTGCCAGAAGATTGGGTGGCACCGATCTCCATGATGGTGGTCCAGGATTGGCCCGTGGTGTAACGGGCGATTACGTTGTCACCAAATCCATTGGGATTGACATGCATGCCATGCAAATGGAAATTGGTGGTCGTGGCACCGCCGAGGCCAATACTGGCGGTATTGCCGTAGGTGGAAATCGGCACCAGGGTGCTCTGTTGTAATTCAGCCGTGTTGAGATCACCCAACTGAATATTATTGTTGAAATGGATCTTCAGCTCTTCACCGGGGCGAATCAGCAACACCGGACCCGGCATGGTGGTGTCCTGACCAACGACCTGGTAGGTATAAAGAATTGCGGGGTACCACAGGGGGGGATTGGGATTCGCTACGGGGTTGCTTAAGGCGTCAAGATTGGCCCGCAACGAGGCGAGATCAAAATCGGAATAGAGAATGTTATTACTTGAGACACTGTTGTATGCGGCCCAGATGGCAGAAGGGTTGTAATTAGAAGCATTACTGATGGCGGCCAAAAGTGGATCTGTTTTTTGGCCCAACTGGCTGAAATAGGCATCGGTGCTGGCACCTTGATTGGCAAACAAACCCGTATAACCAATCACCTCAAGATCGGCGACGATATTGGCACGGGTCTTTTTAGTGTATTGACCTATAATACCCTGCCAATAATTATAAAACAAACTGGATTGATAGCTGGGACTGGTGCTATTGTTATTGGTAATTTGTGGAATAAACCAGTTGGCCAGAAATTTGTCCATACCCGCCACCTTGACCGGAGCCGTGGTGATATTCATGCTCACATCTAAGGTACCTAGCTTTTGATCGCCGATAAAAGTTTGGGTGGCCGCATCATAATGAATGCTGCTGGATGTCACCACGTTGGGCCGTCCATTCAGCCTGGGAAACAGGGACCCAATCACATAGGCGTAGCTGGGAGGCTGGGGTCGATTGACACCGATGGCCCCCATCGCTTGGGCGTTCGTGACCAAGCCTGTCTTGGCGAGGCCAGTCGTGGCGGGGCCAGTCGTGCCAGGCATGGGGGCCGGGACCGGCGCCGTGGCAAGAGGTTGAACACCAACAAGGCTTGGGGTCAGGCCATTGACGCCTGGGGTCGGGCCATTGAGGCTTGCGGTTGGGCCATTGAGGCTTGGGGTCGGGCCATTGAGGTTCGTGGCCGCAGCCTGGGACCCGGAGCCATCGCGCGTTGCTGCCTTTGTTGTTGCCATTGAACGCCAATCAAAACTGGGGCTGGCCCGGACAAAGGCAAAGGCCTGCTCCAAGATGTTGCGATTGCGTTGCGTTTGGGCCAAGGCGGCGGCCTTGGCTGCCGCCTGCTCAGGCGTCTCCCGTACGGGGGATTTCGGCAGAATTGGACTGCTTGGTGCCAGAACGGGCGTCGCAGAGGACGTCAGCGATTTAGAGACGGGCAAAACAGCGGCGGGAGCCATGGTCAGACCCGGCCCGGCTGTCCCCGGTTCTACTAATATATTTTTGAGCAACTGAGGCAGAGAAGTAATAGCCAATAAGCCCAGCTTCTTTTCATTGCTGATAGGAGTTCCGCTGGCCATTGCGTTGTGAGCAAATGAATTTATTCATTGTATCCACGACCTGACCCTGGATTCAGACTCGCTATTTATTGTCAGTCAATAAAATGCCTCCCAATCCGAAGGAATCCGGCAGTTCGCCGCAACTGGTCTTACCTTTCCCCTAAGGCGATTCTAAGGGCCGTTGGCCACGGCCAGAAGCGCACCAACAGGGCCAACAACCAACCCAACACCAGGGGCCCAATCCCCCAGCGGTCGTAGGCGGTGAGGGACTGGCGCTGCCGCACCGTCACCGTCTGGACAGCGGGGATTCCCAGCGGCAGGGTGGCCCGCACCTGGCCCCTGTCATCCACCACCAGACTGGGCCCCGTATTGGCCACACTCACAAGCCAGCGGCCCGTCTCGATGGCCCGCAGTTGGGCCAGGGCGGTGAACTGGGCCTGGAGGGCCCGCGGATAGGGATCGAGATTGGCGCTGGCCAGCAACCAGCGCGCCCCATCACTACTGGCCCGGGCCAGGGCCGTGCCATCGGCCAACTCGTAGCAGATCGCCACCGCGATGGCTCCCCCCGGGCGGGGCAACAGCCGGGAAGGGGGCCCGGCGTCCAGCCCACCCACCGCCGACAGCCCACTCCAACGCACCAGCCGCGCCAACGGCACCCATTCCCCCAGGGGCACCAACCGGTGCTTATCGACGGCCCCACTGGCGTACCGGGCCCCCACGCCGTAGCGCAGCACGCTGCTGCGCAGGCTGGCGCCTACCTGGCGGAAGCCACCCCCCAGCACCTCGGCCGTGGCGGGGCGCGGCAGGGGCTGGCCCAGGGGCAGGGCCCCCTCGGGCAACACCAGCACGGTCGTCTCGCCACCGGCGCCTGCCCCCGCTTCGGATCCAATCGCCCCCATGGCCCCCAGGCCGGCAGGGGTTTCGCCGGCCAGGGCGGGCGGGGCCGGCAGGCTGGCAAGGGCCTGGTCCAGCTGGCGCAGCAGACGCTGTTGGGACCCCGACTCAAATTTGTGGCGTGTGGGAATGGCGGGCTGGACCACCAACACCCTCTCGCTCGCCCCATCGCCGCTCCGATCGGGGGCCAGGGCCAGGGCCCATCCGGGCCCATGGGCCACAAGCAACACCGCCAACGGCAGCGCCAGGGCCCGGGGGTGACCCCGCAGGGCGCCCAGCTGGAAACCCCGCCACAGACTCCAGCCGATCAGCAGCTGCAGGGCCGCAATCGCCCCCGCACCGGCGAGCGCCGCCACCGCCGCCAGGGCTGGATCGCCGGGCAGGGCCGAGGCCCCCAACCCAATCCAAAACAGGGGTCCCCTGGCCAGGGCCACCTCCGCCAGCCCCCAGCCCAGGGCCGCCACCAGGGCGGTGGCAGGGCGACTGGGATCGAGGCAACGCACCAGGGCCACCCAAGCGGCCACCAGCAATCCGCCCACCCCACCACAAAAGCCCCACACCCCAAGGCACAACGGCAAGCTCAGGGGAGCCGGCACGCCGATCCAATCCAGGGGATGCAACCAGAGCAGCCAGCGGTGACTGACCAGGACGGCGGCGGTGCCCCAAAGGGCTGCTGCAGCAAGGGCCGTGCCGCGATGCGGAGAACCGGCCACCGCCCAGAGCAGGGCCAGCGCCGGCCACAACAGC
>Ga0114979_10002212_pt1 | contig 13162 bp, 9 predicted proteins | sample S_140625_EF_Meta_FD_87315 | JGI IMG/M metagenome (GOLD analysis project Ga0114979, IMG submission 87315) | Freshwater microbial communities from Lake Simoncouche, Canada to study carbon cycling - S_140625_EF_MetaG | ecosystem: Environmental > Aquatic > Freshwater > Lake | place: Lake... | reverse complement strand
TTCTCTGCGATCCAAGCCCTGGCGGGCAAGCGGGAACCACGGCACCTCAAAGCCGGGGAGGTCATTTTCCGCAGTGGCGATTCCGGCAACACCTTTTACGGGGTTGTCAGCGGCCAGGTGGAGCTCAGCTGGGGGGGTGATCGCGTGGAGATCATCGAGGCGGGGAGCTGCTTCGGTGCGGGAGCGCTGGCCGACCCGAATCATCGCCGCTTTGGCATCGCCACGGCCCTCACCGACACGGAACTGCTGGAGATGGACCGCGAGCAATTCCTGTTCGCCATGCAGGAGCTGCCGATGTTCGGCCTGGAGATGCTGCACGGCCTGGAGATCCGGCTGCAGAAGCTCAAGGAAGGCGGCAGCAACCCCGCTTGAACCAAGATCTGCATCGATCCGCCATGACCTTCCGCACTCCCCCGCTGCTGCCGGCGCTCGCCCTCGGCCTGGCCACCCTTCCCCTGTCGGCATCGGCCGTACCCGCCGGTGGGCCCTTACTGCGCATTGGAGGGTCGAGCACGGTGTCTCCGATCCTCAACGAAGCGATTGAGGCCTATCGGGCGGCCGGCAACAAGGGGGCGATCGATCTGAGCGAAACGGGCAGCACCGATGGCTTTCGAAGATTCTGCCGAGGCCAGCTTGAGATCGCCAACGCCTCCCGGCCGATCAATGGCCGGGAGCTGAAAAGCTGCGCCAGCAGCGGGGTTGTTTTCCTGGAATTGCCCATCGCCTTCGATGCCATCACCGTTGTGGTGCATCCAAGCAACACCTGGGCCAAGCAGATCAGCCTGAAGCAGCTCAATAGCCTCTGGGGCCGTCAGGCCCAGGGCCGGGTGAGCCGTTGGAACCAGGTGAATCCCGCCTGGCCCAACCGTCCCATCCAACTCTGCGGACCGGGGGCCGACTCCGGAACCTTTGACTTCTTCAACAAAGCCGTGAATGGCGACGCGGAAAACTCGCGGCGCGATTTCACTGCTAGCGAAGACGACAACGTAATCTCCCGGTGCGTCAGCAAGAATCCTGCGGCACTTGGCTATTTTGGATTCAGCCACTATCAGGCCAATCGCAGTAACCTTCGCGCCCTGCCGATCGGCACAGGGGTCGGAGCGATCCCGCCCTCCCTCAGCAGCGTGCAGGACGGCAAGTACCCCCTGGCGCGCCCCCTGTTTCTCTACATCAACGACAAGGCACTAAGCCAGCGGAGTGATGTACAACGCTTCACTAGCTTCACCGTGCGCAACGGCCTGCGGCTGGTGGAGAAGGCGGGCGACATTCCCCTACCGTCCAGCACCTACAACCTGGTGGAGTCGAAGCTGTACAAACGCGTCACCGGCAGCGCCTTCGCCGGCGAACTGCCCGTGGGCCTGACGATCGGCGAGGTGCTGCGCCGCAGCTTCGACCAGAACAAGCTGCCCCAGTTCCGCTGAAGGTTGCCCTTGTCGGCCCTCCCCTCACCACCCCAGGGTCTTAGCCGCCGCTCCCTGCTGCTGCACCTGCTCGGCGTAGGGGCCGGGCTCGCGATCGGCAAGGCCCGGGCCGTGGCTGGCGCGCCTACCGGAGCAGCGGCGGCCCGGCCCTTTCTGCCATTGCGGGGGCCCATCCCCCTTCCCGCTGATGGACTGGGGGCCGAACAGCAGCGACAGGCCTACGCGAATGTGTCCCTGCAGGACAGGCTGGAACTGCCGGCCGGCTACCGGAGCGATCTGGTGCTGCGCTGGGGAGACCGGTTGGGCACCGATCACTTCGGCTTCAACAACGACTTCGTGGCCTTCACGCCGCTGGCGCGCGAGCGGGCGTTGCTGACGGTGAACTTCGAGTACATCAGCCCGCGGCCTTGGTGCGCTGGCTATGCCTCGGTGCTGGGGCGGGAGTTGCCCTTTCAGGAGCTGCGGGATGGGCTGGTCGGGCGGGGCGGCCAGGTGGATGCCCTGAGCCTGGCGGAGGGGGATCCCCTGCTGGCGCCCCTGCGGGAGGTCGCTACGGCAGCTCTGCTGGATGTGGGAATCGGTGTGCCCGAAATCGAAAACTTGCCGGGCCTGGGGTGGCGACACCGCCCTGGCCGCTTCGACCGCCGCATCAGTGGGCTGAGCGGACTGCGAAACCCGCGGGAACGGCTGCGCTGCAGCGGTCCCGCCGCTGCTGTGTTCCGCCGCCGGCGGCGCCTGGGCTACGACGACGGCCTTAGCGATCAGGTGATTGGCACCTTCGCCAACTGCGGCGGCGGCCAGACACCCTGGGGAACCGTCCTCTCCGCCGAGGAGAATGTCCAGAGCCATGTGGTGGAAGCGGTTTTCGCAGACGGCAGCTCCCCTCCTCCGGCCCAACGGGCCTTCCGCTTCGACGGGGAGCGGCTCGATGGTCTGGGCAATCCCTTCGGCCTGGCGGGCAACAAGTATGGCTGGATGGTGGAGATCGATCCGCGCCGGCCGGATCGGGCGGTGGTGAAGCACACGGCGCTGGGACGCTTCCGCCATGAGGCGGTGGCAGTGCGCGCCCGCGCCGGCGAACCGCTGGTGGTGTACTCCGGCTGCGACCGGCACGGGGGCCACCTGTATCGCTTCGTGAGTGCGGAACCGGTGCGCGACCCACAGGATCCGGCCAATTCCCGGCTGCTGGAACGGGGCCGCTTGGAGGTGGCGCAGTTCCGGCCCGGCGGCGGCGGGCGATGGATTCCGCTGCTGCCCCAGACAGCGATCCAGCCGCTGTCACCGTCGCACTTCGAGCCCTTCGGCCTGCCAGCGGTTACCACGGTGCCCCACCGCGACCGCAGCCGAGCCGGCGCCGAGCCGCTGCAGAGCGAGGAGGCCTGGCGGTCGTACTGCGAGCTCTTTCGCTCCCTTGCCGATCTCTATCCGGGGACGGGGGAAGAACAGCAGGGGGCGATCCTGATCGACGCCCACCTCGCGGCCAACGCCGTCGGCGCCACGCCAGCCGCCCGCCCGGAAGACACCAAAATTGATCCCCGCACGGGCGATCTGCTGATCGCCTTCACGGCCGGCGGGGGCGATGGAGAGGGGCAGGCCGATCCCGCCATCTTCCAGGGACCACAAGGGGAAAGCCGCTGGCCCTACGGCTGGCTGATGCGCCTGCAGGACGGACCGGCCGCCCGGCTGGAACAACCCGGCGGCGACTTCCAGTGGCGGATGGTGGCCACCGGCGGTACCCCCTGGGAAGGGGGGCTGGGCTTCGCGAACCCAGACAATCTGGCGGTGGATCGGGCCGGCAATATCTGGATGGTGACCGACCGAGCCGGCGTGAATGGCAGCGCCGATGTGTTCGGGAAAAACGCCTGCTGGCTGTTACCGACCACGGGCCCGGCCGCGGGCGAAGCGCTGCTGTTTGCCACCGGACCGATGGAATGCGAGCTGACGGGCCCGTGTTTCGACACCGGTGAGCGCACATTGTTTCTGGCGGTGCAGCATCCGGGGGAGGACAACGCCACCCATCAGTCGGGCCAGGAAGAGATCCAGAGCTACACGCTGCAAGACCGCGAAGGCGGCCGGTTCGAGCAACTGCGCCGGGTGCCGTTGGGATCAAACTGGCCAGCCACCGCTCCGGGGCAGGTGCCGCGCCCAGGGGTGGTGGCGATCCGCCGCCTGGATGGCGCTCCGTTGCCTTGAGCGCCGCTCAGCGGAGCGGCAGGGGCAGATGGGCCAGGCAGTGCTCCAGCACCGCCCGGGCCACATTGATGCCAGTAGCTGCCTCAAAACCTGCGAAATCGGCGGCGCTGTTGACCTCACAGACGCTGTAGTGGTGGTTGTCGAACAGGAGGTCAACCCCCGCCATGTCGAGGTGCAGGGCGTTGACGCACTGGAGGGCCAGCTCTTCGATGGCGGGGTTGAGGGGATAGGCCTGGCCGTCGCCACCACGGCTGATGTTGGCCTTGAAGCTGCCGTCGGTGCTGCTGCGCAGCATCGCCCCGAGCACCCGCCCCCCGATCACCCACACCCGCAGATCCTGCCCCGGGCAACTGCTGATGTACTGCTGCAGGATCACCGCCTGGGAGCGATCCATGTTGGCGATGAACTCCATCAGATCGCGAAAGCTGCCGGCATCGCGGCTGAGCAATACCCCCTCCCCACAGGTGCCGGCCAGCAGCTTCACCACGCAGGGAAAGCCGATCTGACGACTCACCAGCTCGATATCCACCGGGAAGCGCACGAGCATGGTGCGGGGGATGGGCAGGTTGCTCTGGGCGAGGATCTGGTGGGAATAGAGCTTATCTTTCACCGCCTCAATCGAACGGCTGGAATTGAACACCGGCACGCCGAGATGCTCGAGCTGGCGCAGGATCGCCAGGGTGAAATAGTCGGTGGCGCTGCCGGTGCGGGAGAGAAGAACATCGGGCAGATCCACCTCGGTGCCGCAGCGGCGGATGGAACGGCTACCGCCGCGGCTGACGATCAGATCGATCTCCTCGGGAGCCACCGCCTCCGCCCGCAGACCAAGGTAGCGGGCCTCCTCCCGCAGGCGCATCAGCTCGTAGGGCTCCACGGCCCCGGAGGGACGTTTCTGCAGGATCCAGAGGTCCATGCCGGCGTGGTCTGGGATCTCATCGTGGAGGGGGGAGGGGCCGCGAAGCCGCACCTGCCAACACGGGCCAGAGGCATGAACGGCACAACAGCTGGACACGACTGCTGCTAGGGAGCGAAGCCGAAAGACAATCCACTTAGCCCATCAAATCCCTGCCCTTAACCCGCTGACAACTTGAACTTAATTGGCGGATGTTGAAGGCCCACAGACACGAAGGGAAGAAGGTGCGCAGCGGACCGACAAGACCCGGTGGCGAGGGCAACGGTGGGAATGAGGAGGCCGGCGGCAACCTCAAGCAGCAGGGTGAATGCCAGACCACCCCAGGCCTCCCAGTGGAGTAAGGGGCCTGAGCTGTGCGATACCAGACATCGCTCAGGGCCGCTCCGCCAGGGGGATCCGCTCGGCACGGAGCGCCTCCACCAGGCGCAGCAGCAGTTCGCGGCCCACGGGGCCCTGGCGCCCAGCGCGGGTCACCAGAGCCAGCGCCACCTCCAGCCCCTGGGGGGAGACTTCGCGCACCCCCAACAGCTGGGGGGCCTCCAGGAGGTCGGCACGCCAGGCGGGATCGGCGGCGAACTGGGCAGCCGCCTGCTCAAGGGTGGCCAGGGCATGGCGCAGGTCGCCATCGCCATGGGCCAGGGTGAGGCGCAGGTCGCAGCCGGAGCGCAACTTGGTGGCATTGATCACCCGCCGGCACTGGCTGTTGGGGATCACCATCACCCGCTGATCAGCGCCGCGCAGCACGGTGCTGAGCAACGCCACATCCACCACATCGCCCGTGAGATCACCGATGGACACGTGATCGCCGATGGCGTAGCGGTCTTCGAGGAGCACCGTGAGGCCGGCGGCGAAATCGCGCAGGATGTCCTGGAAAACCAGGGTGAGGGCACCGATCAGGGCGCCGCTGGCCAGCAGGGCGTGACTGGAGAGATCGCTCACCCCGGGGATCTCGAGCAGCATCCAGAGACCCACCAGCACGATGCAGCCCAGGGACACCAACCGTCGAGACGCGCGCCGCAGGCTGCGATAGCGCTGATCGAAGCGCAGGCGACTCTCTGGCGAAAGCCGGGGACTGCTGCGCCACTGACGCAGCAGAATCCCCACCACGATATTGAGAAACTGCGCCAACAACCAGCCCACCAACAATTTGATGAGGATCCCTAAAGGTTGGACCAGCAATTCGATCGCCAAGGGAATCTGGCCGGGCATGGCTAGCACGAACACCCCGGCCATCAGCGGCGCCAGTAACACCGCCGCCGCAAGCAGGCCGCGGCTGAGCAGATGCAGCCCGGCGACCGTGAGCGGACGCCGCCAGCGATCGCCGGGCTGCGCCCCGTCCGCGGCAACGGCGAGGTGCTCCTCCAGCCGCTCGACGCGGCGGCGCACCCAACGCCAGAGGAGCAACCCGGCCACGAGCAGCCCAACGAGGGCCAATTGCAGCAAGGCCAGGGTGCGCAGGCGCTGGCTGAGCACCGCCGGTTCCAACAGGTGGCGGGCGAGTCGCAGGCGGTGCTGCAGAAGCGCCTGCCAACGCTGGGCGAGCCGATCGGCGCTGGTGCCATTGAGGCGCGCATCGTCGCCGGTGATGCTGAGCAACGGCAGCGGCAATTCCCGGCCCGGAACCCGCGCACGCAGCACCGGCGGGCCGTCGCCATCGGTGGCCACCTCCACCGTCAGGGCCTCAGGCTCTCCCAGCAGGCCCAGCTGGTTGCTGTCGCAGGCGAGATCGCGCTGGGTGGGGTAGGGCGCGAAGGCCTCCACGATCCGCTCGGCGATCGATTCCGGGCCGGTGCAGACCTGCTGGCTGCGGTAAAGCTGCTCGAGGTTCCCCTCGATCACCTGCGCCCGCTGACGAGCCGTAGGTCCACCGGAGTCGGAGACAACGCGCGAGGCAACGGTGAGCACCGGAATGCCAAGGATGCGCACCTTGGCGCGATGGAAGCTGCCGCTGTCGGGCACCTCGCTAGCGGCCTTGGGGCGAGGCGCGCTGGCCTGGGGCAGGGGGTCGATGGGTGCCGGAACGGCCACCGCCCCTCGAGTCACCGCATCCGCCGCCAGGGGAGCAAGCAAGAGCAGCACCGCCAGAAGCGCGGGGAGGAGCCGAGCGGCGGCGCGCGCTGGACGGGGCGGGGAGGTCATGGGGGGCAGGCGGCCGCTGGGCTCACAGGGTGGGCGCACTCGTGGTGGCCTGAGGCGCCAATACGCTCCTTTCAAGGGATTGCAGCCGACTCTGGGCCTCCGCCACCGCCTTTGGGCAGTGGACCGCTGCAAAACGACGGAAAATGCCCCGCTGCACCTTGTTGCCCCAACAATGCAACAGATGGACGGGTTGGCCCCGGGCATCGCGGGGGGATGTGTTGTAGCTGGCAGGCAAGACAGCCACCTGAATGCGGCTGCTGGCGATCGCCCGCACCAGGGCTAATTGATCCTGGCGAGCGAAGCGGCGCCACTCCTGATGCCAGTGATTGAAAAGGATTGCTGTTGGCTCGCCAGCACGCCACAGCATCAGGCCACTGTTGAACTGTTGCGCATCCCCACCGATGGCCTCCAGGGTGCAGGCCTTCTCTGCGGGATCGACGTGATCACAAAGGCTCACCAACGGTCTGATATCCGGCACCAGGCCGATCGGACGCTGCTCCAGGCTCTGCCAGAGCGGGCCCAAGGGTTGCCTGGTGAGCATATCGGCATCCACGTAGAGACTGTCGCGGTAGGGGCTGAGAGAGGCCAGCCTGGTTTTGATCCAGCGGGAGGAGAATGCTTCAGCACCAGCAGGCAGGTTGGGCAGCACCAGGCGAAGGCTGATTCCGGTTCCCCGCAGATCCACCCCTTGCCACTGGGGGCAATCAGAAAGCAAGGTGATCGGTAAGTAGGGCTCATGCTGACGCAGGGTCAGGGCCGAAATCAAGGCTGCTTCCAGATACAAAAAGCTACCTGTCGCACAAAACAGAGCCCCGCGATCAGCGTCCATTGTTGATCCGTGTCTGGCACGTAGAGGTTGAAGGGAGCACGGCGAATGCAGATTGGAATGGCCAGGCTTCCAGCGTAGCCACGCCGAGCTTATCGAAGATCCACAGGAGGCATGGGCTGCGCTGCTGGTTCTGCGCAGGGAGTGTCACAGCAACGTGTTCGGCAAGAGCCGCACCAGGGCTCCCGGCGCAGGAGCAACACCGTCCAGCGGCGTGACGCGCACCGTCGGCCGGCCGGCCTACCAAATCACGAACGGCTCCCCGGCTACGGCCTCCTGCACCAGGCGAGAAATGAGTATGCACATAATCATTGCGAACGGCCTCCATACGAGTCTGCCATCCAGCCCGTTTAGCCATCAAGGAATCAATCACTTCCGCGCTGCAGCGAATGGATACCAGACACTTGTCGCCTGCCAGCTGTTTATCCACATAGCAAATCGCATCAGGATCGAATTCAGACGCAGTCACAATCAGGCAGTTCGTGTCAATCCTTGACATCGTCAACTCGATTTCCATCGGTAGCCTTATCCTTGTAGCTGACCTGTCGGCAATTGCCTCGGCGCAGACCAAATCAGGCACTCGACCGGGCAGAGCGCCAGCATGCCAAGAACGGCGGCGGGGTTGGGGGCTTCCTTGTTGGGGCGGGCGATTTACGAAGGAGGAAGCGCTTATCATGAATGGGGGTCCAGGCGACGGAGAGGCCATGGAAACCTGTCAGGGGAGACGCTCGGCCAATGAGTCGCCACTCCAGGCTTGGCGGCGCGAGGACCGCCAAGCCATTCCTCCCCGTCAGAAAAAAATAGTGGGCTGGTGCAGGCTTATGGCCCAGATCTCTGGCGGGTAGTACGGTGAAGGGATGAGCAGAGTTTGAGGTGCAAGTCCCTCTCTCCACCGTGCAAGCCCACGGGAAGCGACCACCAGGGTTGCCAACGGCGATACGGGAGCAACCGGAATGGGAACGGCTGCGACAGGCAATTCCTCAACGGGCGATGCGCTTCGGCGAACAGCTGAGCTTCGACTTCCGAGAGTTGCTCACGGATGCAAGTCATGCCCGTGATGCCGGCCAATTGATGTGGCAGATGCTACGGGAACAGGAGCCAGAGGTGCTGGTGGGGCCTGGCTTTGGTGCCACACCACTGCTGTATGCCATCGCCCTAGCGGCACTGGCCGATGGGGCCAACCTGCAGGTGTTGATGGTCCGCGATCAACGCAAGGGGCATAACCAGAAGCGGTGGGTGGAGGGTCATCGACCTGCCGTGCGTGGGCGACGCGCCGTTGTGGTGGATGACTTCATGCAGGCTGGATCCGCGATTGGCCTGGTGGATCGCGCTCTGACAGCGGAGAAGTTAGCCCTGGACATCCGGTCGGTAGCCCTGTTCTTTGACATGTGGGAGCCCTTGGGATCCCGACAACTCAGCCAGTCCCGTTGGCCAGTTCACGCACTCTTCACAAGACACGACCTGGGGCTCTCCCGCGACGCGTTCGATGCGGTGCCGCCGCTGATGAAGGGCAATGCGCCTGAGTTCATCACTGAGACGCCCCTGTGGTGGCGTTTTGGCTTGAATCACAACACTGGCTACCCGACAAAATGTGCACCGGTGATCGGGCAGGGGGGCGCATTCGTGGTGGATGATGCCAGTTGTCTCTGGCGTCATGATCTACAGAGTGGGGAGATTGATTGGTGTGTTTCCTCTCTGGCCCAACCCCAAAAAGGTGTGGTGCAGTTGTTGCAGATGGTGGGAGACAGCCTGGTCTTCGGCTGCTACGACGGTACCCTAACGAGAGTGTTAGCGGCAACGGGAGAAATCGTTTGGCGCTGGCGGATCGACTCCAGCATCCATGCCACCCCATGGATTGATACCGAACGGGGCCGCCTGTATGTCAACACCGAACAATGGAACGGAGGCTCCCCAACTGGACACCTGCAATGCCTGGACTGGGAGCAGGGTCGGTTGCTGTGGAAGGTGCGTCATGCCTGGTGGCCACCGGGGAGCCCCGTCTTGGGCGGGATGGGCGACTTGGTGATAGCCCCATGCAATGACGGATCCCTGGGCGCCTGGCGGGCATCCGATGGAGAACCCCTGTGGCAGGTGAAAACCCGCGGCCTAGTTCGCGGGCGGCCCTTGGTGCTTGACGACGCGGTGGTGGTGGCCACGGAGCAGGGCCGCTTGCAGTGCTGGGGCCTCCTCGATGGTGAACATCGCTGGACCGTGCGCTACGGCAAACCGCTCTGGCACCAGTTTCTTCGAGCCCAGGGGGATCTGGTGCTCGTGCTCGATGGCAAATGGCATCTGAGCGCCTTCGACATCAGCAACGGCCATCTCCGCTGGCTGACCCGGCTCCGCAGCCCTGGGTGCTGGGCACCGGTGCCATGCGGAGACCATCTGGTGGTGTTGTCCCGTGAAGGGCACATCGCTGTGGTGAGGCCGGGGGATGAAATCAAGGTCTGGGAAGGTAAGCTCCCCGGGCTGTACCACCAGCCGCCCGCTGTGGGCAACGGCGTGCTGCTGGCGGCCAGCAGCAGCGCAGGGCTTCTGGCCCATGCCATCCATCCCGCCTACCTGCCCGAGCATGAGCGCTGACATCACCCCGCACAAAGGCGATGACTGGATCATCGTCAGCCAAGTGAAATCAAATCGGGTCGTTTTTTTCACCGACGACCCTGAATACGAACCACCAATGCAGGCAGACTGGTGTTATGCCAGTCCCTATCAAGGCAAGCTTCCAAAGGGAATGACCCTGCGGAACTGCTGGCGATGGCGCTTCAACGGCATGGCCTTCACGGACGCCGGCCAACCGAGAGCAGCCGACAAAAGCGCCACATTGCTGGCCCATAACCGGCAAACACTGTTGGATCTTCTCGCGGAACGCATCCAGGCGGTGCGCCAGCCGCTCGAGCCATCCACACTCCAGGGCCATGAATTACGAGAGCACAAGCGGGCTGCCGCCAAGGCCTATTTGGCTGGAGAACCCGCCGAGCCGATCCTGCTAGCCACAGCTGCCACACACAACACACCGGTTGCCACGATGGCGCACCTTGTGCTCGCCTTAGCCGAAGAGCGCGATGCGATATTGGCCGAAACCGAGGAGCTGCGAGAAACATTATCTGTGGCCATTCGCCGTGCGGGTGATCAAACAGAGTTGCTGAAACTGCGTGAGCGCATCATGAACGAGGTGGCTGCCGACCGGCTAGAGCCGCGTCCGACGCGCCCATCCAACACCACCCCCTCCTCCGAGGCTGAGGTAGCTCTCAGCGAGGCCGCCCTGGAGGACGAACGCCTGCGCCTACGGCTGCAGCTACGCAATCGCATCAATGATCTGCGCCGTCCGTGGATATCGCACTACCTGCTGGATGAAGCGATTACAGCCCGCAAAGCCGAACTGGCCCATACAGTTCTGAAAGCCGGCGGCGCACTTCCCGCAGGCATCGACGGCAGCCTGCTGCTGAGCCATGCGGCGGCAAGGGGCCAAAGCCTAGTGGAAGCGGCACAGGAAATACAAGCCGAACTCCGCGAGCAGCGCAATGCGCTGATCGCCACTGAGGCGATGAAGGATGCGATGTTGGCGAGAATTGCAACGGCCGAGAAAACCGCAGACATAAGTGCAATTGGGAGCGATATCGCCAGACTTTGCATACCCAGAGATGAGTCCGAACCGTAAACACAGGCTTTAGAGACGGGAAAGCAACAGATAGAGTCGGCATTGCAAAGAAGTACCGACAAGAAATGTCACGACAATTCCATCACTGATACAGGTTCGTCCTGGAAGTACAACAGCACTTAAAGAAACCGTTCGCGGCGCGGACAAAAGCAGGACTAAGACCAACGGGCCTGAACCTGGCTTTCTTCACACTGGACTTCTGCTCCACAGGGGTAATAGGACTCAGGCATGGGGATCCCTTCTGGAACTGAATGGCACCGCAGCCCATGATCAAGGTGATACCTGCTTATCACTGCAGGAGGCTGAGGAAAGGCGAGTGCCACCCGTGGGCTAGGCCCTGCGAGCGCGTTAATAAAAGTCAATGCTGCAGCAAATAAGGAGTGGAGACAGTAGGCTAGATGAAAAATAGATCCTGTATTGACCATGGCTTCCAGCAATCCGGTTTCCCCAGGGCAGCGCTACAAAGCCCTAGAGGCAACTCGAGGATTCCCTCCTGGCACCATTGGCTACGGAGTCCATCGAGGAATTAATACGCTCTATTACGGGCATCGAATTTTCGGAGGGGGTTTTAGGGATAGATTCAGTGCGAGAATAGGCGACTTCTTCACCAGAGAAGATGTACAGAGTCTAATGGGCAGGCCGATCAATGATAAAGATGCCAATCTCCAGGTAGCCACCAAGGAAGTGGAGTATTGGACGGCACAAAAGTCATCACCGTCCGCTGAAGATCGAACTGGAGCCGAGCTGGCTCTGCTTTTTTCCGCCGAAGATAGGGCCAAGCTTCAGTTATATTTTGGGAATGGGAAGGATGACATGGCGGACGCCCTGATTAAGGATCGCATGGGTCCTTCCGTCTACTATCGCCGCGGACTTGACAATTTATGGCTAAATCTCAAAGAGTGGTGGAATGGTGCAGGCCTCAGCGAGAGGTTCCCGTCGCTGAATCCCGAAGATATCGTATATGCCTCACTTGACGAAAATGGCATTGCAATAGTCGGGACGGGGACTATTCCCCTTGGCTTGATTGGCGCAAGTCCCTCTGACGTTGACTTTGATTTTCTTGCTCGCTCTGGCAGTGATCAAAGCTTCGCCTTTCTTCGCATCAATGATCAAGGGGCTCCTATAGATGCCGTCGGCGTGATTCCTTCAACCGGCCAGCACTTCATTATTCAGTTGCAACAGGAGACGGAGAGTCGTCATGCTCTTCGTATTTTCCACGAAGGAGAAGAGTATGTCTTTGATGCAATCTATGGAACCCCCACCAACCCAGAGACCTCCAACGGCTTTTATGAGAGTCTTGTGAAGCTGATTGGAATCAGATCAGTTAATGGATCATCTCCACTCGAGACACGAATGCTAGTAGCAGCTCTTGATGGATTTGACTTTGGTGAGGCGCTACAAGGGAGAGAGTATGCCGATATCTTAGGAATAGCTACAGCTACAGATCCCGCGGATGACGATGGCTTTCGGCCCGCTCCTGGATCCGGCTTACCCACCGAGACGAAGCTACCTTCCTGGTACGAAACAGCAGAAGCGATGCGTTTCGGGCAGGGACTGACAACAGTTCAGAGCCTGTTATCTGCTTTTAAGAGCGGCAAGCCATTGCCAATCGCTACAGCGGTATTCAATGGCGTAGCGAGTGCAACGGAAGCAGGCTCAGGGCTATCGGATATCAACGATATACTGGGAGCTGTACAAGTTTTTCAAAGCTTCAGAGCTGCATTTAAACGAGGGGATGAACTCGCAGCACTGGCGTCAGGTGCCAGTGTTGCACGCTATGCCATCGAAGGGGCAAAGGCTGTACTCAAGGCCCAGATCGCCGATACGGCGATAAATGCTGCGAGTTTGGGAGTCGATGGAGCCAGCGAAATCAGTGATCTCATCAGTCAGTACGAGACACTAGCAACCATTGGCAGCAATATCTCACAAGCAGTCCCTTATTTGAATCTAATCGTAGCTATTAGAACAGGCGATACTCTTGGTACCATCTCCGCCGGGCTGAGCGTCTT
>Ga0114979_10002210_pt1 | contig 13170 bp, 11 predicted proteins | sample S_140625_EF_Meta_FD_87315 | JGI IMG/M metagenome (GOLD analysis project Ga0114979, IMG submission 87315) | Freshwater microbial communities from Lake Simoncouche, Canada to study carbon cycling - S_140625_EF_MetaG | ecosystem: Environmental > Aquatic > Freshwater > Lake | place: Lake... | reverse complement strand
TCGGGCATCGAGAACTACTCAAGACACATCGATGGCCGCGAGGCCGGAAGTTCACCTTCTTGCCTTCTTGACTACTTCCCAGATGACTTCATCACCGTGATCGATGAATCACACGTCACCGTGCCACAAATCGGAGCCATGTTTGAGGGAGACAGCAGTCGTAAGCGCACCCTGGTGGAGCACGGATTCAGGCTTCCCTCTGCTCTAGATAATCGACCTCTCCGATGGGACGAATTCCAACAGAGAGTTGGTCAAACCGTCTATCTATCTGCCACTCCAGGCAAGTACGAACTGGGAGTGTCCGATGGGGTTGTCGAGCAGATTATTCGACCAACCGGACTAATCGACCCAGCAATCGTCATCAAGCCAACCAAGGGGCAGATTGACGACCTTCTAGAGGAGATCAGGGTTCGAGCAGCAAAAGACGAACGCGTATTGGTCACCACACTTACTAAGAAGATGTCCGAAGAGCTCACCGATTACCTCACTGAGGCGGGGGTACGTGTGCGGTACCTTCACTCCGACGTGGACACATTGCGACGTGTTGAACTGCTTCGTGAGCTACGAAGCGGTGTCTACGACGTTCTAGTTGGAATCAACCTCCTGCGCGAAGGGCTCGACCTGCCTGAGGTATCGCTCGTGTCGATCCTGGATGCTGACAAGCAAGGGTTCTTGCGTTCGGCAACATCCCTGATTCAAACCATCGGACGTGCGGCCAGAAACGTGAACGGTGAAGTGCACATGTACGCCGATAACATCACGGATGCAATGGCGAAAGCCATCGACGAGACCGATAGGCGTCGCGCCAAGCAGGTCGCCTACAACAAGGACAAAGGTGTTGACCCTCAACCTCTTCGAAAGAAGATCGCTGACATCACAGACCAAATCCTTCGCGAAGAGGCCGACACCGCAGCCCTTATTGAGCAATCCAAGGGCAAGCGCACTAAGGATGGCAAAACATCGATTCCGATGCGAGGACGCAAGGGCATCGCAGGCATGGCGTACGACGAAATTATGGGCATCATCATCGATCTTGACGCGCAAATGAAGAGTGCAGCCGCAGAATTGCAGTTCGAACTCGCAGCGCGAATTCGCGATGAAATCAGTGAACTGAAACACGAACTGCGACAGATGGAGAAGGCTGGCCACGCCTAGCGGTTAAACTCGTTTGGTGACTTCACCAAATGACAACAAGCTCTCCGTGCGCGGTGCGCGCGTGCACAATCTCAAGAATCTCAGCATTGAAATTCCGCGAGATTCTTTGGTTGTTTTTACTGGGCTGAGCGGCTCAGGCAAGTCAAGTTTGGCTTTCGACACCATCTTCGCTGAAGGGCAACGTCGTTACGTAGAGTCACTGAGCGCCTATGCGAGGCAGTTTCTAGGGCAGGTCGACCGACCAGACGTTGACTTCATCGAGGGCCTAAGCCCAGCCGTTTCCATAGACCAGAAGTCGACAAATCGGAATCCTCGATCGACCGTCGGTACCATCACCGAGATTCACGACTACCTTCGTCTGCTATGGGCTCGCATCGGTGTGCCGTTTTGCGCCGAATGCGGCGAGAAAATCGTAAAGCAAACACCACAGCAGATCGTTGATCAGATTCTCGAGTTGGAAGACGGCACGCGTTTTCAGATACTTGCGGAAATCGTGCAGCAAAAGAAAGGCGAGTTCGTCGATCTAATGCGCGACCTGAGCGCGCAGGGATATTCGCGAGCTGTGATCGATGGAGAGCTGGCTCAGCTGTCCGAGGCGCAACCGCTCAAGAAGACCTTCAAACATGACATCTCGGTTGTGGTTGACCGACTTGTTGCCAAGCCAGACATAATCGGACGTCTCGCCGACTCGGTAGAAACGGCACTAAAACTTGCTGGCGGTCGCATCGTGCTCGATCTTGTTGATGTAAAGGGTGATGAAGGCAAGCGGGTTTACAGCGAAAAAATGTCTTGTCCAAACGAACATGCGCTTACTCTTACCGAAATTGAGCCGCGAACCTTTTCGTTCAACGCTCCATTTGGCGCTTGCACGGAGTGCTCGGGTCTCGGCACGAAGATGGCCGTTGATCCTGAGCTTGTGCTCGGAGATCCCGAGGCTAGCATCAACCAGGGGGTTCTACTTCCTTGGTCTTTTCAAGGCAAGGGGTTGCTCAACTATCTAAATAGACCACTGCTCTCGCTGTCTGAGGAGCTCGGGTTCAGCCTAGACACTCCTTGGAACCAGTTGCCAGAGGAGATTCACGACTGCGTACTCTTTGGCAACAACTTTGAAGTGAAAGTTCGCTGGAAGAACCGCTTTGGGCGCGAACTGACTTACAAGACCGGTTTTGAGGGCGTGCTGCCTTACGTTGAGCGCAAATGGGCCGAAACCGAGAGCGAATACGCTCGCGACAAGTGGGCCGGATTCCTGCGCGAGATTCCGTGTCCAGGTTGTGGCGGTACTCGCCTCAAGGCTGAGGTGCTCGCCGTCAAGGTTGAAGGCAAGAGCATTGCGGATGTTGCGGCCATGAGCCTAGGTGAAGCCGTTACGTTCTTTGCCGACATCGACCTAAAGGAGCGTGACGCAAAGATCGCGGCGCAGGTCTTGCGAGAAATCCGAGCGCGACTCGACTTTTTGATGGCCGTTGGTCTCGACTATCTAAGCCTCGAACGAACCGCCGGGTCTCTTTCAGGAGGGGAGGCGCAACGTATTCGTCTGGCTACACAAATTGGGTCTGGCCTAACGGGCGTTCTATACGTACTTGACGAACCGTCAATCGGTCTGCACCAGCGCGACAACCGCCGACTCATCGAGACCTTGGTTAAACTACGCGATCTTGGTAACACGCTCATCGTTGTTGAACATGACGAAGACACCATACGAACCGCCGACTGGATTGTTGACATCGGTCCCGGTGCTGGAGTGCACGGTGGCGAAGTTGTGCACAGCGGAACCTACGCAGAGCTGCTGAAGAACGATAAGTCGATTACCGGTCAATATGTGTCGGGGAAATTGAAAATCGAGACACCTAAAAAGCGTCGGCCAGTTGACCCAAGTCGAGTCGTGAAGGTAGTTGGTGCAAAGGAAAACAACCTCAAGGATGTTTCTGCCGACTTCCCGCTCGGGGTGTTCACGGCCGTTACAGGAGTCAGCGGTTCGGGTAAGTCAAGCCTTGTCAACGACGTTCTCTTTGCGGTTCTTTCAAACCAGCTAAACGGCGCAAAGGTCATTGCCGGCAAGCACACCCGTGTAGAGGGCCTAGAACACCTCGACAAGGTTATTCACGTTGACCAGAACCCGATCGGTCGCACTCCTAGATCTAACCCAGCCACCTATACGGGAGTTTTCGACCACATCAGATCGCTCTTTGCCGACACTCAGGAGTCGAAGGCTAGAGGATACCTGCAGGGTAGATTTTCGTTCAACGTGAAGGGTGGTCGCTGCGAGGCGTGCAGCGGCGATGGAACACTTCGTATCGAGATGAACTTTCTGCCCGATGTATACGTTGCCTGCGAGGTTTGCCACGGTGAGCGATACAACCGCGAAACCTTGCAAATCAAATACAAGGGCAAGAACATCGCAGAGGTTCTCGAGATGCCGATTGCTGAGGCCGCAGAGTTCTTCGCTCCAATCACCAAGATTGCTCGCTACCTAGAGACGCTTGTGGATGTCGGCCTCGGATATGTGCGACTGGGCCAGAGTGCAACAACCCTTTCTGGTGGTGAGGCGCAGCGCGTGAAGCTTGCAACCGAATTGCAACGCCGCAGCACTGGTCGAAGCATCTATGTTCTAGACGAACCGACCACCGGTTTGCACTTCGAAGACGTGCGAAAACTGCTCATCGTTCTCAACTCTTTGGTTGACAAAGGCAACTCGGTAATAGTCATCGAGCACAACCTCGATGTGATCAAATCTGCAGACTGGCTGATTGACATGGGTCCTGAAGGTGGTTCACGTGGCGGAGAAGTTATCGCAGTCGGAACCCCAGAAGAGGTTGCAAAATCGAAGAAATCTTTCACAGGTCAATTCTTAGCCGAGCTTCTAACCGGCAAATAGCCATGGCAAAAGACCTAGCTTGGCGACCGAAAACCGGGGAGATTCCAACTAATCCCGGCGTGTATCGCTGGTTTGATGAAACCGGTCGGGTTTTGTATGTGGGAAAGGCCAAGAACCTCAGGGCAAGACTTTCCTCTTACTTTGCGCCACTCGATTCGCTACACGAACGCACTCGTCGAATGGTGGTCAAAGCCGTCGATGTTCAGTGGACCATCGTCAAGTCTGAATACGAAGCCCTGCAGCTCGAGTTTCAATGGATCAAGGAGTTCAACCCTCCGTATAACGTGGTTTTCAAGGACGACAAGTCCTATCCATACCTAGCGGTTTCACTTGGCGAGGATGTTCCAAGGGCATTCATCACCCGAAACCGAGAACTCAAGAACGTCAAGTATTTCGGCCCTTACACGAACGCGTGGGCTGTTCGTGAGACTCTCGACACCCTTCTCAAGGTTTATCCCGTTCGCTCATGTTCAGCGGGCGTCTACAACCGCGCAAAGTCTTCAAATCGAGCTTGCCTACTTGGCGACATAGGTAAGTGTGCGGCACCTTGCGTAGATAGAGTTTCAAAGCCCGAGCATCGTGGCATTGCCAAGGATTTTGTCGATTTCATGGGCGGGGGAGACACCGCTCACATTGAGGCACTCCGAAAGCGCATGTTCGCTGCTTCCGCAACAGAGCAATTCGAACTAGCTGCTCAACTTCGCGACGGCGTTGATGCACTCGAAACTGTTTTGGAAAAGAGCACTGTCGTATTCACAGATCAGACAGACGCTGACGTGTTCGGCATCGCCGATGACGACTTGGCTGCGGCAATCTCAATGTTCAAGGTCAGGGGAGGGCGCATACGTGGTGTGCGCGGTTGGGTAGTCGATAAGGAGCTAGAACGTGATCTATCCGAGGTAGTTGAGTACGTTCTACAAAATACCTACTCCGTCTCGGAGGCCGACGTGCCTCGCGAGGTGTTGGTTCCCGAACTGCCAGAAGACCACTTGGCCTTGGGAAAATGGCTTGCCGAGATTAGGGGTTCGAAGGTTGACCTCCGAGTGCCATCGCGCGGTGACAAGAGCGCACTCGCTAAGACAGCGCTTACAAACGCAAAGCACTCACTGATGCTTTACAAGAATCGGAGATCAAGCGATTTCACGGCACGCGCCGATGCCCTGGCAGGCATCCAAGATGCTCTGGGGCTCGAAACTGCTCCTCTTCGAATTGAATGCTTTGACGTTTCTCACCTACAAGGCAGCGATGTTGTGGGTTCGATGGTGGTGTTCGAGGATGGCCTTCCCAAGAAGGACCACTACCGAAGGTTCTCGATCGCCGAAACAACCGACGACACTGATTCCATTTATCAAGTGCTCAGCCGGCGATTGAAGTACCTAGCCGAGCCTGAACTCGATGCCTCTGAACAGGTTGTGACTCAAACAGTCAATAAGTTCTCGTATCGACCGTCGCTACTTGTTGTCGATGGCGGCGCGCCACAGGTAAACGCAGCTCAAAGAGCTATTGACGATAGCGGAGTGGAGGGTCTGACGGTCGTTGGTATAGCCAAGCGTCTCGAAGAGGTGTGGCGTCCGAATGACTCTTTTCCAGTCATTTTGCCTCGTGCGAGCGATGAGTTGTTCCTCATTCAACGTGTTCGCGACGAAGCTCACAGATTTGCCATATCGTTCCAGCGTCAAAAGCGTAAATCGAGCATCGCGAGCGAGTTATCCGAGGTTGCTGGGCTTGGTGAGAAGCGTGTGAAGTCACTCTTGAAGCACTTTGGTTCAGCTAAGAGACTTCGTGCGGCTTCGATCGACGAAATCTCAGACGTAGCCGGTATCGGCCCGATTTTAGCAACCGAAATTCACTCCGCGCTGGGCGGCGAAGTTACCCCCTAAAATCGCTCTCTCGGCGTGTCGCAAAAGAGTAGACTTGCCAAACAAGGGAACTTAGGGGCTGATTATGACGGAAAGAAAGCACGAGCTGCTGGTTGTTACCGGCATGTCGGGTGCCGGTCGTTCAACCGTCGGAAACGCCTTAGAAGACCTGGGTTGGTACGTCGTTGACAACCTACCGCCACAGATGCTTTCGCCGATCTCAGACCTCTTCAAACTAGCCAAAACACCGTTGCCTCGACTAGCTGTTGTCATCGATGCTAGAGGAGGTAAGTTCTTTGGAGAGCTCACCGAGCATCTGCAGGCGTTGCGCTCGAGAGATGTCAACCTTCGTCTCGTCTTTCTCGAGGCTACAGACTCGGCCCTGGTAAAGAGATTCGAATCCGTTAGGCGACCTCATCCTCTTCAAGGTGATGGCACCATTACTGATGGAATTCTGCTTGAAAGAACGCGCCTTCTAAGCCTCCGTGAACAAGCCGACGTTGTGATTGACACCAGTGATCTGAACATTCACCAGCTCTCCACAAAGATCGCCGACTCCTTCTCCCTGGACTTATCACGTCGTCTTGCAATCACGGTGATGTCCTTCGGGTTCAAACACGGAATCCCATCAGATGCCGATCATGTCGCTGACGTTCGTTTCATTCCGAATCCTTTCTGGGATGAAGCGCTGAGGCCCTTCAACGGCGAAGACGCTCCAGTTGCAAAATACGTTCTTGAGCAAGCAGGAGCCGAGGAATTTATCGACAACTACGTCGCTGCGCTCGCACCAGTTGTTCGTGGATACATGACGGAAAACAAGCGATACGCAACGATTGCAATCGGGTGCACTGGTGGCAAGCACCGATCTGTAGCCGTTTCGAAGGTAATCGCCGAAAGACTCTCGCAAATGCCCGACGTTAGCGTCAGCGTGAAGCACCGTGATTTAGGAAAGGAATAGCAATGGCGCTAACAGCAGAAGTTAAAGACGAACTGGCCAGAGTTGAGATAACTAAGAAAATCGTGCGCCAAGCTGAGCTGGCCACAATCCTCAGGTTCAACGGAGGATTGCACCTAATCTCAGGTCGGATCGTCATCGAAGTTGAACTAGACAGCAGCCAGATCGCTCGAAGGGTTAGCAACGATCTAGCCGACCTCTACGGAATTAAAACCGAACTACTGGTGATTTCGGCTGGCGGCATCCGCCGAAGCAGCAAGTACCAGGTGCGAGTAACCGATCAGGGCGAAGCGCTTGCCCGCCAAACGGGTTTGCTAGACACCAGAGGTCGACCTGTTCGTGGCCTTCCTGCGGCACTGATCGCCGGTTCAATCGAAGAGGCAGCTGCCGTTTGGCGCGGAGCCTTCTTGTCGCACGGGTCTCTAACCGATCCTGGACGATCGGCCGCGCTTGAGATTACCGCGCCAGGTAATGAGGCGGCTATGGCGCTGGTGGGTGTTGCTCGTCGTTTGAATGTCATGGCTAAAGCCCGTGAAGTCAGGGGAGTGCACCGCGTGGTTGTTCGCGAAGGCGAAGCCATCGCTGCCATGCTCACCCACATGGGTGCTCACACTCAGGTGCTTCGCTGGGAAGAACTAAGACTGCGCCGTGAAGTGCGCGCAACAGCCAATCGTTTAGCTAACTTCGATGATGCCAACCTGCGACGCAGCGCACAAGCAGCCGTGGCCGCTGGTGCCCGAGTCGAGCGTGCCTTAGAGATTCTTGGCGACGACATCCCAGAGCACCTGGCATATGCCGGCAAGCTCCGCCTACAGCACAAGCAGGCTAGCCTTGATGAGCTCGGGCACCTAAGCGACCCTCCGATGACGAAGGATGCCATCGCCGGCAGAATTCGCCGCCTATTGGCCATGGCTGACAAGCGCGCTGAAGAGCTGGGAATCCCAGCAACAGACGCTTTCCTACCCGACGACGCGGAATAAACCAACCCGAATTCGACTTTTCAACCCCAGACCCAAATAGGAGATCAAATGAGCAAGTACACACTTCCAGACCTAAGCTACGACTACGGCGCTCTCGAGCCAAACATCTCTGGTCGCATCATGGAGCTTCACCACGACAAGCACCACTTGGCCTATGTGAACGGTGCCAACAGCGCTCTCGACCTTCTAGCGGAGGCACGTGAGAAGAACGACCTCACCTGGGTCAACAAACTTCAGAAGGACCTAGCCTTCAACCTCGCTGGTCACGTAAACCACACCGTTTTCTGGCGCAACATGTCGCCAGAGGGTGGCGACAAGCCAATCGGCGAGTTGGCAGCGGCAATCGATGAATTCTTCGGCTCCTACGATGGCTTCCGTGCGCACTTCACCGCGTCGGCGCTGGGCATCCAGGGTTCGGGCTGGTCAATTTTGGCATGGGACATTCTGGGCGAAAAGTTGATCATCGAGCAGTTGTACGACCACCAAGGCAACCTAGCTCCGGGCAGCATTCCACTGTTGATGCTCGACATGTGGGAGCACGCCTTCTACCTCGATTACCAGAACGTCAAGGGCGAGTACGTGAAGGCCTTCTGGAACATCGTTTCCTGGCCAGACGTAATGGCTCGATTCGAGGCTGCTCGCAGCAAAACGGCTGGTCTCCTGCTAGTCTGATAGCGGTATTTGCTCTCAACGTCGCGCGGCATCTTCACTAATAAAATCAACAACTTGCGTCGATTTGTGGCGCTCAACCTTCTGGGAGAAAACTGATGGCAACACGTGTTGGAATCAACGGCTTCGGACGTATCGGACGCAACTATCTTCGTGCCGAACTAGCCAAGGGCACCGATCTCGAAATCGTAGCAGTTAACGATCTCAGCGACCCTAAAGCGCTTGCCCACCTTCTGAAGTACGACTCAGTAACTGGACGTATTCCACAGCACGTAACGGTTGAGGGGCAGAACATCATCGTTGATGGTAAGCCGATCAAGGTTCTAGCCGAGCGCGACCCAGCGAACCTGCCTTGGGGCGAACTAGGCGTAGACATCGTCATCGAGTCAACCGGCCGCTTCACAGACGCAAAGGATGCAATCAAGCACATCGAAGCCGGCGCTAAAAAGGTTCTAATTTCAGCTCCTGCCACAGGCGACGACGCAACTTTCGTGTTGGGCGTAAACGATCACCTATACGACCCTGAGAAGCACCACATCATCTCTAATGCTTCTTGCACCACCAACTGCTTGGCTCCATTGGCTAAGGTCTTCAACGACACCTTCGGAATCGTGAACGGACTGATGACCACGGTTCACGCCTACACCGCAGACCAGAACCTCCAGGATGGCCCGCACAGCGACCTTCGTCGTGCTCGTGCAGCGGCGATCAACATCGTTCCTTCGTCAACCGGTGCAGCTAAGGCAATCGGCCTCGTTCTGCCAGAGCTAAAGGGAAAGCTAGACGGCTACGCACTTCGCGTGCCAGTTCCTACCGGCTCCATCACCGACCTAACCGTGGTTGCAAAGCGCGAAGTGACCATCGAAGAGATCAAGGCAGCCTACAAGGCGGCAGCTGAGTCAGGTCCACTTAAGGGCATCTTGCTTTACACCGAAGACGAGATCGTTTCAAGCGACATCGTTACCGACCCACACTCATCGATCTTCGATGCAGGTCTGGTGAAGGTTATCGGTGGCACAACCGTAAAGATCTCGTCTTGGTACGACAACGAGTGGGGCTACTCAAACCGTTTGGTTGAGCTCACCGAGCTTGTAGCTTCAAAGCTCTAAGCCACACCAACCGCTAACCGAAAGCGAATCAGTGCGCAAGCTATCTGAGATTAAGTCATTGGATGGCAAGCGTGTCATCATTCGTTGCGACCTAAACGTTCCTCTTGATGGAAAAACCATCACAGACGACGGTCGTATCGTAGCTTCAGTTCCAACCATCAGGTACTTGGTTGATCAAGGGGCAAAGGTCATTGTGATCTCTCACCTAGGTCGCCCAGATGGTGCCCCAGACGAGCGCTACTCCTTAGAGCCAGCAGCAAACCGCTTGAGCGAACTGTTGGGTCAGCCCGTACTGTTCGCAACCGACACGGTCGGAACTCAGGCAAATGGTGCGGTCAAGGCCTTGGATCGCGGTGGAGTTGTGGTTCTCGAGAACCTGCGCTTCAACGCAGGCGAAACATCCAAGGATGCTAGCGAGCGCAGCGAATTCGCTACAAAGCTAGCCGAATTCGGCGAACTTTTTGTTAGCGACGGCTTTGGAGTGGTGCACCGCAAGCAGGCATCCGTTTACGAACTTGCCCAGCTGCTGCCTTCATGCGCCGGATTCCTTATCGAAAAAGAACTCGAAGTTCTAACCCGCCTCACCAGCGCGCCGGTTCGCCCGTATGCAGTGGTTCTGGGTGGTTCAAAGGTTTCCGACAAGTTGGGCGTCATCGACCACCTACTTCCAAACGTTAACAAGCTTCTCATTGGCGGGGGAATGGTCTTCACCTTCCTGGCCGCCCAAGGGCACAAGGTCGGATCATCTCTTCTAGAGACCGACCAGATCCCAGTGGTTCTCGAGTACCTCGAGCGCGCCAAGGCTCTCGGCGTTGAGGTGGTTCTGCCAACCGACATTGTTGTTGCCAGCAAGTTTGGCACCGATGCTGATGTTGAGATCACCTCGGCTGACGCCATCGAAGACACCGCGTTCGGTGCTTCTGGTTTGGGACTGGACATTGGTCCGGTTTCAGCCCAAAACTTCGCACGCGAAATCAAGGAAGCTAAGACAGTCTTTTGGAACGGCCCAATGGGCGTCTTCGAAATCGATAAGTTCGCTGGCGGCACTCGTGCAGTAGCGAAGGCCCTCACCGAAGTTGACGGACTCAGCGTGGTTGGTGGCGGCGACTCAGCCGCTGCGGTGCGCATCCTTGGGTTTGAAGATTCAGAGTTTGGTCACATCTCTACCGGTGGTGGCGCCAGCCTAGAATTCTTAGAGGGCAAGAACTTGCCAGGATTGGAAGTTTTGAATGACTAAGAGAACAGCCTTCATTGCCGGCAACTGGAAAATGAACTTGGATCACCAGCAGGGGATTGCTCTGGTGCAGAAGCTTGCCTGGACCCTCAAGGATGCTGCGCACGATTACTCGAGCGCGGAGGTAGTTGTTTTTCCGGGGTTCACCTCGATTCGCAGCATTCAAACGCTCATCGACGCCGACAAATTCGACATCAAACTCGGTGCACAAGACATCTCGGCCTTTGACTCAGGCGCTTACACCGGCGAAGTTAGTGGAGTCGCCCTCAAGAAGCTTGATGTTGAGTACGTTCTGATTGGCCACAGTGAGCGCCGTCAGTACCACGCAGAAGGCGATGATGTTGTTCGCGCCAAGACCGCCGCAGCATTCAAACACGGCATCGTTCCAGTCATCTGCGTTGGCGAAACCCAAGAACAGCTCGAGACAGAGGGTTCGGCTGCAGTGCCTGTTCGTCAAACACTTGCGGCACTTGATGGCCACGAACAACTCGGCGAGTTCGTCGTAGCGTATGAGCCAGTGTGGGCTATCGGCACCGGTCAGGTGGCAACACCCGAGGTAGCTGCAACTGTCTGCGCAAAAATTCGTGCTGCAATCGCGCAAGCCCACGGCGAAGATGTCGCTGCAGCAACCAGAATTCTCTACGGCGGATCTGTGAAGGCAGCCAACGTCGCAGGCTTCCTGCGCAGTGCGGATGTAGATGGAGTTCTGGTTGGTGGTGCATCGTTGGACGCCGATGAGTTCAGCGGTATCGCTCGATTCCAGAAGCATCTCGCTTTATAATTTTCAAGACCCGATAAAAGGAACAAAACATGATTGCAATCAAGATCTCGCTTATGGTGCTTCTAGGCATCGTCAGCATGCTGCTCATTTTGCTCATCCTTCTGCACAAGGGTCGTGGCGGTGGCCTCAGCGACATGTTTGGTGGCGGAGTTAGCACCACCATGCAGTCCAGCGGTGTTGCCGAGCGCAACCTCAATCGAATCTCGGTAATCTTGGGACTCGTCTGGGTTGTCATCATCATCGTTCTAGCGCTGTTCACCAAGTTCAACCTCGCCTAGGTATTCATGTCTGGGGCAGGATCAGCAATCAGGGGCTCGAGAGTAGGCTCTGGCCCAATGGGCGAGCAGGATCGCGGCTTTAAGGCAGAGCGAATCACCGTGAGTTATTACTGCGCAAACGGTCACGTTCAATCGCCACAGTTTGCATCCAGCGTCGAAGCAGTCGACATCCCAGTAGAAATGGACTGCGTAAACTGTGGACTTCCTGCCGGGCAAGACAAAGACAATCCACCACAGATTGCAAAGCACGAGCCGTATAAGACCCACCTCGCCTACGTCAAAGAGCGTCGCACCGAGGAAGAGGCTAAGGAACTTCTTGAAGAAGCAGTTGCCGGAATTCGCGCACGTCGCGCCGCAGCATCTGAGGACTAAAAGTCTCTAAATAGCGCTTGCGCCAGCTGCCTTGTCTACAAACCAAAGAGTTTTGCTTGACGCGGCAATTTTCGCGGCTGGAAGATCGCAATCATTGTCGGTGAACACAGCCGTTACCGCTGGGGCTTTGTCCGCACCGGCAACGGTGAACCAAACTTCCGTCGCTGCATTGATCGCATCGTAGGTGAAGCTCAGTCGCTGTGGCGGAGGCTTAGGGGAGTTGTGCTCAGCGATGACAACCGGCGCGCTGCTGTAAGCCTGCGAGCCCGGAAAGAGACTAGCAACGTGCCCGTCTGGACCCATTCCCAGCAGAACGATGTCGAACATCGGCAGTGAGCTATTCAGCGGCGTGTACGCAGCAACCTCAGCCGCGAATACCGCGGCGGCTTGGTCTAGAGTAAATCCCTCATCAGAAGCAGGAAATTCATGGATGTTTGCGCTCGGCACAGATGCTTCGGCAAGCCAGACCTTACGCGCTTGAACTGAGTTTCGATCTGACGAGGACTTTTCAACGAATCGCTCATCGCCCCACCAGATGTGTACGCGTTCCCAATCAACCAATGACTCGATTTCGGAGAGTTTAGCAAGCGTCAAGATTCCGACAGTGCCCCCAGTGACCACGAGGTGCGCAAGCGGCTTTGTTGCCAAGAGTTCCGCGAGTATGCTCACCACGGCCTGCGCCGCTGCTTCAGCAACGCCGTCGGCATCGTTGAATTGTCGAACCTCTACGTTTTTGGTCATTTCTTCTTCGAGGTGGCCTTAGCTGTCGGCTTGGCGGTCGGCTTTTTGACGGCTATTTTTACCTTGCTAATGGTTGGGCGAGGCGTCTTAGGACCGAAGGACTTGGTAACGACCTTGCCGAAAAGATCATCAGGATCTAGTCGACGCAGGTCTTCGCTCAGG
>Ga0114979_10002208_pt1 | contig 13173 bp, 12 predicted proteins | sample S_140625_EF_Meta_FD_87315 | JGI IMG/M metagenome (GOLD analysis project Ga0114979, IMG submission 87315) | Freshwater microbial communities from Lake Simoncouche, Canada to study carbon cycling - S_140625_EF_MetaG | ecosystem: Environmental > Aquatic > Freshwater > Lake | place: Lake... | reverse complement strand
TGAGTAGCTGGTAGCGGTAACCGAAAGAGAACCTGTGCGATAACCTCCAGCACCACCGCCACCAGCGCCTGCATAGGAACCACTACTAGAAGTACCGCCGCCGCCTCCACCACCGGCAATAACCAAATAATCAACTAAACCTCCTCCTGAGCCGGGATCAGTAACTGTAAAAGTTCCAGAGCCTGTAAATGTATGAATCCGATAACCACCCACATCAGTGGTAGTTCCGCCAGTGGCGACAATGGCGGCAAACGGTATAGGCCAGTTATTAGTGCTTCTTGCATTCAATACTTCACTAAGAGTCCAGACGCCACTGGCAGACGCTAGGCTTGGACTATTCTGCTTGCCAATAATGCCGCCGTTAGTCATACAGTAATCTCCAATGCGCTTAATGTAACTTCAAGATCACTGGCCGTCCCGGCGGTTGCACGGATTTTCTGCGATTGCTTAAGGATGACCTTATTAGCAATCACCTCAAGGCTTGCTTTTGCGGGAACTGAAATTATGCTTGCAAGAGTGCTTAAGACAGCATTACTGCCGTCTGTGACTGTGATTGTGACATCCGCAGTACTGCTGCCATCCACGTTGGCAACCAAGCAGCTCAGCACAATGGCGCGGTCACCGGCGTTGCTGGTAGGTGCCTGGTAGATGTCAGTTGCTGAGGTGCTTGTGAGCTTGACGCTCGCGTTGTTAAAAGTTTCAGCCATAGGGGGACTCCGTTGACATCATCCTAAGGCAATGGCAAGGCCAATGCTCACGCCACCAGTTGTTGGTGTTTGCCAACTTAGCGTACCAGTGCCGTTGGTCCGAAGCACTTGTCCGTTTGTGCCATCAGCAGCAGGTAGCGTCCAGGTGACGTTGCTCGTTATTGTGGCTGGTGCCTGGAAGGCGACCCAGTTGCTGCTGTCGGCATCGGCAAAGCGCAGATCTGATTGCGCGTTGAGCGTGACATCACCTGTCAATGCACCACCGGCCTTAGGCAGCGCAGCGTTGGCCAGGTCGTAGGCCGACTTCACCGCGTTCGGCGTTGCAGCCGTGGTAGTGCTGGTCGAACTGGTCGAATCCGTCAGCTGCACCACGCCCACCACACTGGTAGTGCCAGCAACGATCTTGCTGCCACTGATCGCTGCACTGGCGTTGATGTCACCGTTAAGGATGGTTCCATCAAGGATCATCGTGCTGGTGACCGTGCCGGTGTCGCCTGTTGTGATTACAGTGCCGCTTACGTTTGGCAACGTGACGGTCCGATCTGCCGTCGGATCAGTTACAGCAAGTGTGGTTTCAAAAGTGTTGGCCGTTGAACCTTCAAATACCAAGGAACCAGTCTCGCCAATCAGCAACTCACCAGTGACTGTTCCACCTGCAACAGCGAGCTTTTCACTATCAACTTCTTGCAATGCAGTCTGAACGTTTGTTGCACTGATGCTTCCAGCTGGCGTAAATGATACGTTGCTGGCTACCTGCGCTGTAATGGTTTGTGAAACGTCAACCTCAGTCCATGCATTTCCATTTGACAAAATAATGTCAGGGGGACTTAGCGCAACCTGCGGTGCATTACCACTTGTAATGGTGCCTGATTTTGAAACAACAAGGTAATAACGATTGTTGCCGGCGGCTGCCGCTGGCAATGCACTGCCAACAGTCAAACCAATAGCTGTGCCTTCATCGGTAACTGATGCAACCAATCCAGTGCCACCACCAGTTGAAGCATCAAATGTTCCAGCGAAAACAATTTCACCAATACTGATACCAATTGGTTGGTAAACGTTGCCATCCCATAGGTAAAGATCGCGTGTTAGTGGATTGAAGAAAAATTGCCCAATGTGTTCTGCTGTTGGCTCGGTATTACCAAACAATGAAACAGAGTAGTTGGCTAGTTTTGCGCCAGTAATTGCGTCGTTAACAAGGCGTTCAGTGGGCAGCTCACCACTGGTGATTTTGGCAGCATCAAGACTTGGGATGTCAGCTGCTGCAAGGGTGCTTCCATTACTCACGTGACCTTGGCTATCTACCGTTACCTTGGTATAAGTGCCCGGTGTTGCGCTGTTGGTGTGATTTAACTGGCCCCCACCACCAACCGCCAAACCACTACCTGGGTAGACACCACCAATAGCGCCAGAAGTGGCAGCGGGAAGATCTGCTGCCGTAATTGCACGACCCGCAGTCACAAGACCGTTGGCCTCATACTGGGTTAAAAAGTATGCACTGGTATTAGGTGTAACTGTATTGTTAATTTGAATTTCAGTGCCAGACAATATAAGACCATTGCCATCAACTGAAACAGCACCTTTTGCTACAGTCGTTGCAGTAGGAAGATCAGCAGCCGCAATTGTTCGATAACTAACCGCACCAGCACTGCCACTTGGACCAGCAAGAAACTGAGCACTAGCTGACGTGTTGTCCAGTGACGTTGTAATTGTAACCGTATCGCCAGAGGTGCTGATGCTGATATTGACAAGACCAGCAGAGCTGCCGATAACACTGTTAACAGAACCAGCTGCTTTGATGCTTTGCCAAGCACTGCCATCCCAGCAATAGACCTTTAGATCATCGGTGTCTAGTGCCAGCTGACCGGTAAAAGCGCCACTAGCTGGAAGCGCGGTGATCAGATCAACTGTTGACTCATTAGCAAGTTTTGCTGCCGTTACTGAACCAGCGCCCAACTGGGTAGCGGTAACACTTGCATTTTGAAGTACCGAGCCAGCAATGGTGTTGCTGCTGAAAAGAATCTTGGCGCCTGGGATGGTGGCGTCTGCGATCAATGTGGTGGCCTTGCCAACCAGATCTGTAACAGTGATTTTCTTGGTTTCACTGGCGCTGATGTCTGCGATAGGCAGCAGGTCACCAGCGGCTAGGTTTGCGGCAGCTAGTGCCGCAAGTTCAGTAATCCTGAGGTCGGCCATGCCTATCGTGCCTACTTGGTGCTTCGGATGTGCCTAGTTTAGAGCCTAGTCGGGTTCTTCTAGCAGTATGTAGGAGCTGGTATCTTGTTCCAGTTCAATTTTGTCTCCAGATTGTTGCAGTAGGTAGCGGGTGGCTTGTGTTTGTGCTCTCAGCCGAATCGGCCCCGTGGCCACAAAATCAATCACGCCTGCCACCAGTGTTCCAGGTGCAAAGCTGACAGAACTGTTGGTGACAAGGGCGTCAAACTCCCACCACAGTGCATCATCATATTGCGTGTTGGTATCAAATGGTCTGCCAGTGGCAGAAGTGTCAGGGCTTTTGGCGTAAACCTTGGCACTGAACGAAGAACCAACCTCAGTGCGCAGAACCAATTGCATCAGGTAATGGATTGGTTCCTTGCCTGCATTGTTGACGTAATCCCACAAGGCCGTGATGCTACCGCTGCCACTAATCAGGGAGCTGTACTGCTGCCTGTACTGGTCGCTCAATGCGGTGATGTCTACAGTTTCACGGTTTGTGTTGAGTACATAATCAGTAATTGATGCAATAAGCCGTGAGCCTCGGTTGCGAATAGTTACTAAAATTGGAATATTCCGAGCAATTGCCACCAATGGGATTCGACCTGTTGCTCCACCATTAAGGCTGTTAGCAAATGTGTTATACAGCTTGACGCCACCCACTTCGTCAATGAAGACATACCAGTTACCGCTAGTTTGAACGGCGCCGATGTCCCATCCACTCGCATTGACAAAATCTAGAGTGGTGCCATCAGTTGTAGAAATTTCAACAAAATCTCCGTTGATTAAATAATTTTGATCGAAATCAAAACTAAACCGACTGCGGCTGGCATTTACGTCTGAAGGATTAACAACTGAAGCCATGCCCCCTTCCAGGGACTTGCGAGTCAGTTCAATACTGCCAACATCACCGATGTAAATGCCCATTAGATTCTCACTGTAGTGACGGGTCCAGTGCCCTGGAAGCTGATTTGGGCTGAGCAAACCTCCCCGACATTTGCGCCAATGCTTGCGCTTGTAATGTAAGCGTTCAGAGTAACATCACTATTTGTATTTCCATCCACCAATCTCAGAGTTAAACTTACAACATCAGCAGTTGTCACTCCCGTTGTGTTGATAATTTTGCGCAGCAATGTACTGGCATCGTTGCTGCCATCATCATCTGTGTAGTAAATAAGTGCGGCCGAACCGCTGAAGCCTTGAACACCGGGGGCATAGTTGCGTTGCGCATCCCCAAGAGTTGTGATTTCTAGTGTTTCCAGATCAGCTTGTAGGGTCCAGCTCGTGACCTTCACAAGGGTATCGCTGCCCAAAAGCAAGCGTCCATCTCGTCCCGTGTAAACCTTAGCCATTAGAGAGCACCCACCAGCTTTACTGTAACGCTACTTATGCCGGGTCGAACAGAGCGAATTTCTGGTGGTGAAGCATAGCGCCATTGATTACCCGTGGCTGCGTCGATAGCCGCTGCATCTCCAGTCCACCCAGTTCGGAAGGCAGACGGCAGGACAAAACTGTTGAATCCGCCTTTCACCTCGTCGTAATGGGTGATGAAATCATCCGCTTGGGTGTCTGGGATGTTTTCGTATCCCAAGTCCAGCTCCATGCCAGTGCGTTTATCGCCGTAAAGGATCCGAACTTCCTTGCCCGACTGAGACGTAAACTTTTTGTACACGTAGTCGCCAGCGTTAAAGGTGCGGCTAGTTGGGTTGTACGAAGGGAAAGCCATTAGCCCACATAACCCCCAACCACCTCAAACGCTGCGTCGGCATCCACAACGTCGCGGGCAATTAAGCTTCTACCGCTTGAGTCTACCGGGTAGTTGCTGGCCTTGATTGTGACAATGCCATCAGTGTCAACCTCCAGTGCTTCGATCTGGTAAATCTGGCTGGTGGCATTTGCATTGATTACCGAGAACACGGTGTTACGCAGGTTTTGGGCCACGCCATTAGCAATAAGAAGCACTCCAGACTGTACGTTGGTCTGGTTACGATCCCAGTAATATACGGTCCAACTGCCATCAGCCAAAGCAAGTGCTGAAACTACGGTGCCGTCTGGTTTGACAATTCCATTATTGGTGGGACTGTACGGACTCATTTGGGTTGTGACGCGAATAAAGTTGCCAGGTGCCAGGCTTAACCCCCATGGCAAGGTCTTGAACGTGACCGAATGGCTGACATGCTTGCGTAATGCAAGGAAGTATCTGGCTGTCTTGATCGCGTGTTGGCTGCCTGTGATGTGATTCAACGTGAACTCTTCTAGTGGGAGTTCTGCCCTATCGGCTGTGTTGTACCGAACGATGGTGGTACGTTGCTCTGGCACCTTGTTTGCCTCTGTTCTCCGATACCGAATGGCAGCCTGGAATAGTTTGCGGTCTTCTAGGTCCAGCCACTCAAGACTGAACGAACCGTCGATGATATTCCCGTCTGTAAACATGGCGGAGATATGTACGGTGGTATTTCCATCAATCATGTAATTGCTGTCATAAGGCACGGCTGGCTCAATGGAGAGCTTGCCATTTTTTAGAGTCGTGTAGCACAAGACGCTTGGAGCAATTTCAGCCAGCCAGCTGCGGAGGTTGATGGGATCGGCAATTGCATCGTCAAAGAATAGGCGGTTTGCCATCAAGAAACGGCCTGTACGTTCCAAAGCATCACGATCTACCAAGCTGGAATCAATGATTTTTCCGGCGCCCGTGTCGGTATTGGTGACAAGATACCACAGCAGATCAGACAGCAAATTGCTTGGTCCTGTATCACCTTCTGACAGTCTCTCTACTTCAATGCCGTCTTTCATGAAGCAACGCAGCTGATCTAACTGCGTAAAGTTTTCGCTTGACCGCAACTTAAGGCCAACCATTGCGCAGTTTTCGTATTGAGGCGTAATGTCTTCTGTAAGGGATTCGTTAACGTACATGATTTCGTGTTCTGCATTTCTATCGCAACTGCGTGAAATTAAATCTCCGTAATGAGAGACTTCTGCAATTCCGCTGTACTTTTGGAATTGACGGCTTGTCTGACCAGTAACTGGCGATGCAATTGTTGGGAATGTTACAAGATATTTAAAGCCAAATTGAACGCCACTGACGTTTGATGCTTTTATCACAACTTCTTCGCCACTTGTCCAGTTGCCGCCAAATACAGGCAACCCGTTGACCAAGGTCATACCAGAGGCCACAATGCGCCACCAACGGTTTCTAGGTGTACCAACAACTGCTTGCTCGAACGATTCAACAGTAATCGTAAGATTTAGGAAACGATTTTGCTCCGCATAAATCCAACCTGATTTAACTCGAACCGAACCGTTGGGCAAGTTATCAAAGTACGGATCTTCGCCAAAAAAGATGGCCATGATATTGCTTAAAGTATTAAACAAAATTGGATCGCCGACGTTGTAGCCTGTCCCGGCTGTCAGGCATATGACGCTTTGAAGGTTGACCCCCAGCTGAGTATAGTCTGGTCCGAATCCGGTACTGCTGCTTACTGTTGTTGAATTTTTTGGAATTACTGTCATTTGATCGTGGTCGAAGTAGTCTTCAAGCCGAACAAACTTGCCGCGACCGCCAACCCTAAACGTTCCCATATAGCTGTCTGCTGACCACTCCTTGTATGGTGTTACTCCGCCATCAAGTGCAAAGACGTCATAATCGCCAAGGCCAACTGCTGCGCTATTGAACGGGCGCAACCGATATTCAAACTGGGAGCGCACTGGATGCGTTACCCGTATAAAAGAATAAATATCAGTAGGAGAGTCGCCGATTACTGCAAAGAGATAAGGTCCAAGGTTGACCCAGCCTTCGTTTGCGTTGAATGTGCGCACTGTTTCAGTATCGCTTGGCCGCGCATCTAAGGCAAACACCGAAATACGTCGGGCATACTGGGTTAACTTACCTTCGGTTAACTGTATGTTTTTCTGATTATATTGAGCCATAATGCCAGGAGCCTTCAACGTATTGAAGTTTGTGATGCCATTAAATTTGCACCACACCTGGGATTTAATGCCAATTTCAGTTACGTCACAGCGACGGTTGTTCTGGAAAGAACCTATTTGGTACTTCAACAAAGGATAAAAATTCTCGTCAATATCTGAACAAGGAAGCGATGCTGCTTCATTGATTGCAGCCCTAGAAACGATGCCAACTTTTCTGAAATTATTGCTCCATGCTTCGATGCACTTCAATGTAATGCGGAAACCAGCGCCGCTGTTAGTGGTTGGATCGTAGGTATTTTCTGGGCGATCTACGACTTGCCAAACTGACCTACCGATCATGTATGTTGCGCCCCTGCGCATTTCCTGGTCAACCCGTTTTACATCTGCTTCAACTGATGATTGAATATCTTGGAGATTTAAGGGGTCAATATTTCCCCATAGTGGCGGATACGGATTCACAAGTTGCCTGCCTTCACCAAGCATAACAACAATGTAATCACCATATTCCACCAAAACTTCTCTTGTCAAATTTGTCCACTTTTCTCCGTACGCATTTTTAGTCCGAGTTTCCGTTTGAGTCGTAACAGTTCCAGTGCTGCCACTTGTATGCTGGATCACTCCGATACGCCGTGCGTAATTTCTGCCTGTTCCTGGCATTCCGCCAGTAATCATCTTGGCTCTTCCTGCATCTGTTTGAGCCTCTAATCCACCACCGTATGGGTGCTCGCGCATTAAGTAGTCATCAACATATTTTCTTTGGTTGTTGTTTGCGGAAACAATTTGATCGGCACTTCCACCTTGAAGAACTGAAACAACTTGCCAATCGGGGCGCACTGGTGTGCCATTTGCAATGCCAGAATAAACACCAAATTTAGTTTGTGAACTTGGAGTGAAGGTGCCACAGAAAGCTGGTTGACTTGCGCCAGCTAATGTTGGCGAATAAAAGGCCTCTTCAACGCTTCCTAGGCCATCATCAATTGAAAGCTCGCCATAGCGAAGATTTTGGATGCGTAGGCGACTGCCGGGTAGCGCAGTTTCGTATCCACCATTCCAGTAAAAATCAAAGAAATCTTTGTAAATTGAATCCAGTGCATTGTTGCCTAGGTAAATTCCAGCAAGATCTGGCTTGGCCATGTCACCTTGACCAGCAACTCCAACAATTTCAACAATCTGGTAGTTGCCCCAGCTTTTCACTCGTGACCACACCAGTGATGGCGAAATCAGAAGGCCGCCGCTTGTGTACTGTGTGCCAACTTCATCTACATTTGTTTGCTGGCGCGTAAATACGATGGGCACAATATCGCCATACGCCGCAAGATCCTGAAGGCTGTCAAACCCAAAGTTTGGGTTGTAGATTTCCTTGCCGGTTGTGCTTCCAAGATTTACGGCACCAAAAGATGTCCGGCTAAGTTGTTTGGGTTTTGGTGTTAGTAAAAATGATGCCGCTGAGCTAATAATTCCTACGGCAAGACTAACAAGTAGTGGGGTCAGTACAGCCGCTGGTATGTTTTGGATGTCAGGAATATTTGCATATTCTTCTGGCCGCTCATAAACTCTATTTGCTACTTCCTGAGAAAACTGCCTGTATTCTGCCTCGCTGCAACCAAGTTCCTGGATCAGCCGTTTCTCGAACGGAAGCAGTGGTTGGTTGGCAGACTGCCGATAGGGCACCATGCCACTACCTTTGAATGCTGGTTGATGTAAAGGCATCCCCGATTCCATGTAACCGCAAAAGTGGCCTGGGCCTGCGGTAGTAATAGCACGTCCCCATCGTACTCAACTTCGTCGATGCGGCGACCCCAGTGCAACAGATCACGAATGATGCGTACTCTTGACGCGGTGTACCAGGATTTTTGAAACGCTGGCGCCTCAATGCCAAGTTCAGCCAGTGTCATGTACACAAGGTTGATGCAGTCCACTGCACCATCAGGATCGGTGCCGTCTGCTCCAAGCCGGTATGGCTTGCCCAGCATGTGCAGCACTAGCCGATCCTTACGCTGCTGGTCAGTGGCAGATTGCCTACTAGTTGCTGCGTAAGTCGCTTGCGTGGTACGTCAATTCCAACGGCATCCAAGACTGATGCCATTTGCAGTTGCAGCATGGTTTCATCCCAGCTAGCTGAGATAATTTGGCCGTTGTACTGGCTCAGTATTGTTGTATCCGACTTGTTATCGGAGTTGACCAGTACGGTGCTAACGGTTGCAATCCAGTAGTTCGTCACAGCGGTTTCAGCCCAGCCGCGACTTAGTTCGTTGTTGGGAAACCCAATGGTTGCAGGTAGGTTGTCGCCGCTTTTGGTGACCGTGGTGCCACTGAATGCAAACGGCATGAACCCAAAAATGGATCCGCTCAATGGGGCGTCTTCATTGACCCAGTAGTTTTGGAACAGATACCGAAAACCTTCCGAGGTGCTGCGCAGGATCATGTACTGCGCAAATGCAAGTGTGTCTGACATCAGATCCCGACCCTACGGCGTGTGGCGGTATTCTGCCGCAGGTTGTTCAAGGCCAAGCGCTCACCTTGCTTGGCGCCTTGTGAAGCAGCTTGGCGCATACCAGCCTGGAACTGGTCAGCGGTGACGTAATCCACGCTGTTGATGCGCTCAACGGTGTAGCGAACATCAATTGCCGATGGAGCCATTGTGGCAGTGCCACCGGCTGCGTCTGAACCCATGTCACCGCCAGCCAGAACTGCGGATCCTCGGGCGCCACTTCCGTATTTTTTCATCGCTGCTGTCATTTTGCTGGCTGGGATGACGTACTCAGGCTGGCCACCTTCGCCAACAATTGCAGGTGTTGGCCCATTGACAAAGCCGCCATCAGCAAAAAACTTCATTCCACCTGTAAAGGCAGATGGATTAAATGCAGTGCTACTGCCAGCGCCAAATGCACCGCTGTAATTGTTGGCGCCAACTTTTCCACCAACAGCACCGCCCAGGATGCCAAGCACTTGCAAGATCAATGCCTTGGCGATCATCTGAGTTGCCATCTGGATAAACGCTTCACCAATTGACTTAAACATTGATGCGAAGGCATCCTTGACGGTTGCAGTGCCTGTAATTATTCCGCTTACGGCATTGCTCATTGCAGTACCAATGGATCCTTCCACTGTGGTTGCAAGACTGACAATCATTCCTTGAGTGTCGGCCAAATCTGTTTTCATTTTGTCCATGTGTTCTCTTAATTTGCCTGCTTTTTTAGGATCAAGATCAATGTCAGTGCGGAATCCAGTGGTTGCAGCTCTACCAGTAAACGCACCGCTAAGACGGTTTTGTAGTGTTTTATCCAATACGCCAGAAACTTCTAACTGGCTGTAAAGCTCTGTGGTCTGCTGCTCAAGAATATCTTTTTTGTCCTTGGCATATTTGTTATTAGCAATTAAGATTTCGCTTAACTGAGCACTAGCAAGCGATTGCCGTTCCGATTCTGATTTAGCACTTTTTTGTAGATTAAGAAACTTGATGCGACGTTCAAGTGCAGCTTTATCAAATTGACCTTGAAGGGTTTCCTCTTTCGTCATTGACATTTGAATGTCAAGATCAGCTGCTGCAAGCGCATTTAATTTGTAAGCAGCATCAAGCTGTTGCTTGGTTTGCTCAGCAAGACGTGCTGCTTCACTGGCTGCTTTTTCAGCGGCTCTTTCTTCAGCGCTTTTTCCCTTTTTTTTCCCTTTTTTGCCTGCGGCACCACCAAGATCTAAACCAGATAAATCTAAAGTGGTAGGGACTTTAGGCGGAGTCGTTTTTTTCCCGGCAAGGCTTTTTTGACCAGCACCGGCCAAAGATGCTAATGCTCCAGCACCGCCAAGTGTAAACATATTTAACAGCATCATCAATCCCTTGCTTTGTCCCAAGCTTGCAAATTTTCCTATTGTTTGGTCAAGTGCAGAGTTAATGCTTCCTATACCTGCGCCAACGCCACTAAAAGCGCCAGCAAGTAGACGAAAACCTTCGCGTAAATTAACAACAAATTCTGTTGCTTTTTTGATTGATTCCGTAATTTGCTCAATGCCTCCTATGACAGCAGGCGCAATATCACTTGCAACTACAGTCTTAAAAGTTTCCGCCGCATTTTGCAAATCTATAATTTTTTGTTGTGGAGTCTCCAACGCTTCTGCAAGTTTTCCAGCGCCTTCAGTTCTAATGCGATCAAGTGCGCGGACAATGATGTCAGATGTGATTTTTCCTTCTGAACCAAATTTTTTAATACTACCAACATCAATGTCCATCTCCTTGGCAATTGCCTGAGCAATGCTTGGCATTTGCTCAAGAACTGATCTCAATTCGTCGCCTTGAAGTGTTCCAGATCCAAGGCCTTGGGATAGCTGCAAGAATGCCGCAGATGCAGCACCAGCCTCAACACCACTTAATTTGACGGCAGTATTAAATCCTTCGTAAATTGCGTTAATGGCGCTAAGATTAAAACCAACAGGCCGCAAGCGCGTATAAATATCTGCTATAGCTTGTGATGCTTGTGTTTGGGATAAGCCAAATTTGGCAGAAGCATTTTGCGCAACTTGCAAAACAACTCGATAATCATCCAACCCTTGGCTTACTAATTTGATACGACGTTGTGCTGCGTCAGCTGCATTTGCCGTAGCAAAAAAATCCTTGGCAATGTTTAAGGCATTCATGCCTGCTACTGCCACACCAAGACCAGCAAAAGCAGTTTCAAGCTGCTTGATTGATCTATTTGTATTATTGATTTGTCTTTCTAGTTGTGATGCAGCTGCGTTTACATTGCGTATTGAGCTGACAGCTCCTTGACTATTGACCTGAATGTCAACTGTTGCTACTGCCACGGTTCGACCACTTTTCTTGTGTCAGTCTACCTGTTGCGCCGCTTGGCTTTGTCCATTTCCTCGCGTTCGCGTTTTCCCTTCACCTCGTAGTACGCGGCAAAGTGGACGAACTCGTCATCGGTAAGCTCCTGCCGCAACTGGCTGACTGTCTTGCCTAGCTCGGTGGCTAGGAAGAATTCAAAGAACAGCCAGTTATCGGCCTCTAGTCGTTTTTTACTTCTTCCAGCGGCTCAGCAGCGCCAAGGCCAAACAGGAAGAGTTCCAGTTCGTTCAGCACCGACTCGGGCAGTTCACGTTGCAGCTTGGCTGCATCGGCTGGAGCAAAAGCTTTCTTGCCATCCTCCAGTTCAGCAATTTGGCACAGCATCTGGGTGCTGACTTCCAAAGCCTCTTCGGAACCAGAAAGCGCAGTGGCACGCTTACGGTCAGCACGGGTAATCGGCTTGAAGTACAAAGACAGCACCACTGTGCCGTCTTCCTTTTTAATGTCGAATTTACGCCGTTGGTTTAGGTCAAAAGCCCCGGTGAGAAGATCAACGGGGCGTGGTGTGACAGGCATTAGATGGAGGTAGTAATGGCACCGTTCATGGTGAAGTTGATCGTCACCACTTCCAGTTCACCAACCGTAGCACCGTAATCGGTGGATGTAATCACGATGCTACCCGTGATTTTCTTGCTGCCGGTTTCGTCAAGGTACAACTCAACGGAGGCGTTGCCTTCATCGGTAACTGTGTTGACATCCCTGATCAGATCAAGCTTGTCGCCCGATCCAGGTGCGTCATACATGACCTCCATGCTGCCAGAACCAGAAACCAATCCGCCAATGTTGGCTTTGTAGGTTGCGCCTTGAGTGGTGGTCTCAAGCACATCCTTTTCCACGGTCATGGACCAAGACCGCACAGCAGCAATCTCAGAGATACCGCCGCTGCTGTCCTTGTCAAAGAAAACCGTGCCCTGTTCGCCGCGATAGAAAGCCATGATCAGATTGTCGAGGTGGTGATGGTGCCGCTGGTTACGAAGTTACAGGTGATGACCTCTAACTCACCAACGGTGGCGCCGTAATCAGCAGAAGTGATCAACCCAACAAAGCTGATCCGCTTGGTGCCGGTGGTGTCAAGGAATAGCTCGAAGGTGGCCACACCTTGATCAGTCGCGGTGTTTGCCGCCGTGATGAAAGCTTTGGTTTCATCTGCACTGCTGGCTGTATACATCAGCTCAACACTGCCAGAACCAGAAACCAAACCACCGATGTTTGCCTTGTAGGTGGCACCCAAAACGGTGGTTTCCAAAACATCCTTTTCGATGGTCATAGACCACGACCGAGTAGATGCAATGGCAGAGTTGGCAGAGCCAGCATCGTCAAATTTGACGGAACCTTGTTCGCCGCGATAAAAGGCCATGATTAGAGATCCTCGAAGGTTTCAAAGGTCATTCTGACCTGTGTTTGGAAGTACCCTTCGGGAGACGGCGTGGCCACCACCTCTGGGCCAGTTGGGGGATCAAAGCGAACCCCGGATACGACAAT